>Ga0209710_1000724_pt1 | contig 28305 bp, 9 predicted proteins | sample ArcticOcean_MG_C_5_FD_187436 | JGI IMG/M metagenome (GOLD analysis project Ga0209710, IMG submission 187436) | Marine microbial communities from western Arctic Ocean - ArcticOcean_MG_CB4_138 (SPAdes) (version 2) | ecosystem: Environmental > Aquatic > Marine > Oceanic | place: Arctic Ocean: Canada...
GAGGATGATTTTCAACCAATCGTCGACGCGATCGTGAACGCGTACGAATCCGGGGAGTTCAAAGAAGCCGTGAAGAAAAATGAAGTTAAAAATTTCATCAACGCGACTGGGAAGAAGTTAGACCGGAAAGGGAAGCGACTATTCATGCCATTTCGAATTGCTTTGACTGGGAGAACGGCTGGGCCAGAAGTCGGCGACGCTTTGGCTTTATTAGATAAGTTAAACGACGGTGATTCTCCCGATGCCGTTTTACTAGAACAACGCGTCGCAATTTTGAAGGAAACTTTCAAAGCATCTTCTTCTGCTTCTTCTTCTTAAATAATAATAATAATAATAATAATAATAATAATAATAATAATAATAACTTAATAATAATAGTATTCATTGCGGTTCGATAATAATAAATTAATAATGTAATTATTATGATTACTCTTTTTTTATGCTTAAAATAAATATAATGTTAATAAAATTATGCGCTCTCACTCATCACACTATTACTAGCGTCATCTTCTTCTTCGCTCGAAGATGATGATGACGTTTTTGTAGCAAGTTCATCTTTCTTCGGATACGACGCAGCCAACGAAGCCTTCTTCGTATTGCTCGATACTGTGTCCACAGTTTCCTTAACCAACTCAATCGTCGAGTTTATCGAGTTTTTCGATAACTCTCTCACATCGAGTCCAGTACTTTTTTCGACCTCATCGAGAGCCAAACTTAATCCCAAATCATCGTCTTTAATGAAATTTGAGTAGCACCAATATCCAGTCACGAAAACGCCGACGAGCTCGAAAAAATCCGTCAAAGCGTTCGGTAAAATGACCAAAGAAGAAAACGAAGCGACAGAAAACGCAAGAATCAAACCATACGTTCCAATTTCATCGTTCGACATATCATTAATAGCAGAAGAAGAAGGAGAAGAAGAAGCAAAAGCTGCTTCCTTTGTAACTGAAACGACCGGTTTTTTCTTCGTCATCATTGGCGCCGCAGAAGAAGTAGAAGCGGTAGATTTACCAAAACTACTTAAAAAATTCGAAAACACCATCGTTTGTGCTCTCGGCTTTTCCGCTATTTTTCCATTTCCTATTCGAATCTTCACTGGACTCGACGTAATCTCCTTCGCGGCTTTAAAAGGAATCTTCTTAATCGTATACGCACTCGTTTTATTATTATTACTAATACTCTGCTGCATTTTCGCTTTCGGGACGACGTTCACTTTCTTCTTAATCGTCTTCGCTTTCAACTGAGTCACTCGTTTACTCTTACTCATGTCAAACATCGATGGCTTCTTCGTCTTTGTCTGCGTAGTAGTACTATTCTTCACGTTCTTATTCCTCCCAAACAATAACTCGCTCAGTCCAAACTTCCTCTTTTCATCAATTTTCGCCTTTGCATAAATCTTCTGCGTTTTCGCGCTCAACATCGGTTTGCTCTTAATCGCGCTCGCGTAAAACGACGTCGACTCGCGCGTCTTCATCCCGGCATCCAAGTATCCCTTTACTTTCGCTCGACCTTTACGTTCATCGTCTGCATCGGACTCGCTCGATTTCGAACCGTAATCGAATGGCCAAGCAGCTCTCGTTTTTTTCCCGACTTTCTTCTTCGAGCGCTCGTTATTTAGAAAGCACGACCTGGACGATCTGGACGAGATCATCGAATCGCGACTGCATGCGATAGGCGTTTTAGTGAGCATTTCTCTCTCTCTCTCTCTCTCTGGATTCGATTCTCAAACTATATAAGTAACAGATGCGTGATTTTAAACGAATTTGCACTTATTATTATTATTATTGAAATCTTTGATTTATTATAAATCACAAAGAAAGACGTTTCTCTCTCGTCGTTTTTTTGTTAAGAAGCAGGTATTCACTACTAATCAATATATATACGCTTGCTTAACAGATATCAAACGATGTGTTCAATTATTTAACAACGCGTAAAGAAACGATGTTAAAGATACGCAAAGATATTCTTTTAAATTAAAGGAGAAAAAGTTTTCATTTTTTGCCTATAAAACTAAGAAACCCTGAATACCCTAAAATAAAGCCCGCTTCCCCTATTTTGCACGTTCCTCACAAAAGTTTGATTTACTTATTTTAATAGATATAAAAATGGCGAAGAAACCGAAATCAGCGCGCAAAACGTCAAAGGTACGTCGGAACGAGTCGTTGCGATCGTCGATTACGTGTTTGTTTGTTTGTGTGTGTGTGCGCTTTGTGTATGTGTACGATACGTGTTAGAGAATTTCCGTTTATTAATAATTATAACTTTGATTTTGAATCCAATTCGATTGTCTCGCGGTGCTACTAATCGAAACTCTCAAAAAATGAAACGCAAACGTACTGACACGCTTCGTTCTGGGAAAAAAAAAACAGAAAACTCCAGTATCGAAACCGAAACAGTCGAGAACGCCTTCGAGAAAGGGGTACAAGGTTTGGACCGAACCGGAAAAGGCCGCTTTATCGGCCGGCGTCGCTAAACACGGTGCAGGTAAAAACTTGACATTTGTCCATTTTTCCCTGTTTTTGTATCTGCTGCTCCCTTTTTGAGGGAAGGAAAAAGCCCTTTTATTACCTACCCCTATACACCTACGCAGTCAATTTTTTCGATAACTTTCGATTGAATGAGAGGAAAATGTATCGCAGGCAAGCGCGAAAGAGACGGTTGAAATCTCCATCGAGCGCGAGTTTTAGATTTGCGAGCTCTGCGGTCGATCGATCGCTTTCATGATCGATTGTTTTTGAGTTGTATGCAATAGATTTTTTGTTTTTTTTTAGGGCCTTTGCTCAGCCTTCAAACGGCTCGATTTTTAAAGTCCTTCTTTTACTAAATCTCTCTCTTTTATTCGTTTCTTTTAAAAACGAAAACGACAGGTCAATGGAAAAAGATCTTGGACGACCCATCGTTTGGCCCAAAACTGACCGAACGCTCGAACGTCGATCTTAAGGATAAGTGGCGCGGAGCATCACCGACACCGGTGAAGAAGACAAAGGCGCTAACGCCGACTGCGGTGAGTAAAGCGGTTCCGAAAAAGTTGATTTTGACGAAGAGCCCTGTGATCGGAGCGGCGAAGAAGTCGCCGAGTAAGACGAGACCATCGTTTGTTGGGAAGAAACCGTTACCGCCGAAGAAGAGCGCGCCTACTGTTGCGGGGAACGCGCCAGCACCGGCGGCGGCGGCGACGAAGAAGGTTGAGAAGAAAAACGCGGCTGGATGCGTTATTATGTAAAAAGTCAAATGCAGAAATGATGACGACGAACATAGTGTTTATTTAGCATTTAATCTTATATTTACTCTACTTGTATTTCATTTTTTTTCTATAGAACTTGGAAAGTAACTATTAAATCCGCAAAATTTATTGGTTTACCAGCAGCGAGTGATATCAATCCCCGAGCGCTGCTGGTTTCGTAGCTTACCCATCTTTTGCGAGTCGTATCAGTGGGTTTCGCGGCGAGAGGAAGAACTAATTTTGTAGCAGCAGTAACTTTCGGTCTCATTTGCTCTTTCTCTTTTAATTTCCTCAAAAATGGTAAAACTTCCATGTATGTCCAACACTTGATCGAATGACGTTTGTATGAATCTTTTCTTTTTTGGACGAGCTTTATATGCTTAAGCTCGAATATGAAAGCGAATTTCTCGTGGCTCGATAAATATTCAAGGCTCGTTAATGAAGGAAGCACAAACGAACACTCTGCACCGTTCACTACATAATCCCCGTTCCTATCGCAAGTTCCCACGATCTCCGTGCATTCTTTCTGCTCGAGTATTTCACCGATTGCGTTTACGATTGAAACCGAAACGCTCGCGCCCTTCATTTCTTCCGCATTTTTCAAGTTTGTAAACCGTTGAACGCGTACGCAAACAGTATGATCCTCCAAATTCTTCTCGACGCTCTCAATGCCTTCCTGCAATCGTACCTTCTCTCGTTCTAAGATCCTTTTCCCTTCATCTGTCATGTTCACAATTTCTAGCACTTCACTATTCGTAAACTCTCTCGAAGCGTTCGAAAATATCTCCGCCTTCTCGAGTCTTTGCGCCAGCGCTCTCGCCTGCTCGCGCTCTCGATCCTCCTCTTCTCTCCTCTGCTGCGCCAGCGCTCTCGCCTGCTCGCGCTCGCGCTCCTCCTCAACTCTCCTCATGCGCTCAATCACTCTCTTTTTCTTTCGTTCCTCTTTCCTACTCTCTCGCTCTCTCGTGATCTTCGCGACTTCTCTCACGTACGCGTCGACGCAGTCGCGTTCCGCGAATAAAGTAACAAACTCAAACTCCTGAAGTTCCTGTTTATTTAACAAAATTTTAATTGTGCCATCGAAACATTTCGTACACGCTCCCACGAATCGATCGCATAAGGATCCACAGACTTCATAGCCCAAGTACTTAGTCGTCGTCGCACTGTTTTCTTCTTCTTCTTCTTTCTCGTTATTCTTTCGCCTTCGCGTCATTAAGCGTTCGTTTAATTCATTCGTTAGAGAATCACGATTAAGATTAATTTCATTTCGTTGATCTATTTCTTTGACGAAGAAACGACAGGTGTACGTTTTCTGCAGTAGTACGGTTCGAATTCTTCGATCCCAGGCTAGTTTTCGTGCTCCTTCCTCTTCTTCTTCTTCTTCTTCTTCGTCCGAAGATGTTTCGAAGTTGCCGTAATCGCTGTTTGATGGTGACATTTTCGTTCAATTAATTAAAATATTATGTTTTGTGCTGGCGAAGACTTTTTGGGGAAGAGAGGGGTAAAATATATTTTATATCGTCAGAATACGGTCGAGCGCAGACGTGACAAAACGGGCTAAAGAATATGACTTAATCGGAATTACTGCTGACCATTTCAATCCATTGCCTTAATAAATCAGAAATCGTCGACGGTAACTGATTCGATTCTTGAACGAGGACGTAGTACGGAAACGGAAACGAGTCGAGATATTTAGACAATTTCGGTTTCCCGCCTTCGAAGGAAACGGATTGCATGTCGAGGAGGGATTTCTCTGGGTTGTCCAGGATTATGAACGCGATTAGGACACCTTTTTGGTTCCCGAACTCGCGCATGACTTTTGCTAAAGCCTCTTTTTCATGAAATTGACCGTCGGCGATGATTAAGACGAGTTGATGTAATCCGCCTCCGTCGGCTCCTACGCTTCGCGAGTTTTCTCGCGAGAGCGATAACTGCGAGTGTAAGGTTTCGAGCAACGTCACCATTGGTCGATCGGCTAACGTGCTATCTTGTTGAAACGTTAACTTTGAAACTAAGTTCGGGCCGTTTTGGTCAGCGAACGGTTCTCCGAGAGGATGAAGCGTCTTCACGGATCCACCAAACCCAACAATGCCTATGTCGCCAACTTCTAATCGGCTCATCGCTCTGGCCAATAAAACCATCGCCTCCAATGCAGCTCTTCCTCGTTTATTCTCAGACATCGATAACGAATCATCGACGGCTAGAACAACCTGATATCGTCGTTCCGAAGGTTTCGAACGTCTGAGCCAAATCTTGTCTTTGCGGAAATCAGACGCAATGTAAGGGATAATCTTCCGCATGTTCAAACGCTTTCCCGTGCGATAGTCACCGCGTAAACGCGAAGCTAACGTAGGTTCGAGAATTAATCGAAGCTGTTCGCTTAACTCACCAGAGAGTGCTCCAGTTAAGTCTTCGAGCGTTCTCCAAAGATGCTGCGCGGCTTCCTCGTCCATCTCTCCACCTAAGTTGTCTTTATCTTCTCTGAACGCTTGTAAATCTTTCTCGGCTTCCGTGCGAGCGATTTCAATTTCTTCCTCAGTAAGTTCGCGAATTAGTGGGATTTCTTGGTGGTCGATGTTTGCGTTTTTCAACTCAACGATGGCCTCGTCGAGACGTTTTTGTTCCAACTCTCGAAGACGCTTAGCTTCTTCATCCTCAAAAGCAACCATTTCGCCTTCGTCGTCATCATCGTCTTCATCGTCATCGATATCATCCTCATTCATATGATTGTCTTGATCATTTTTGTTCAATTCATCATCCGGGGCAAAATTTTTGTCGCGGTTATTTTTCTTACTTTTCTTATTTTTCTGTTTTTCGCCCAACTTGCCAGTACTGTCTTCTTCTTTTTCGCCAAGTAAACCGTCGTTCTCTTTCCTCTCCGCAGCGAGATCTTCTTCGTCGACTTTTTTATCTTTACTATTAAAAAACTCCTCGGCATTTATTTCTTCTTCTTCCATAAGCGCGTTTTGTTTGTCTTCGTTGTCTTTATCGTCGTCGTCGCCTTTGTTACCGCGAAGTTTTTGTGCCAACGCTTGTTCCTCCGTAGCCGGTGCTAAAGCCGAAGGTCCTTTATCGTCGTTATCTTCACCGTGAATGAATTCAAACTCTGTAGCACCATCGTTTTCATCACCGCCACCACCATTGTTATCAACGTTACCTTCTTCGTCCGCATCGTCACCTACAATTGATAAATTATCGCGCCATTGTTTCATCGCAGCCGCGAGCGAGCGATGAGGGTTCATTTCTGGACCTCCGGCGTTTTTCTTCGATTCGTTCGGTTTCTGACTCGCCTCTTGTTCTTCGCCAATAGCAAGATGATTAGTAGTTGGAACCGCTGCTCCTTCGCCAGCTGCTTCTCCATCTCCATCTCCATCACCGGCATCGTCATCGTCATCGTTGTTGAGCTTCATATTAGAGGCGGCGCTTCTTTTTGGCATTGGCTTTTCAGGCGTCACTTTCTGCTCCTTGGAAATCTTATCGGCATCGTTTTCCTCTTCTTCATAGGAACGAGACTTTGGTTGCGTTTTCGCGCTACCATCACCGGCAGTTCCACGTGCACTTGCGGCGCCTTGCTCTCCACCCTGTCCCTGTTGCTGCTCGGCGTCATTTTCATCAATGTCGACATCGTCGCCGCCACCGCCATCTCCGGCTCCTTTTGGTCCAGCTTGATTACGTGCATCTTTATCTTCCTCTTCGTGCGCCTCCATTGCATTGTCGTTATTGACTGCATTATCTTTACCATCTTGATCGATTTGCCCGTCTTCATCGTCTTCGTCGTTATCACCTTCTTCGTTATCAACGTCCATTCCATCCTCGTCGACTTCTTTTTCATTCTCTGCAGGAGGCTCGTCTGGATTCATCTCGGTATCGTCGGTATCGTCTCGATCGTTGCCATTCTCGCCGTTCTCACCTGTCAAATCGTCTCCGTCGTTACCATCTGTTGGTTTTGAAGCTTCGTCTTCGCCTTCCGGCTGATTGATATCATTCGCTTCGTCTTCACCTCCTGCGTCGGGTTCCATATTTTCGTCAACATCGAGATCTAAATCTCCTTCGTTATCGTCCTCGAGATCTTCGCCTTTTGGGGTAATCCCAGTCGAGTCTTTGACTTCTTGATCATTTTTCTTATCTTCGTCTTTCGTATCTTCGGCTTCTTTGTCTTCATCATCAGAAGGTGGTTTTTCGTCTTTCTCAGGTTTTCCTTTCTCCTTTGAGGAATCTGACGGTGGCGGTTTCTTACCTCCGTCATCTTTTTCGTCGTCGTCGTCGTCATCTTTTCCGCGCATCTCTTCGTCTCTAGCATCTTCTTTTTTCATCGCATCACCTTTTTCAAACTCGTCCGGGCCTCCATCTTTACCTTCCTCTTTCTCTTTCTTATCGTCCTCGTCGTTCCAAAGACGCTCATCGATGATATCGTTCCCATCTTCGTGTTCGCCCATTTCCTTTTCGAGTTCTTCGTCCTCGTTGCCATCTTCGGGTTCATTCTCTACGTCGTGCGTGACACCTTCAAAATCTGATTTCATTTCAATACCACGATCTTCCTCTTCCTCCTCACCTTGATCTCCTTTGGACTCTTTTTTCTCCTCTTCGTTCTTCTCAGCATCTTCCAACCCGAGGATTTGCTCTTCGTTCTCAATCTCGTTGGATACGTCTTTCTTGCCCTCGCCTTCGGCTGCACCTGTGCCGTCTTTATCGTCAGAAAGCTTCATATTCTCGCCATCGCCACTGCCTCTTCCATCACCATCGTCTTTGGCACCACAGAAACCTTCTTCACAAAGACCTGCAAATATCGCAGTCAACACTTTCGCTAACTTTGTCGACGAGCGATGAAACTTTACGTATTCAGTGATAGTTTCTTTCGACGTCAACGCGATTAGTCTAAACATTGGTGCAAGTTTAGCAGCGTTTACGATCGCACTCGAAGCGAAATTTCTCTTCGTCGCAGAGGCTGCTGTTATTTGTGTTATTCGCGCAAATGCCAGAGAGGCCTCAAAGACGGCTTCGCATATAGTTTCAAGACGCTTTGCGCCAACGGCGTTCCCGCAATGTTTTTCGTACGTATTGAACGACTCAACAATTTTTTCGTCGTCGTCACCATCAACTACGACGTTATCGTCAGTATTCACTTTCTTTTCTTCCTCTTCAGTCATCGCTGCACTGCGAACGCCTTGAGACCAAATTAGCGCGCGTTCAATACATACTTCGAGTGATTTATTGAACGATTCCATAGCTTCATCAACATCGTCACTACTACTAGAGTGAGTAGATGACATATCTGCATCATAACTCCTTTCGAAGCGAGAAATCGCATTGGATAATTTCTCACCTAAAAGTTGATGCAAAGGATCCCAACCTGGACAATTCTCACAATCCATGGCGTATGTACCGTAGGTGTCGATGACATCTTTAGAACGCGCAGCTTCCGTGACTTGGATGCGTGCAGTGTTGACATCTTCAGAAGCAACAGATAAGCGATCCAAGGCTAAAGAAATTGCACTCTTAGCATTAGAGCCGAGCATCGGTGCTGCTCGCCAAGACGCATACATTTCTTTACCTTCGCTCCGATTATTTGGAAAGTTGATATTCTGCGCAAACGATAGTTTTACGTACGGCTTCAGAGCTTCGCGAGCTTCCTCGCACCTAGTTTCGACGTTTTGAAGCGCCTCTCTTGCCGTTTTATCATTCCAAGCTCCTCGAAGTTTAGAAATAGATTCGCAGCTCGATGATGCAACGCTAGCTAAAATGGCATCTTTGGCTGCATCTGAAACGTCCTCAATAAAGGCACGCACGTCGCAGATCCAGTCTGAAAGATTTTCCGATGCATATATAGACGATGGAGGTTCACTAACTGCACGTTCCGCTTCGTCAACTAGTCGTTCCAAAGAAGAGGCAAACTCGTCCAAAATACTCTCACTCGAGAGCGCTGACGATAACGTCTTGCGTTGCGCTCGAAGTCTATGCAAAAGATGTTCACACATCGCAACTGCTCTTGTCGTTTGACGCACTTCTAAATCTGGATTTGGCGGATTATTGTTTGTTATATTTTGCAAACGTTGAACTCGAGACATTACGATGTAATACGATCGATCTGCAGAATCGAACTCATCGATTTCAAGAAACCTTTGTTTTTGCCCGATGGTGAGTTGCTCCAAAGGTGGCTCGGTGAACCACCGCGCGGGTTCGCGAAACTTTTCCGGAACAGCAGAACGTTTATGTGTTACGCCAATTTCTGGCAACGTTTTCATGAGATCGTTGAGAGCTTTTTTCTTGATTGCTTTCTTTGCGTTTTTATCGTTTCGCAAAGCGGTTGCTCTGCGCGCGATTCGAGACGCAAACGCGTCGATATCAACGCTACCCGCGCGAATCTGCGTTCTTCTAGACGTCTCCATCATCGAAGAAGATAATACATTAGCAATCTTCTTCGTCAACTCGTCTGCTCGATATAAAAGAGGAGACTTGCTCGCATCGTTTACTTCAAATTTTAAAGGCGAAACTCGGGCAAGTAAATGATTTGCTGTTTGCCCAAACATGCGCTTCTTCTCTTTCAAATCAATATCCAGCTCTTTGAGGCGTTTCGCTGCAATCTCTTCTCTCTTTTCGCGTTCTCTTTTCAAAGTTGCAGTTTTAACAGCTTTATCGAATCGTTTCTTTTTCTTTTCTTCATCTTCGTCTGCAATCTCTTCAAAAATAACCTCTAAAGGTTCTTCGTTCGTTGGAGCCAACGTCGCTTCGATTTCATCTTCAGATTGCTCTTGCGGTAAAACTCCTAATCCTGTTCCATTCCTCGAAGCAGCTTCTAAAATTGGAAGAATTAATTTTTGTAAAGCGCGGTCAAATGTACGAACATGTTTGTGCAAAACGCGTTCGTTCGATTCAGCCTGTTGTTTCATAAAGTGGTAGCCTCTATTTTCCCACTTAGCCAATTTTGCGTGGTCTTCGAGTTTTCGAGCCGGCGTCGCGCGTTCTTTTTCAATTTCACCTTCAACAATTGATTTAAACTGGTAATAGTAACGATACGTATTGTGTAAAACACATCGCAGCGCGTTATCTCCAAGTCTAGGTGGAAGATTTAATGACGCTCGTGCTCGGATATCAGCAGTCAAATGAAATTCAAAAGTCTTGACGAGAGAGAGTCGCGCGAGAAATTCACCTAGCGTTGAACCTTGAAGATACTCTTCAAGTGCTCGTGTAATTTCTCGAATACCTTGAATATCGCCTTCGTCGTTGATTTCATCGTCAACATTTTCAAAAGTATTCATGCTTTCATCGTCAACGGCATCGAAAGAGCTCGAAGATTGAACGGATTTCAAAAGCCTGTGCAAGGCAAACCAAGTCCTTCGCGCTCTTGCGGAGTGTCGCTCAGAACATCTTTCCAACAATCTAGACCAAGCGTGTAACTCTCGTCTTCTCCATCGCATTGCAACATTTGCTATTGCGGTGAGCTCATCAATCAAGGAAGTTTCCGACGATGCCGATTGCTCCCAGGTCTGCGCTCTGGCAAGCAATAACTCGAGACCAGTTAAAAAAGTCTTCACTGGGCCGAGCAACGGGAGATTCAAAATACGATCACAAATTTCAGCAAGCTGAGTAAGTAACGGATGCTCAGGCCACTCATCAAGTAATCTTGTAATCTTTCGACGAGTATTTGAAATCACTGTAAGAGCGAGAGAAGTTTCTCCCGGTGCATCGCCACGCGACATTTCATGATCGATAGCGTCGGCGTGTCTCTGCAACTTTTTATGATTAAAAGCTTCATCTTTTGAGGCTGTTTCAATACCGGCATCTTCTGACATTGTCCCTCGCGATACCGCAAGATGCTCCAAACTGATTCTCGTCAAGTTTCCAAGCTGACTTGTATCGTCAAGTACTCTCGGTAACGCTTGAAATCGATCATCGGCAATCGCGGCTCTTCTTAAAATCATACACCCGACGTTGTGGGCTTCAACGAAAGCCGTCGCGCGATTTGCGAGAGATTCGGTGAGTTCTTTCGCATTTGTTCGTAAAAACTTTGATGGATTAATTGCATTTCGTTCTGTATCGTATGAAGTTTCGGGATTAGCACTTACAGAAGTACTGGCGCCAATAGCGCAAACCACCTCGTGAGTCGCGACGAGCTCTAGTAAAAGAACCCCTTCAAGTAATCCAGCCGTTTTTGCTGCAATAGCTGCTTTCCTGTCCATCGACTGATCAACTTCGTCGTCTGAATCTTCATCGCCTTCCTTCTTTATTTGATCCCCATCTTCAACGCAATCATGATCGAGCTGTAAGATATCCCCCGGAGCATTTGCAAACTCTTTCCATTGATCGTTGAACTTACCAAACGTAGTCTCCGAAAATCGCTTTTCAGTTTCATCATCGTCACCTTCCATGATTTCAACCGCACTTGGCGCCGCAGTGACTCTACGAAAGACTGCAATTTTATCGTCGTGCTCGTAAATGGTTTCATCTTTTTGCATTTCAATATCGCGTACAGATTTCCAAAGTTCTGCGAGACGGTCAAAAACTGATGATGCGCTCTTCCATAATTGTGGAGAGAGTGATTTTTCCTTAATCACCTCATCGCGCACTTTTTGCATGGCAACTTTAAGCACGGCAACACGAAGTTCGCCAGATTTTTCGAGTTTCTGCAGCGCCTTGAGCGTCGAGACATCTGTGAGTAAACTAGACGTCGCTCTGGAATCGTCCTTGTTCAACTTTGTCCTATCTCGCACAGAAGAATCTTGCGGAAATTTAAACAGTTCACGCATAGCCCTAGTCACAAGTGCACGTGATGGATCGACAGTGCCTCCACTCAAGCCGTCTTCCAATAGTTTCAAGCCTCTGGAGAGTTCTGCGGCTGCAAGTCTCAAGGGTTTCGTCGCGTCTGAGTATCCCGAAAACTGTGAAGTTTCGAGAGCTTCGGACCACTGCTTCGCGGCATCCGCGAGTAATCTAGCTTCTTGGCATGCCTTTTCAAACTCAACTGTGTGATTTGTTGTAACATTGATTTGAACTTCAGATGTCGAGACTTTTAAAGAAACTTCGAGAGATTTCAAGGTTGCTTCAAGACGCGCAGGTTCAGCTAAACCACCTTTTTCATGCGAAAAGCGACTGACGTGTCGCATCAGTTGACGCCATTTCGGCACATTTGGTCGCGGCGCAAACATTCGTTGCAATTTTATTTGATATTTTTCGAGCTCCTTCTTTGAATCCATGATAATTTGCTTTTCTGGATCGTCATTGCTACCGCTGGCAAGGAGGGGCGACCTTTCATGAAACTCAATAACTTCAATCGCTGGAGCGTTTTCGTTTTGAATTTCTCGATTCACACGCCGCGCATCGTTAGCAGTCTCTGCCATAGGATCCGACATCCCTGAAGGAAACATGCAGTGAAGACGCAAACAACCTAGGCGAGCCCAAGCCATACCGCGAAGGAAGCGGTCACGATTCGCTCTTCGACTTGTAGATTCAACGCTGCTAATGTAATACTCGGAGAGGCAGCTGAAAAGACCTTCAAGCGTTTCATTAATTGAACTGGAAGTGTATGTGAATTGTTTTTTTAGATTCTCATTCACGATTTCACGTTGCTTATCAAAAAGAGATTGACGAGTCGTCGTTGTCATTTCGTCAGACGCAGTAAAATCCTCTCTTAATCCCAACGCGTATTCACAAACTTTCCCATTCGCACCGTATGCCCACATCGTGTGTATAAAAATCCCTCGCAAGGTATCCCAGTCTTTTCTACTACTATCTTCGTCGCTGTTACGAGACATTCTCAACTGTCTGGCAGCTAGTCTTAGCTGCGCGACTCGCTGACCGCGTTCTTCAAGTCCAACCGTGGAGACGAATAAGGCGGAGGTCAAAATAGTTTGAAGTGCACGCTCTGTTCGTGCCGGTCCATCACAGGAAATCCATTTTGATTCGAGTTCACTCGTTATTTGATCGTTCTTAGTTCCAGCGTTTGAGGATTTTTTCGTAGACTTCAAAAGTTGCGGGAGTGAAGAGAGAGCTCCCAAACGATGAGCGTCGTGCCACGATAGGAAAATTTCCAAAGCTCTGCGGGCTATCACGGAAGATTCAACAGCTGAAAAGGAAGTCGCAGAGGCTGCGTTGATATCCCAAAGAAGCTTTCTATGGCCTTCGAAGTCGGATACGGCTCGAGGAGAATGAGAAATACCGAACGATAAAGCCTTCGACGTTGCCTCATTAAGTCTCTCGAACAGTAATCCTCTTCGCAAGCGATCATCATCTTCTTTCGATTCCGAGCTGTCCAAACTTAAAATTGACGAAAGAAGTGTAAGAACTTCTCTATCGAGCTCAAGTGAACGCAATTCCGCAAATGGAGATAGCTGTGAGTTCTTAAATGTAATTTCTTTCCATTTCAATGCCCACGGCGGGAATGAAAACTTTGGCGGAGAAAGAACGGACGATGTTGTCTCAAGCAACCAAGAGTCATTATCATCCAGTGATTTAATGAGATCTCGGTTTGGTATTTCGAATGCAAATGGAAAAGAGTCAACGTTGATTTTAGCATCACCGTCGTCGTCATCATAGAGCATCATATCTTCGTTGTTGTTATTGTTATTATTATTATCTTTCTCCTCCTCACCGCCTTCGTGAACGTTGAGCATTGATTTAGCGCGTCGCTGCGTAGCGGCATCCCAGGCGCCCGTTTCAACGCAATGTTGATAAAACTGACGAGATAGAAGTGATGGCAACACGACTGCGTCATTATCGGACACGTTCCCAGTAGTTGAAGCAATACCAACGTGCGTGAAACTGAAAAAGCACAACGCTTCTAGAGCGGCAAAGCGCAATTTTGCGGAAGCTCCCAAATTTGCCGCTTCTTTGGCCAGAAATGAAATCGCTCTGCTTGCAGGATCGTCTCCTGAGGAGCGACCAAAGTCCTGAAATAATTGCACGCTAGACCCATTGTTCCGCAGCGCAATCGCCGCGACACGAACTACTTCTTCTGCAAAGCGAAGATCGTCGTTTTGTGGCAATGTCGGTTTCCCGATAGCTTGCCAAAGCAACGGAGTTCCAGGAGGCTTTGAAGGAACGCCAAAGGCTTCATCCACGAGTAAACTACGCTTTTGATTGCGAAAACCTCTTCCATTAGAATTATGGCCAGATGGAATGGTTTTAGATTGCTCCGATAACCAACTTTCATACTTCTCAGCGGCTCTTTTTGCTTGTAACCAAGCAACGGCAACATTCTCGAGAGCAGCGTCGAGATGATCGCTAGAAACTTCAAAGTGTTCGAACGATGTAGAACAAATCATCGCAATAAAATGAGACCGCCAAGACATGAAATCGCCCAAAAGCTTGATTGCATCGCCATCAGGCGAAAAAGAGCACGCCAAAGTTTCTCGAAGGTAGATCTCGTTTGTTTCGCCTAGGAGTTCGTAGGCGTCATAGATTCTATCCAGCGATGGATGCACTGCACTTTGCCTTGCAGATTCTTTCTTATTTCTCGCGCGATAATGCGACATAGCCAATGCTTTCATGTCACCATTTACTGTTTGATTTAAAAATATAGCATCCACGTAAGCTTTCTCAAATGCGTAACGCGCACATGATGGTGAAAGAAGTATTTGATGCTGCATCGCAAATTCTCCTTCTTCAAAGAACCGCCGAAAAATTGCCCAAGCCGAAATACTGCACGCAATCTCTGGGACTTGACACGCCGAAGTAGTCGACTTTACTAAATAGGCCCAACTTCTTTCACTTTTTGACACAGACTCGGCAGATTTTTTAAGTGCATATATCGTAGAGGCACGGAAGAGCAAGTTTAACTTTTCACACCATTCCACGTCTTTCCCAATAAGAGTTCCCAATTTAGCACCTTTGAAGTACTGCATCAGCTGCTCTGTGGACAGATTTGACAAGAGCGCTTGATTTTGTTGTAACTTTAGAAATGTATTTTTACTCTTAATTTGAATTTCATGCTGGACAAACTTCTGAGCGGAAAGCAGCATCGACAAATGTATCGATAATGAAAATCCTGGAAATTGCTCGAGAGATGTCACAGCCAATCTATCTTCTCGCGATATACGGTTTGCTGAAGCGACACGATTCGGAAATCCAACTGGATGCGACATGAACGAGCGAACATTATTATTATTTTTATTGTTATCATTTCCACTGTAAACCGAGTACATTTGGGGAACAAATATTTTATCGAAAACAAAATTTGCTTCCTCGGTCGATACGTTATACGCGTGCGGTAAACTCATACGAAATGCTCGCATAACAGGAACACCTCTGTTGACAAGTTCAAGAGCGAGCTCGGCCCATCGGCAAGAATCTCTTGAAGTTAATTGCGCGTGATTTCCACCGCTTTTGAGTTTAATAACCATGGCAAAATGTGACTGGACGATAGTATCGGCTAAGATGCCATTTGGTATCCCCTTGGCAAGAATCATTGATTTAATATCCTCGTTTACCGATGGCATTTCACCGGGCATTTCAGCGAAACCAAACTTCTTTGCAAATAAACTTTGGTGATGATTATTTCCGTCCAAAGAGTAGGGACTCTCGTATCTTTTCGGATGAAGAAAAACTTCAACGCCTCGATTTCTCATCGCGCGAGAAACTTCCCCTCGCTTTGGATCAACTGCCAAGAATAATCTGAATCCTTCGTGCGCTTTCACAATTCGGCTCTCGCCATTTGGCAAGAAGCCACACTCGTTGACTAACAATGTTCCCTCAGGTTCGAGTAATGGATTCAAACGATCTAATACAGTCGGTGAGCACAAATTCGCATTTTCAAGTAGTACCCAATCGCCACGCTCCACCGCTTTCAGCAAGGCCCCATCTACCCATTCGAATCGACCCGCATCTTTCTTTGGTCCTACATTGAATGATGTTGGTGTTATAATTGCTTCGAAATTGTCTTTGAGCCAACTCATATCAGTTTGAATATGAACGTCATCAGTATTAGAAGGTAAAGACGATGATGAACTTTGAAGCGCAGCCGTAGCAGCGCGAGTGACGGCTGCAACCACATCACTCAAGAGCCGCACTGCATTCTCTGCATCGACTTCAGACATAGTTTCTGTTGATTTAGTCGAAGTTTTGTACATTTCCCACAGTTTCCATGCATCTACAATAGAGCCAGAGAAACCGAAAGCATTAGATTCACAAACTTTTTGAATCAAACAGAATAGGCGAGACTCAAAGTCAACCCTATCCCTCGACGATTCTTTCTGTTCAAATGATCCCAATAACTCGCTCGTGTCCGTCGCCGAAGTTAATGCAATACGTTGCAAATCTTTACCTGAAAGTCTCGCGAGCGTTTTAATCAGCGTCGTTTTACCAGATGCAGCTTGTCCTACAACAATTGTCATCCATCCTCGAGCGATACAAAATGTGGCCGCTTCTAATGAATCCAAATTACCACGAAGTATAGCCAAGTTTTCTTCTTCAGAGATACGAACGCCACTCTCTGAAGTAGCTGCAGGTGATTTTGATTTGTTCCTGTGTAAAATGGCATTACCAATTTCAAGATGTCCGTCTTGACGCATTTTGATGTGCGACGCTGTTGGAATATTGTCTGCGGGAACGCCAAAAGCTCGAGCAAATGCCTCTTTAGCAATGTTCCTATCGCTGACTGTTCGCAATCGCTGCGTATACAAAGCATTGAAAACACTAGCACACTCTCGTACGTAGGAGTGCTCATTGATTTCGCCTGCAGGGACGATCGATGTAACAAGTTCACACCATCTCATGATATCTCGGAGATTAAACTCCCAAGGTGCACCGGCTCTTGCAAATCGATAGCCACTTGCATCTGTCATGCTACTCAACCGCGCCAATTCAGCGTTACATTGCACCATTTTATTTATCACGCTCTCAATGACGTTTGGATGAAGGCTCTTTGCAATATGCTCGACGTCGTTTATTCGCATTGGTTCAACAAATACTCTCGTAAAGCGATTTAGAAATGATTTAGGTAAGCCTTTCCTGCCCCCCCCCTGCGCTGCGGGATTTTGAGCCGCGAATACTCTAAATGTTGGGGGACATTTGAACGTTTTCCCCAATTCTGGTACAAAAACCTCCGCTCGATGATCAAGCGCAGCATTCAAACCTTCTAGAACGGGTTGAGGAGCCAAGTTCAACTCGTCCAAAAGAACCCAATCTCCATTTTTCAAAGCCGCTAAAAACGCGCCGTCAGACCATTTGAACTCCCCAGCTTCACCTCCTGATGCTGGTAGATCTGCACCGAGTAAATCCATCATATCAGTTTGCTCTGAGAGATTTAATCGCACAAGCTTGTGACCCGCAGCTTTCGCCAGAGCTGAAACAATGGATGTTTTACCAACTCCGGGAGAACCCTCTAATAATATTGGTTTACGTGCAAGTTGCAAAGCACGAAGGAGTCTTGCAACGTTACGTCTCGTTGAAGGCGCAGTGAGTGCAAACTCAGATGTGGAAGGAATTGGATTTGTGCCACAAGAAATCGAGAATGATGAAATACCAAAGCGAGCGCCATCGGCAAACGTGGAACAGTTGAGAAGATCTTCATTCTCGTTTTCTGCGTTTGGACCGTGCGTATAAGAAGCTCGGTTTAATATCTGCTCTTCCAAAGCTCGGTTCTGTTTGATTTTAAAAGAAGAAAAGAAAGATATGCACGTAATATTAGTAAATGCAAGAAACAAAAATGCGGGACAGACACGTAAAATTATATCGTTGCTTGTCGCTTTAAACTATCTCTTTTTTACGCTCAGGGCTGTAGGAATTTCTCATCACAAAAGATCAGAAACTTACCAGGTACAACGAAAACTTCACGGCGCAAAATCGTTATTAAAACAATGAAAGAGAGAAAGAAATTAAAAAAAAACAAAATCATCGTACCTTTGAGTCAGGAATGCGCGCACGCAAATAATCGACACACTTTCGATTCAGCGCTCTCGCCGTCTCTTCTGGCATCCCCAAACCTAAACCTAAGCCATCCAAGAGCGTCAAATAAGCACCATGTGCGAATGCTGCAAATCCTAGCATAGCGTTCGCTTTTTCTCTGCTCTCAACTTCATTGATAAATTGAGCCCATGCTAAAATATCTCTTGTTTGTAAACAAGCCTTTGCTTGTCCGGCGCCGGCGATGCTTTGATAAAATTCCCAAAACAAAGCTAGTTCCTTTGCATGATTATGTGCATTTTCACCAGCGATATTTACAGTGGTAGTCACTAATCGACGAGCAACTATTTCTTCCATTTCTTTCGCAGAAGATACGCTTCCAACCCAAATCTCTGTGAATCTGTTTCGCAACGCAGGAGATAACTCCTTTTTACCAAAATCTCCGCCAGGGTTCATCGTTCCAATCAACCGAAAGTTCGGGTGAGCGACGAGCTCTTCAACATCTTTACCTCCTTTTTCGGGCAAAGTTATCGTTCGTCCAGGCTCTAACACTGAATTTAATCGTTCCAAGACAGAATCTTCAGCAAGTGAAAGTTCATCGACGAGTAAAATATCCCCATTGCGCATGGCCTTAATTAAAGGCCCATCTTCCCATGCGAATGGTGCATCACCCTGCCTCGCTGGTCGAAAGCCACCAATAAAATCACCAGTTTCGGTATGTTGGTGGCAATTTAACACGCGTAGTTTTTGCCCGTGAATCATTGCCAGAATTTGTACCACGGTCGTCTTTCCGCAACCAGTTTCACCTACGAGCAAAGCGGGTTCTTTGTGCTCGACGCAGGCTTCAACTAAAGCATAAAGACGGCGCATCGCAGGCGTCCACGCGATAGATCTTGCCATTTCAATTTCATCCGCTGGAATTTTGCAACCTTCTATAGTCAATGCACTTTCAAGGCGTCCCTCTAAATTTTCACTCGATGCGGATTCGTAAAGTTGTTCAACCGAAATTTCTGGAACCTTTAAAGCTTTTTCGAGAACTTTCCTCAAGGCGAGCCTTTCATTTTCCGAACGTAATCGCTCCCCGAGTACGCGAAAGCCATCACTTGCTAAGTTTTCGTATCCAACAGACTTTCTGTTTGCCCAGCGGAATAAATCTCTCGCAGTGATATACCCATCTTTCCCAGCAAAAGCTCGAGAACCTCTTCGCAAACCTTGAAGCTCGCGCATGGATTCGACCAGTTTCACGCAATAACTGGGAGCAATTTCGCATCGTTTATTCAAAATCACTTTAAGCTCTTCATCAGGGATATCTCCGATGTGAAGTTCGACGAAACGATTCCGAAATGCCTTTGATAAAACCTTCCGACCACCATAAATTGCACCCGGAGGATTTTGTGTCGCAAATAGAACAAAATGTGGATGAGGTCGGATCGTTTCTTGCAGCTCCGGAACGAAAAGTTCCCTATTGTCATCTAAAAGTCTATTCAATGCTTCTAAAACATCAGAAGGAGCAAGATTCAACTCGTCGAGAACAACCCAGTAACCTCTACGAACGGCTTGAACGAGAGCGCCTTCTTGGAAAGTTAAAGCGCCTGGAAAAGTAATAATAATATTTATAGTGAGGTGTCGGTCAGAAACAAGAATTATGTCTGCACGTGAAGTTAGACGATTAACGAAGGAATAAATATAGCCTCAGAAGTCACGCGAACGTCCTTAAATACTCCGGTAAGAAGCTGACGACGAATTCGCGCAAGCGACCAACCCCCGAGGCGCATAAATTTACGGACTGCTTTCCGATCCCCCGGATTCTATTGAATGAGAACGACGGATAACGAACTAGCGTCCGAGAAAACGATACAAAATAAAAACTCCTTCTAATAAAGTGTGTAAAAAGTTATAATACAGTGTGGACGCACCCGTTTCATCTGTGATGTAAGTGCCGAGATACTCTTGTAAATCAGTATGCTCGTGATTGTTGATACGCATAAAACGGTGTCCAGTACGCTTTGCAAGGTATTCAATCAGCGAAGTTTTACCCGCTGAAGTAGGTCCTTGTAATAAGATTGGATGTCTCCGAAGTAATACAGCGCGTGACAAGTTTGAGAGATGAGATCTAACACTCTCAGTGACGACGTAACCTGTGTATTATGGGAAAAACGTAAACGTGTGAAAAATCAAATAATATAATCAAACAACGAGCGCGAGAATAAATAAAACAAGCTCGTGCGCGCGCTCTTTCGTGTGGCTCAGTCGAAGAAATTCAACCATAATATCTTTTTGTGCATCATTAACGAATTTAAGAAGCGCGGATATTTGTTCATCATTGCCAGTAGCGCGCGCGCTCGCGCGTATTTCAAAACAATAATAATAATTAGAAATATGATACCTTCGGGATCGATTCGCTCTAAGTCACCCGCTTCGACCCAAAATTGTTCAAGGAGAACATGTGTATCATTTTGTGGCGCAGGCGGTGGTTTCATGATACCCTGTAAGTGGTGATGATTATGATAATGATGATGATCGAAAGTGTTAGTATTTTTGTGAGCATAAAGTAAAAAAAAATGTGCGGGACAAGTCTTCCGAACATTCATAAAGTCGTGACCGGAATAGGTGTTTTGTCCAACAAATATATATACCGCAGCTTCTAGACCGAGCACGCCATGGAATATTGGCAAGCCCAGAGCTTTAACTGCGGAGAAATAAAAAAAGATGATGAAACAATAGCTCGTACCTTGATCGCCTTTCCACCCAACAAATGCTTATGCATCAACTTTTCCAAAACCACTTGTCCTTCCTTCTTCAAAAGCGTCAAGAATGACATTGAAAATCCATCCATCATTGCTCTTTGCACGCCATATAAAGGACTCGCCGCAGAGACGTATTCTAATGCCCTCGCAAGTGTTCTCAATGAATACCGAGGCTTTTGATCAGCGGAATCCAATAATATTGAATGCGCCGCCCGTTTAGCTTCGACGTAGAAATCAACGATTGGTGCAATCACTCCACTCGGAACGTCTCTCAAGTAACCGCGAACTAACAGCTGTAGATCCTCTCGAGACTCGGTTTCACCACAATAAACCTCCGCAAATCGATGCTTTAAAGCAGGAGGTAAATCTCGCTTTCCTACATCAGTAGCAGGATTCATTGCAGCAAAGAGTCGGAACCTAGGATGACGATATACGGGAGTTGCATCTCCACGCTCCGAGAGCACAATAGAGCCTTTCCGAGATTCTAACACGCCATTCAATCTTTCTAAAGTTTCTGCGGGCGCTAGATTGATTTCATCAAGAAGAATCCAGTGACCTTCGCGAAGTGCTGTGACTAAAGCGCCTTCCACAAATGCGAAAATTGGTCCACCGCTCGTTGATGACGCTACGTCGCCTATTGCACGTTCAGCTATGACTAAATCACGATCGAATGATTGCCAAATTTCTACGAGATCATCAGATATCTTAAAAGTTGGCTTCGTTGTTACCGCTGCACTATTCTTCGTCGTAGTTTTCTTAGTAACAGCACTTGTTTTTTGGCGCTTGTTACTATCATTCGAATTGGGTGAAACCGAATTCTCATCTTCGCCCTTCTTACCGGTAACTTGCGAACGTGTTGCTCGTCTTGTAGTCGTGACATCTTCTGTTGGAGCAACTTCTGCATCGATAGTATCATTCATTTTATCAGTAGCATCGTCGTCGGCTTCCATCTTGTCATCTTTATCAACGACTGATGCGACTCGATCGACGCCCGCTCGAAAAGCCTTCAATAAGTGTACCCATTTTCGTTTTTCGGCAAATTTAGAGACTCTTCCTAAGAAATCTGCGTTGGATCGACTCGGGAAAGTTTCTCCAAACAGTTCGAGGAACTTTTTTAGTAACGGCAAGCACAAATGTCGGGCGCCTGCTGGTCGAAATCCCCCAAGAAAATCGCTCGATTCTGACTGATTGGAAAGATTCACGACAGTCAACGGTGCACCAGTTAATCTAGCGAGCTCTTGTACCAATGCTGTTTTACCTGTACCGGTTTCCCCGACAAGTAGTGCGGGCTCGTTTACTGATACCGCGCAAGATACTCTTTCGAGCATCCTTAAAGCATGGCCGGTTTTAGCGAAATTTCGGAAATTTTCTAATTCATCGTCGCGTTCTTCACATGGTAACATCGTTCGTCCCACGCGAACGCTATCTTCTGACGAGAGCACATCTGGTTTACGGAGCAAATCAGTTGTGTTTGCAGTTTCTTCAGGATGCAATCCCCAAATTTCTGCGACGGCTTGCAAAGCTCGTCGTCGCCCAGTTCCAGGAGGTAAAGCGCCGAGTAAGACATCGGCGGCTTCGTCATACATAGCCTGACGAGCTTGCGGAGGAGTAACTTTGCCTTTCTTGATTAGTTTGAGATCTGCTTTCCGTAACGAAGTCGCACGTTTAGCCCATCTTAGTAAATCTCGAAGAGTGAAAGGTCTGCCAACTGTAGCTCTCGCCTGCGAGGCGGCTTCATTTGAGGCTAAATCTTCTAAAGATGTCATTTTTCCCCCGTTATTATTGGCTCCTCGATTTTCATTTTCAGGATTATTACTTTCAGTATCCATCATCATCATCATGTTGTTATTATTATTATGTTCATCATCATCATTATCATTATTATTATCGTCACTGACTGCGTTGTCAAAGTGTTCATCGCCTAAACCGGCTAATCTACTCGCGTGTCCGCCGCCTTGGCCTACCATAGTTTGCGCGACTCGCATCGTCTTTAACATGCGTCCTCTCACGTCTGCGTCGCTAAGCTGTGGATATAATTCAGAAAGTATCTTTCCAGGTTCATCGCCACTTGGTTGTTCGACGCTAACTCGAGTCCATAATCCACCTAAAGGATCGTTCTCCCTATTGGAGACTTTCGATCCGCCAATCGTAGCCGATCCAAACAACTGAAATTGTGGATGTGCAACGACGATTTCACCTCTGCCGGCGATGTAAAGCTTACGTTCTTCCAATAAAGGAATTAACGCGGAAAGAACTTCGAACGGGGCGACATCTACGTCCTCAATTAAAACCCATTTCCCAGATTTTACAGCTCTCGTGAGTGACCCGGGCTGCCATTCAAATTCACCCGGACTCGCTCCACAAACGTATGCTCCGAGTAAAGATTTCGAATCCGTATGCGCGTCAAAGTGAAGCACAATCACGTCGTTATCTTCGCTCGAACGACCGAATCGGCGTGCGGCTTCACGAAGTGTAGCGGATTTTCCGCACCCAGCTGGTCCTTCAAGCAAAACCGGTCGATTTTGGCACAAAGCGTACGCGACGGCGACTAAGTTACGTTCTGCTGACGGTACTAAAACAAAATCTGATGCGTCTGAACTGTTATTATTACTCTTCTTCTTCTTCTTCTTTTCTTCTTTTTGAGCCATGCTCAAAGTTGGTGAGGCTATTTCTTCTACTAATACTTGTTTTGCTCGAACTTCAATAACGCCTAAACGTTCATGTCCCGGCGCCGCAGGTATATTTTCCAAATCATCATCATCTTCTTCTTCTATTGTAACATCAAATTGATCGCTGCTATTATTACTAGTAATTCGTTCAATAAAAGTCGGCAGCAAAAAAGACGCGCGTTCTAGCCTGAACGCGGTTTCGTGTTCATCCCAATCTCTTTGAAAATCTGCCAACAAAAATGCAGTTTCGTCGTCTTCGTCTGCTGCGCTCGTAGAGCATAAACGTTTCCTCGCCGCATGAACGGCATCATCGCTCAAACCAAGCGCGACGCATACTAAGCCAATTGCAATCCATCTCGTATGTAAATCCTCGTGATTCATAAACGCCCCGCACGCGCTCCAGTCCCACGAAACTCCGCTCGCGCCACCGGAACCGCTCTCGCAACCGAAACATTCTTGCGCATACCTCGAACTCCTTAAAACGATCCTCGCGTGTTCATGATCATCATCTCCTCCATCCATTTCACGTCTGCCTCTACATTCTCCCATCACTCCTACTCGCCGTCGTCGTCTCTCATTCACTCTCTCAAACAACGGCTTCCTCATCTTCCTCAAGAACTCTCTCACTACGTCTCTACAGTGCGGTAATAACTTCGCGCAGAACACGATCGAACACGCGCATAATTCATACTCCCTCTCGCTCATATGACTCCCGTAATCGCCTTCGAGCATCTCGATACTCTCAATCAGTACGTGTTTGATGACTTTCCTCAGTAAACTCGCGATCGATATCGTGATTTCGATCTGCATCAACGCGACCGCCGCCTTCCTCAACACTCGCTTCGTGTTCACGTCTTCTCCGTTCTTTCGCGCTGCGTCGCTCTCGAGCGCTTCTTCGTTCAAAGCTCGGAAAGAATCGAGCGAGCAGAGCCGAGGGAATCTTCTTTTCGCTCGTTCGAGCCGCTCGAGGATGATCGAGTCGATCGCAATCGATCGATCATCCAAGCCTTCGCTAGAGGTTTTCGTTTTAGACATTTTTTGATGTTTTTGAAACTGCGAAAACTTGTGCCGTGTGGGAAAATATGGTACTTTTTACTTTCTTTGCAGCAAAGAAAGTTTTTTAAACGTTTTGAATTCCCTATTAGTAAACTCTCATCCGACGGTTTAAGGTAAGGAGAAACTCGCAGAAGAGGCCTTCGCTAGAGGTTTTCGTTTTAGACATTTTTTGATGTTGAAACTGCGAAAACTTGTGCCGTGTGGGAAAACAGAAAAGAGGTACTTTTTAGTTTCTTTGCAGCAAAGAAAGTTTTTTAACCGTTTTGGGTATTCCTGTTGGTAAACTCTCATCCGACGGTTTAAGGTAAGGAGAAACTCGCAGAAGAGGTTAGCTACGGTGGCGCATGCGAGTACGAGTGGTGTAGCGATGCGTGAATACGCGCGTTCGTTTATAGGACCGAGAAGTAGAAAGAAATGTGGTCACTTGTTTAGGGTTTTCTTCATTTTAGTTCTTTTAGAGATTAAAATTGAATAGTACGTATATGTATTCATTTTTATGGACTCGATTGAGAACTGTTCATGCTCGAACGTATATATTCACGCGCGTTCTTGATCTCGTTCGATTGGAAACCGTTTTCGTGCGCTCTCGTTCCACTGCTCTTTATTTAGTAAACACGAACGAAAACATGGTATCATAAACGCAGAGCGTTGTTTGAAAAAAAGACCATATCATCCATCGTGCAGAGCATGAGAAACATGGGAACAAAAGCACTCGCTTAAACAATAAAGTAATCGCAAAATGAGCGAACGATATAAGTTCTATGGCACCGGCGTTACTTTTATGAGCAATAGTGGTAGTAGTAGTAGCAGCGCGAGCGCTAAGGATAAGAATCAATTATCGATTGTGAATAAGAATCAGCCTGGGAAACAACAAATCGCTACTGACGATGAGGGGAGGAGGAGATTCCACGGCGCGTTCACGGGTGGGTTCCAGGCCGGGTACTTCAACACCTGCGGGAGTAAGGAAGGGTTTCATCCGAAGCGGTTCAAGAGTTCGAGGGAGGTCGGTAAGATGGGCGATGTCGGCAGAGAACGCGATGATCATCGACGGCGACAGTCGATCGAGGATTTCATGGACGAAGATGAACGAGAGGAAGCGCAGAAGAAGAAATTAGGGAGAGTGAGTAGGGCGTATGATGGTGGTAGTGGGATGGGTGATTTTGATGATGAGGCCATGGCCGGGTTTAGGAGCGTAGTCGAGAACGATCGCGACGGTGGCGGAGACGTATCGATATCGAGAGAGCTCGGGAAGGCTTTGTATGCGTTCGTGAAACCGGTCATGACAGGGATTGGGCATAAGTTGTTAGTGAGAATGGGGTGGAGGCAAGGGAAGTCTTTAGGGAAACGGAAGAAGAAAGTGAGAGGGAACGTCGTGTTCAAGTCCGAGGACGAACAAGAATTCAGGAGAAGATATAAGGGGCAACTCCAGGAGGGGCAGGATTTGAAAAATAACGCGTGGGGGATCGGGTACGATCCATATAAGGGCGCAGACGAGTTCAGGATTCGAGATGAACATGAGTTGGAAAGAAAACGTGAACGGTATACGAAAGAAGGCGAGAAGAAGAAGAGAGGAAACGCGTTTGGTCTAGGCGCTTTTGAAGTCGACGACGACGTGAACGTATACGAAGAACGTCCTGGTGAGCGAAACGCTGAGTATTCTTTTGAGTTGGATGATGAAGGAAAGTCAGACGGCGACGACGATGAAAACGAACGATTTGGAAGAAATAATAATAATGATGATAATAATAACGAAAGTTTACGTAACCCGTTAGGGGTGAAACGACTGACTGATCGAGCGACGAGAGAGGCTATTGAAAAAGGACGGAAATTCCCAGGTTTTATTGAAAGCGATGCAGTTCCGGAAGAAACAGAGTGGTTTCGAGCGCCAGAAGTTCCGAGAGATTTTAATCAACTTCACGCGTTTCCAACAAATGAAGCAGATGATGATGAAAAAATAGAAGAAGAAGAAGAAGAAGAAGAAGAATTTTTGCCTCCGCCTCCGCCACAAATGCAAAAACTTTCGATTGAAAAACTTAAGATTATAGAATCTTTAGCTAATCATGTCGCTAGACACGGTTCAGCGTTTGAAGATTTAGCAAAGCAAAAACAGAAGAACGATAAAAAGTTTTCTTTTTTATTCGGTGGCGAAGGCGCGAGCTCGTATGCGTACGCTTTGAAAAAAGCAAAACGCGAAGAACACAAGAGAAACGCCGTCGCCGCGAAAAATGTACTGCGACAACAACAAAATTCTTCGATCATTATCAAAAATAACATTCGTTCAAACACTAAGCACGACGCTGAATCGCGAGGAAAAATCTTGGGCGAACAACCTTTACTTCGAACTTCCAAATCAGAAACAGCAGTAATGGAAGGTGACGGTTTCGATACTATTACTAAAACAAAGAATTCTTCTTCACTTCAGACGTTACCGCCAGTTATCGAAAAGATGAAAATTCAACCAAGAACGGAAGTAAAGAAGAATCTTTCTGCAACAATAAACGAAAACGATAAAAGCCACATCTTGGCAACTATGTCGAGCATGTTCACCAAAAGCGCGGCATCGACGGTAATCGGGGCCGAAGCGCCTATTTCTGGAGGTTTACAAACGGCCAAAGAAATCGCCGAGATTCGTAAAAAACGCGAGGAAATCGAAGCGATTGAAGAAGCAAACTCTAAAGCTATCCAGAATGAAACAGATGCAAAGAAAGAAGTGCTTTCGAGATTGATCATAAACACTCGAACGACCATGCCATGGTCTCCAGCACTTTTATTATGCAAGAGACTCGGCATTAAAGATCCGTATTTGGGGAGAGAAGATACACGACCGGCAAAATTACGAGCGACTTTTAAGACAGAAACTGTCGATTTACTTCCGGAAACGATGCAAATACGTTTAGAAAATCAACCGAAATTTATGTCGAAGCGAGAACGAGAATTAAATAATAATAATGAAGGCGACGATGAGAAAAATCCGCCGCCAACCCGAAGAAGAAATTTAGACGAAGTATTTGTGGAAGACGGTAAAAAAATGGAAGTCCCTCCACCCCCTTTGCGCGAGAAACCTATGGATTTGTTCAAGGCTATATTCGAAGATTCATCTGACGATGACGACGACGATGTTGAAGAAGAAGAAGAAGAAGAAGAAGATCCTTCATCCGAAAAAGAAGAAGCTAATGACGAGAAAGCAGTGAGGCCGCCGCCTACATTTATACGCCAAAAACAGACAACGAACAAAACAGAAACGACTGAAAACATAAAAGAAGCGGAAGAAGCTCCCGTTTTTCTCTCTTCTTCGGCATTCGCTAAAAAACGAAGCGCTCCTGAACGCGACGATGATGATCTCAAAGAGCGCAAGCGATCTAAGAAGGAAAAGAAGAAGAAGAAGAAGAAGAAGGAGCGGAAGAAAGAAAAGAAGAAACGAAAGAAGGAGAAGAAGAAAAAGAAACGTAGTAGCAAAAGACGAGATGATAGTAGTAGCTCTTCTTCATCGTCGTCGTCGGGCAGTTATAGTTATAGCAGTAGCATGTCTTGAGAATTTGAACACTTATTAAACTCTAAATAGTTCTCTATTATCATCGTCATCGTCATTATTATTTCTATTATTATCTAAATCATCGCCATCGCGCAAAAAATCAAAGTCTCCCCCATCTTCTTCTTCTGTAACTGCGAGTTCTCCATTGTTTTCCTTGGCTTTTGCGAGAAATGCGCGTACTTTTTCTTTTTCTTCGTCAGTCAACTCTTTCATCAAATCTTCGTTCGGGTCAGTTTCTTCATC
>Ga0209710_1000726_pt1 | contig 28279 bp, 29 predicted proteins | sample ArcticOcean_MG_C_5_FD_187436 | JGI IMG/M metagenome (GOLD analysis project Ga0209710, IMG submission 187436) | Marine microbial communities from western Arctic Ocean - ArcticOcean_MG_CB4_138 (SPAdes) (version 2) | ecosystem: Environmental > Aquatic > Marine > Oceanic | place: Arctic Ocean...
AAAAGAAAAACTCATGTTCTAATTTAAAAAGAACAGAAATAATTAAGTGCTATTAAATAGTTCAACGCTAAGAAAAATAACACAATAAATTTCTATTTTGAATTTTCAAAATAGTAGTAAGATTTTAGTTGCTCTTAAAGGCGATATTTTTTTTATGACTACAGTCCGTAGTCTTTTCAAAAATAAATCACTATAACTTCTTTATAATGTGATATTTAACTTTTATATTTTAAATAAATAACGTATATTTAAGTAGGATAACTTGTTATCATTTAGCTCATATTTTGTTAAATTATAAATATATACAAGTTATATTCATGTTAAATAATTAAAATAACATAAGTTATATGCACGTTAATTTCTATAAAAAACCACAAATTAAGAGCCCAAATACACGCTTAAAAATAGAACATTCGGTTTTATTTTTAGACTATTTAGAGTCTTTTATTTCCAATTCAGCCACAAAAAGAGTTCAAGGATATGGAACAGTGGGTTTGGCACACAATACAATTCGGACCTATAAATCGCTATATCGGATCGTAAAAGGGTATGAATTTGAGAAATCAGAGAAATTGTATTTGAACTCTATTGATAAATATACCGCCGAATCTTTTACCCGTTTTCTAAAAATTAAACAGCAGTATAGTGATAATTACTGCGGACAGCTCTTAAAATTATTGAAGATTATTCTGCGTGATGCTGAGAAAAGCGGCTTGGAAGTGCACCCCTACTCTAATTATATAGAATCTTTTAAGCAAAAGAGTTCAGACCGAATTCTACATATTTTAAATCCGAAAGAGATAAAAATTTTAAAGGAATTACAGCATATTCCAGCAGCATATACAGATAGTTATAATTGGCTGTTAATTGGTTTGTGTATCGGGCAGCGAGTCTCAGATTTATTAAAGTTGAGCCCAGGTAATCTCAGAAAAGCTCTCACTGGATTATATATAGATATCTTGCAGCAAAAAACAAAGAAGGCTGTAACTGTTGGTGTGGCAGATCCGGTAGTTATCGAAATATTAGAAAATGAATTTCCAAGAAAGGTATCTCAAGTGTTGTTTAATAAACAAATCAAAGCACTTTGCAGAATGGCGGGAATAGAAAATTTGGTAAGTGGGTTTAAGAACAACCCAAAGACACGAAGGAAGGAAATTGTAAATGCGCCAAAATATGAATTTGTGACGTCACATATTATGAGGCGCTCATTTGCGTCTAATTATTATGGTAAAATTGAAACACCCTTGCTAATGAATATAACGGGACATTCTAAAGAGAGTACTTTTCTGACTTATATTGGGACGCATCAAAATAAAGATGCTTTAGCAGATTTATTTATGCAACAGGCGGGAGTTATTTGGTAATCTTACTTTTTTATTCCTAACTGAATTAATTTTTCTTTGTACCAGTTTTTATAAGTCACTCTTTTAAATAACCAAACACGATACTCTTTGTATATGATAGACTTATAAATAATGTTTAATCTAGATTTAATAAACAGATAGCTCCTAATGAGTTTGTGTCGTCTTTTTGTTGTTTTCCCGTTGTTAAACTGACTATTAAAAACACTTAAATAGGAAGCTGCCTTTTTTGTATTGCTGTATTCTAAACTATCTACGGCATTAAAAACTTCATAACAAGCTGCTAAAAAACAATTTAAAGGATTAGTTAATTTATCTAATGCATTCACCGCAGCCTTTGCATTCGTTTTTTTGGACAATAAAAAGATATCATAGGCATTTCTTAATGCCATCGTCTTATAATAAAAACCACTGTCGTTTATTTGATTCGCAATGATGGATAAGTTTAATTTATTTGCATAACTCAAAACACTAATATCATTTATAATCTGACTATCTTTCTCTACAAAGTTATAATTAAATTCATTGGTATACTTTTCTATTAAAAGCTCTTTATGAATTTCTACAGCGCCGATATTATTCTCTTTTTGAAGTCTTCTATAATGTTTATGCTCAGGAAAATGATATTTATACTTGCTTACATCCGAATACCCAAACTCTATTAAAATAGTAATTGCTTTTGGATAGTCTTCTTTTGAGAAAATAAAATCAATATCACCAACCATTCGTTCGGCAATATCATCATATAGTTCCGCTAATAGATTACCCGTTCCTTTTAAAAAAATAGGTCGAATGTTATTCGCTAATAACAGGCTATTTAGGTCCTTTGCTTGTTGAAGTATTTGTCTATTTCTGTCTCTATTTAAATCGGTTATGTGTTTCATGTAATCAACCAAATCAGCGGGAAGGTATTTTAAAAAATCAGCTCTTTTAAAATTACAGTACATCGCAGGAAAGACATAATGCCTGGTACTTACTTTAACCACTGCATCCCAATCTACATCAGTTGTTTTAAGAATGATCTCTATTTCATCTCTATTTTTTTCTTCCAAAGAAATGGTCAAACATTTTGCAATAAAAAATAGCGTTTCTTTATAATTCAATGATTATTTTTTTTAGTTTTTTAATAAGTTAAAAATTACTTAGTAGGATCTGGGTCTCTATCCATAAAACCTTGCTTCTCTATTTCTTTTAATTGTTGAATTGTAAATTGATCTCGTACAGACTTTGTTTTTGGGAAGATATAATTAGAAAGGGTTACAAAAACTTTTACCCGTTCTGTTTTTGTGAGCTTGTCTTGGTTTATGAGCAGATCGTCCAACACTTTTTCATAGAGCATTTCCATCTTTTCCTTAATGGAAGGTACTTCTTTTTTGGCAGGTCCTCTTTTGGATCTTTTTCCTGCTTTCTTTGCTGATTTTGGATCGAATGGCATAGTTTATATTTTATTAAAAATTTCGCTTTGGTAAATCTTTAAACAACTTCTCATAAAGTTTAGAAGTTGGAACAAAAATCACCCAAGCTGTTAAAAATATGATTTTTATATCTAACATAAATGATTTTTTATTTTGATACCATATTTCTAATTCACCTTTGAATGGATAAATTTTTCCTTTATAAAACTCCCAAACATCTCCTCCATTATTTTTAACATCAGTGATTAATGATTCTTCATCTCTAAAAATAATAGACCCAATCCCGGTTAATCCTGGCTTCACATTATAGATCACTTTTTGAATATGGTCTGGATAGGCTTCAAAACTAACTTTCATTACAGGTCTTGGTCCAACAATACTCATACGACCAAAAAAAATATTAAATAACTGAGGGAGTTCATTAATTTTCGACTTCCTAAGAAACCCTCCCATGGGAGTAATTCTAGGATCCTTTTTTGTAGTCATTATCCCTCCAGGCATATTAGCACTATTTTTAAGCATGGTTGCGAATTTCCAAATTAAAAAAGGTCTGTTTTTATACCCTACACGCTCTTGCTTATAAAAGACATACCCTTCACCAGTCAATTTCAATCCAATAGTTACTGGAATTAGTAAAGGACTTAAAATTAAAATAGCAATTCCAGACGATAGGACATCAAAAGTTCTTTTTAATAAATAATACATAGGTTACATTTTTTGATCTAACGTTTTACCTGTTTCTATATGCTTGAAATTAGGTAAAATTTTATTCATTATTTTTATGATATCTTCTTTGTTATAGAATTCTCTTTTGAAAAGAGTTTCAATTTCTTTAATAGTTACCTCCATTTCAGAGAAGGAAGGTTTTAAGGAATTGGTAACAACCCCTATAGATTCGTAAAGATCAAAATTCACTTCATCTTCAGATGTGTAAAATTCTTCATATAATTTTTCTCCACTGGTATCTGTTTTAAAAAAATAAACTGGATATGACCCGTTGTCAGATAGTTTTAGTGCTATTTCTTTGGCTTCTTTCTCACTTTTACAAATCTTAATATCTTTGTTTAAATATTTAAAGAAATCTTCTGTTATTGATTTAAAATTAACCAATTGATTTTCATTTAACTTTGGAAAATAAATATCTCCACTATTTCCTAGGATACAAGTTAATAAACAAATCTCTCCACTTTCTTCTGGAGACACAAAAAATCGTTTTACATCAGATGGGCAAGAAATTGGCTGTCTTTGAAGTAGTCTTTCTATATACCCATACAATAATGAGCCGTTTGAAAAAGCCACATTCGCAAATCTAGCTGTTGTAATTTTTAGATCTTTAGAATAAGACATGATAACATTTTCCATTAACTTCTTTGAAGCCCCCATTACATTCACAGGATTTGCAGCCTTATCCGTAGAAACGCAGAAAAAATGTGATGGTTTGTTTTGCTTTAAATAATCTAACAGTCTTTTAGCATCTAAAACATTATTTTTAATCATAGCCTCAATAGAAAACGAGTCTTTTTCACTCCTAACATGTTTATGCGCTGCAAAGTTTGCTACAATATCAAAAGCTCCATGACTTTTAGCCATTTTATAAAAAACATCAGAATTAAAAGACATGGGATACGTCAAATAACTTTCTGGAACAATTAGATTAGAATCACTCCTTAATGTTCTTGTTAACTCTGTTAATCCATTTTCATTAGTATCAACAACAATTAATTCGGAAGGATGATACCTAAGTGCTGCCTTAATATAAGAAGACCCTATGGTTCCAGCTCCTCCAATTACTAAAATTGATTTCCCTTTAATTTCTTTGGTTAATTTTTCTTTGTTATTTATTAAATCATTTTCGAAAAAGCTGTTTTCTCTTTTCGTTACATAATTTTTAATAAAATCGGAAATATTTGGTAACATCATTACTTATAAAAATTTTTAATTTCTGATATAACTTTATATTGATCATCTATTGTTAAATTTGATGAAGATGGAATACTTATGCACTCTTTAAAAATTTTATTTGATATATCATTATCATTAATATATCTTAAATCTTTATACATTGGTAAATTATTCATTGGTGTCCAAAATGGTCTACTTTGAATTTTATTATTATTCAAGTGATTTAGTAGCTCTCTCATTTTTTTTGTTCGAAAGGTAAATAACCAGCAATTAGGTTCTGAGTTAGAATCATTCTCCTGAAATTTTATATCTCCTATTCCTTCTAATTCCATTCTATATATTGCATCTATTTCTTTTTTTCTTTTCAAAATGCTTTCAAAATTCTCCATTTGTGCAACCCCAATTGCAGCTAGAACATTTACTAATCGGTAATTATATCCTACTTCATCATGAAAATAATCTAAAGGATCTGTTTTAGCTGTTGTTGTAATGTGTTTTGCCCTGTTGGCAATATCTTTGTCATTTGTCAAAATCATTCCACCACCACCAGTAGATATTATTTTATTTCCATTAAAACTTAAAACACCAGCTAAGCCAAACGTTCCTGCATGTTTCCTGTTTTTAAAACTTCCTAGTGCTTCTGTACTGTCTTCTATTAATGGGATGCCATAAATAGAACTTATTTCTACTAATTTATCAATATCGATAAATCCCCCTAAAACGTATACTGGCATGATTGCACCAATTTTTTTTCCTGAAGTTATTTCTTTGGTTATCGGTTTCTCGTTAACAAATTTGGTGATCGTATTATTTTCCAACCAATTTTGAAGTAAATCAATATCTATTTGCCAAGAATCTTCACAAACATCTATTAAAGTAATTTCTGCTCCTAAATATGAAATAGCATTCAATGAAGCTACGAATGTTAGATTGGGAGCTAAAACAATATCATTAGAAGAAACGCCTGCAAGGTTTAAAGAAACTTGTAAACCAGCCGTTCCATTCATACAAGCTATTGCATATTTTACTCCAGTATAGTTTTGAACAGCTTCCTCAAATTTATTAACATATGAACCAGCAGAAGATATCCAGCCAGTATCAAGGCAATCTTTTACGTATTGCCATTCATTTCCGGTTATATTTGGTACTGATAATGGTATCATCTAAATAAGAATTTTGCAGGAGTACCAATGTATGTCCCTGGTTTATTAATGTCTTTAACTACCCCAGAGTTTAGACCTATGGAAACGTTTTCTGAAATTGAAACACCCTGTCTTGTAGAACTATTCATACCGAAATAACATTTTTTAGAAATATTATTATTCCCTGCGATCATAACAGAACAAGCAGAAGTGAAGTAATCTCCAATTATTGTATCATGCCCTACAGTACATTGTGCATTTAGATGTACATGCTTCCCAAGGGTGACGTTACAAGATATGTAAGAAAAAGGCATAATGATTAAACCTATATGAAATTTTAAATCGTCAGCAATAAAAGCTTGAGGAGAAATTAAAGATGTAAAAGTTATATTTGAAGGTAATTCCTTTAAAATTTTATTTTTTAGGTTTGGATCACCAATTCCAATCACAAACTTCATTTTTAATAAGTCACATTCTGAAATTTTTAGAACACGAATATTGTCAACATATTCATCTTGATAGAAATCATCTATTTCAACAAAATTAATTTCATTAAACCAAACATCTTCTGATTTTTGAATTTGTTTTGCAAGTTGAAGAACCTCTCTTGCAAACCCACCAGTCCCAATTATTCCTAATATCATTTTATTTAATTGTATATCCTCCATCTATTATTAAATTTTGTCCAGTTATCCATATTGATTTTTCACTAAGTAAAAATAAAATTAAATCTGAAACATATTCAGATTTCCCAAACCCTAACGGGTACTCTTTCAATAGTTTATCCTGATCATTATTTGACATTCTATCCAGGAGCGCATTACCCATTTCTGTCAGTGTAAGACCAGGTGAAATCGCATTGACCCTGATTTTACGAGATGACAGTTCTAGTGCAGCTGACCTTACCAAACCATTTATTGAAGATTTAGAAGCAGAATAAACGGATTTACCTGAAGCTCCAATAGTTGACATTATAGACGAAATCACAACTATACTTGAGGAGTCATTTGAGATCTTTTTTTTAGAAAAAAAGCTTAAAGCTAAATGGAAACTAATTGTATTAATATTATAATATTTTATTAATTTTTCGTGACTTGCAGATTTCAAAGGGAAAGTTCCCTCAATACCAGCAGTATAAATCAATCCGTCAAATTTTGAATTAATATTAATTTTATTTAGAGTTTCGAGTAGTATACTAGAGTTTTCTAAATCTACCTCAATAAGTTTTACTTCATCATTAAAAAGAAGCTTAGCTTTGTCAATGTTTCTAACGACTAAAGTTAAATTATTTTTTGATTTTAATAATTCTTTCACCAGAAATAAACCGATACCACTAGTTCCTCCGAAAATTAAATAATTTTTAGTTATCATCAATTTTTAGTTTTAAGAATAGATCACCAAAAGTTGTTAATTCATTCAAGGTTTCACCACTAACCGTAGTAGAGAAATTTTCCTCAAAAAAACCAATTAAAATAATTACTGACATTGAGTCCCATTCATCTAAATCTTTGTAAACTGTTTCTAAATCAAGTTCTTTAACTGATTCAATTTCTAATTCTTCGAAAATAGAATTTAATATTTCCTTTGTATTCATTATATTTTAAATTTTAGTTCTTAAATTAATAATTCCACCACACCAAGACAAACCAACACCAAAACCAGCTAAAACTATTTTTTCATTATCATTACCTCTAATTTTTGAATATTCTTTTAATGCAATAGGTATAGTATTAGATACAGTATTACCTGTGTTAGAAAGAGAATAAAACATTTTGGATTTATCAATTTTTGCTTTTCTTATTACAAATTCTAATAACATCATATTAGCTTGATGAAATATATATTTACTTATTGCTTCATTATTAGTTTTATTTTTTTTGTAAATCTCTTCAACTAAGGTTGGTATTTTATCTAATGTGAAATTAAATACCTCAGGGCCATCCATATATAAATTATTATCAGTGTACACATTAAAATTTGAGTACGTTTTTTCCGGAGCTATTGTAGCCTTATTAAAAAAATTATTTTTTACAATTAATTTATCATAGCCCGAACCATCAGTTCCAAAAATAAAATTTTCAATTCCATTATATTCTGATTTTGAGATCAAAGTGGCAGTAGCTGCATCACCAAACAAAAGAGAGTTTATCAAATCTTTTTTATTAATATATTTAGAATAAGTTTCTGACGTAACTAAAAGCACATTTTTTGCTTGCCCGGAACCTATCATTGCTTTAGCCATCGATAATGCATATGTATAGCCAGAACAACCAAGGTTAATATCTAATGCACCAATGCTATTGGGTAAGCCGCATATTTCTTGAATTATACATGACGTAGTTGGTAACATGTATTCTGGGCTTTGAGTACATAAAATAAGAAAATCAATATCTTTTTTGATAATATTATTTTTATTTATCAGTTTATTTACTGCCTTTATAGCTAAAGTTAGAGTTGATTCGTTGTCTGCACAAATATATCTACTTTTAATACCAACATTTTTCTCAAATTTGCTAAAATTATAGTCCGGATGATTGACTTTAAAATCAGAGTTATCTATCATAACTGATGGTAATACGTAATCAATATGCTTTATTTCACTATGAATCATAATATTGTAATTAATATTAATAATGGTCTCAATATATCTGTTAAATATTAAATTTTAGGAAATTTTTCAACATTTTAAATCCTTTAATTCTAATCTGATGAAATTCTTATTTAACAATTTAAATAACCTTGATAACAAATGATTAAGATTTAATTATATGCAATTAAATTTTAAATATAAGAATAATCAAGAAATAATTAACCGCATGTAATCAGAAGCTAACTTATTGAAGTTTCTATTTTCAATTAACCATTTGTTACCATTTTCGCCAATACTGGAAATCTCACCTTTTGACATATTTAGATATTTTATTATATGTTTTTTCAATTCGCTTAAATTTTCAGCTTCAATAAAATCGCCACAATTAGCCTCGTTAATCATTGACCTGTAACCTGAATAACTAGCAAGAATTGGTTTTGAAGCCAACATATAATCAATCCATTTATTTCTAGAAAGTCCAAATTCGTAAATTTTTGATTTTTTGACACTATCATAAAGTAAATCTAAATTGGATAATAACAGTGGAATATCTTTTTTTGGTATTTTCCCTAAAAAAGTAATATTATTATTATTTTTTGTTAACTCCTTAAATTCTTCTAAACTTTCTCTAAAATATCATGATAACCAACAATTGAAAACCCTTGCTTAATTGCAACTTCAACACAACCATACGAATGACCTGAATAACCAATTAATACAATTTTTTTATTCATCTTAAATTTTTGTTTATAATAGACTCATATTCCTTTAAAAGTAAACCCCAATAAACTTCACGTTCATATTTAATTTTTATGGAATCTCTAGAATTTAATCTAAGTTTATTAAATAAGGATTTGTCAGAAGTTATTTTTATCATTGCATCATAAATTGCATCAACACACTTCAATTTTATGACCAATCCATTTATATTATTTTTAATAATTTCATTACATCCATTTATATCAGAAACTATACTAGGTAATTTCATTGCTCCAGCTTGCATAATAACATTAGGAAAACCTTCTCTGTAACTCGGAAACACTAAACAATTAGATATTGAAAAATAAGGCCTTACATCATTTTGATATCCTACTAAAATAATTTTATCGTTATTATTAATTAATAGTTTGGTCTTTTTTTGTAAAGGGTCTAATTCATCTTCAATAGGACCAACTAATAGTAGTTTTATATTTTCTTCAACTAAACACATTTTATCAAAAGCTTCAACTAACTCATTAATCCCTTTATCAGAGACAATACGACCAACAAAAATAAAAACGAAATCAGTCTTCTTTATTCCTAAATTAGTTTTTAGAACTGTATTCTCTTCAATTGAAAATAATTCAGGATCAAAATAGGAGGTATCAATGCCATTAGAGCTTCCATTTCCAATTACCTTAATCTTGTTTTCTGAAATAAATCTATGGTTTAATATAATTTTTTTTAAACCAAATGAGTTAGGATAAACTTTAGTTGAACATTTATATGTTAATTTTTCAACAAAATTTAAAACAAAACGTTTTACTCCTCTTGCTTCCATTAAAGGAAGTCCTGCAACAGTATGCAGTCTAATAGGAACTCTGGCAAAATAGGAAGACAACATCCCTATTATTCCTGCTTTTGGGGTATGTGTATGAACTATATCAGGTTTTTCCTTCCTAATTAGTTTATATAGATTGTAAGTAGCTTTTAAATCTTTAAGAATTGTTATTTTTCTAGTTAATGGAATGATAAAATGTCTACATTTTTCATTTTCAATTACATCTTTCAATTCTTTACCATCAGAACTAATCATTATAACATCAAAACCATTTTCACTCATAAAAGCCATTTGACCTTTTATTAAGTGTTTTAATGACATTGGGATTGAGGTGATGCGTACAAGCTTTTTATTCATTTAAAAAAAATTCTATCTTATTTATAAATTCATTAATGCTTCTAGATTTTAGTTCTTTATCAAATAATACCCTATTGTGACTCGTATCTGAATCCAAAATAATTTTTAAATGTTCAACTAACCCAGAAACATCATTCACTTCTACAACAAATACTCCTTCTAATTCATCAATTCCACCAGCACATTTTGTAGAAACTACATTTGTATTTTGTGACATCATTTCTAAAAGTACATTGGGGAATCCCTCAACTCTAGATGAAACCACACAAACTTTTGCCAAATTAAAATACGCAAGTACGTTACTAACCCTTCCAGGTAAAAGAACTTTATCGGCCAAGTTTAAGTTTCTAATTTTCGTTTCAAGATGACTTCTTAATGGACCCTCTCCCAAAATCACTAGTTTTAGATTAGAACAATCATTTTGTAATAAATTAAAAGCATCTATTAAAATGTCAAAACCTTTTTCTTCAATTAACCGTCCTGCAGCTACAATGTAATCTTCATTAAAAATCAAGTCAGTATTTGTTTGTAATGTCTTTTCTATGTTTATAGGATTAGGAATGGTTTTTATATTTATTTTTTTAGAAATAAATGGTAGGTTTTTCATAAACTGATCTTTCATCAATTCAGTTTGACAAATGAGTAGATCTATGTACCTATATCCCAAATAGTAAATCAATCTATACCTAAAAAGTTTAATTCCTGAAAAGCGATTAAAAACAGTTGTAGATTCTCTTGCTATAAAAAACTTGGTTTGAATTAATCTTAATTTTATCAATAACCCAATAAACCCATTAATTATAGTTTGTGATGAAAAAATATAATGATATTTCCTGCACTTTAAGACGAAAAATATCAAACTAATTAAACCTAAGGCACTTGATTTAGACTTACCATAATCCAATGTAATATTTTTATTAATCAATAAATTATCCCATCTTCTTGTTGATCTCTTTTGTAAAAAAAAAACAGAAACATTAGCGTTATTTACATAATGTCTAGCAATCATTTTTAAGACTTTTTCTGCCCCTCCAAGATTATCAGTTGGTAAAACGATTAATATTTTTCTTAACATGCTAAAACAGATAAAAACAAATTTTCATACTCCTTAATGATTTTTTGAGATGAGAATTTCGATAAAACACTAGCTCTAACAACAGCTCTTTCAAAACTTGGAATCTCATTCAAGTTTTGTAAAGTTTTAGCAAAATCATCTTCTGTAACTGCTAAAACCCCATTAATTCCATCTTCTATTATTTCTTTAGTCCCTCCGGGACAGTTAAAGGCTATTACCGGAGTACCAACAGAGCAGCTTTCTAATACTGCATTAGGGAATCCCTCTACATAAGAACCTTGAATAAAGAAATCAGAATTACTGAGAAAATCTAAAACTTTAGAGGTATGTGCTATAAATTTTATATTATCTAAAATACCTAATTCAATGGCTAAGTCTTTAATTTTACGCTCAAGTGGGCCACTTCCTATAATGGTATATGAATATGAGTAGTTTTTCACTTTAGCTAATCCTTTTAAAATTCTTTCATATCCCTTTTCCTCACTCAATCTACCAATTGTAATAAATTTTATTATTTCTGAATATTCCGTTTTACTAATTGACAACTGATTAATTTGAGTAATAGGATTATTAATAGTTATTAATTTTGAGGATTCAATTCCTAATAGATGTTTTAAATCCTTTTTTATATCATTAGATTGACAGACAATAGCACCTAAATGATTATATAAAAATTTTACTAAAAAATCTGGAATTTGTTGTTTTGAGTTTGAAAACTTTGACATAGTAGACATCACACTCGCTTCTCTAACAACAAAACGAACATTTCTAAAGATAAGATTATAAAAGCCTAATAGTATATTTACGTGTCTTATAGTTCCAAATACAATATCAGGCTTATAAATTTTTATAAATTTGAATAATGGTATAATTCCATTCAATATTCTGTCTTGATTAAAGAAAGTAATATCCAAATTATCTAAATTATAAACAGCATCTTTTTTAAATCCAACAACAAGAAGCTTGATTTCAAATACATTTTGATCAAGGTTCTTAGCTAAAAAACTAATAACCCTTTCTGCGCCTCCTGCTTTTAGGCTTGGTAAAATAAAAAGTATCTTTTTTTTATTCATTAATAAAATGATTACTTTTTTAAGTATGGTTTAACCGACTGATCAACTATTTCTAATATTCTTTCTTTGTACGTTTTACTATAATCAATATCTAATTCACTGATATAACTTGTTAATACTTTAGTCTTATACACCCCAAAATCACCAATGATTTTAGCTGGATTACCTCCAACTATTACCCCTGAAGGAACAGATTTAGTAACCACACTACCAGCAGCTATTATTACATCATCTTCTATTACTACACCAGGCATAATTATACTTTTTACACCTATAAAAACATTATTTTTAATTACCGTCTTTTTATATAAAAACCTCCGTCCATTTTTATCGTTAAATAGCCATGTAGAGCCATCATGAGTCAATATAGTTACCTCTGCAGTAACAGTAACATTATTTCCAATTGAAATTAACCATGGTTCTGAACCAAAATTCCTTGTAAAAACTCTACAATTGGCTCCTATTTTAGCTCCACTCTTTCTTGCATGAGAAATTGGGTCTAGTTTAAGTTTCCAATAGTTTTCTGTTATTTTAAGAATTATTTTTTTTATCATTTTTCATCCATTTAATTAAAACATACACCCGCCATATATAACTTTTGTAATCTGCATTGCCAGCCATATGATCATTGAGCATTTTCTTAAACTTAGGAATATTTAAATTATGTACCTTTTTCAAATTTCCATCAGATAACACCTCTAACATTTCTTTTCTTAAATCTTCACGAATCCAATCCCCTAAAGGAACCGAAAATCCACTTTTAGGTTGGTCGAACACCTTTTCAGGAATATATTTTTTTAACACGTCCCTTAAGATTCGTTTCTTTTTACCTGGGTAATAACGATAAGATATTGGAAGTGTTCTTGCAAATTCAATTATTCTATAATCTAAAAACGGACTTCTAACCTCAACAGAAAATGCCATACTAGCTCTGTCTACCTTAACATTACTATCATTCTCTAACCATAATTTAATATTCAAATCAGCTGTTTTTTGATAGTTATTATGAGATAAGTGTTTATAATTTTTATAATTTGAGAGCCAGTTTAAACTCCTATCTAAAGTAATCGAGTTAAAATCGGTAAAAATACCCTCAATAAATTCATGATTGTTTTTAATTTTTAAAATCCTTTTTAGTAGTTCCGTTCTGTTTTTAAAAATAAATTTTGGTATTAACATTGAAATTATAGACCTAATAAAATAAGGAATATAGAGTAGGTAACTAAACTTTTTAACCCAATCAAAATGATTGTATCCTAAAAAACTTTCGTCTCCTCCATCACCAGATAAAGCAACTGTTACATCTTGTTTCGTGATCTTGTTTAACAATAGTGAGGGTAAGGCAGAGCTGTCTGCAAAAGGCTCATCATAGACCTCTAATAAAGTGGGTAACATCTCTAAAATATCCTTAGCCTTACAAATTGTTTCTTTATGTTCGGTTCCTAAAATATCTGCATAGATTGCAGCAATTTTACTTTCATCGTATTTTGGATCTTCAAAACCAATTGAAAAAGTTTTGATTTTATCCTTAGATATTTTTGAGGCGACACTAGTAACTAGTGCTGAATCTATACCTCCTGATAAAAAAGATCCAAAAGGAACATCTGACTGTAACCTAATTTTAACTGCATCTTCAAACAAATCGTGAACCTCTTCAACGGCAGCTTCATAAGAAAGTTTAGAAAGCACTACAGGTTTTAAATTCCAGTATTCTTCTACTTTATGTGTCTTATTATCTAAGTCAATAATTAAATTATTTCCTGGAGGTAATTTATATACATCATTGTAAATAGAGTAAGGGCTTGGTATATAAGTACAATCTAAATAAATACTAACGGCCTCATTATTAATTGTTCTATTTTCTGAAATAGGCTTAAGCTGGCTGCAGATTTCAAACCTTCCATCTTTCCAATAGTAATAAAAAGGTTTTACTCCTAGTCTATCTCTCGAACAAAAAAGTGTATTCCTAATTTTATCATGAATAGCGAAGGCAAACATTCCATTCAGTTTTGGAACGACAGCTTGGCCCCACTCTATGAATCCTTTTAACAATACTTCGGTATCACCTGTGGTATTAAACGTATGCCCCAAAGAAATTAATTCCTCTTTTATCTCTTGGAAATTATAAATTTCTCCATTAAAGACTATCGTATAGTCTTCCATCTGCATTGGTTGGTTTGATCTTACGTCTAAATCTAAAATTGACAAGCGTAAATGTCCAAAGCTCAACTCATCTTTTTGGAGCACTCCGGCATAATCAGGACCACGAAACTCGATAGCTTTTAACTTTGTTCTTATTTCATTTTCACTAAAAGAAATATTACTAATGTAAATTCCGCACATATTTTAAATTATTCTTTTATTGTAATTAAAATTTAATAAATAAATGATATTTAAAAATATAAATAACATCAAACCTGAGTCAAAAAAGTTATGACTTACTAAAAACTGTATGAACAACACAACTATCAATAACAGAAGAGTAAGATTCTTTTTCCTTAAATTATAACACTTTTTAAAAAGAAAAAAGAAAACCATAATTATTAATAAAAACGGTAAAAATCCAGACTCACCAAGAATCAATAAAAAAGAATTATGCACACCTCCATCTCCTCGGCCGTCTAAACTTTGACCAAATGAAGAATAACCATTTCCAATTATTGGTGAATTAAGGATTCCATCATAAAATTTTGCCCAATGATCTTGACGACTGTCGTCATTTAAAACTTCATTATTAATTTGTCCTGAAAATAGATTCACTAAAAACTTAAATCGATCAGTATCTAAATTTAAATTTTCAGAAAATGTAATTAGAGAAAAAGCTGAAACAATTAAGAACAAAAGTGTTTTTACTATATACTTTCTGTTATAGAATAAATATATGATAGTAATTAAAAACCAAGTTGCCATAAATGTTCTAGATAATGTTATAAATCCAAAAAAAGTAAAAGCAATACTTAATAGTTTTAAATAATTTGTTTTTGTAATACTTAAAACATAACCAAATAAACATATCATAGATGCAGTATTTGGGTTTAAATAAAAACCTGAATAGCGACCGTATTGTGAAACATAACCAATTCCTTGAAAATCATTAAACCTAAAATAGAGAGAATCTAACAAAATAGTAATAGCGCCAGCTAATAATAGAAAGATGATGGTGTTTTGATTGATGTGTTTTAAAGAAACAAATAGACCAAATAAATACAATAAAAATTTAACATAATTTATAGACAAAGCTATAAAACTCTCTTCATATTGAAATGCACCTATAAAGAAATATAAACTTGATATGCCTGCTAAAAATAGTATTTGTTTAGGAAATTTAGTTTTATTGGTAATAATTAACACACCCAATAAAAAAAACATAAAATAAGAAATAGGAGAGCTTAAACCAAAAGACTGAGTTTCTAGAACTATTGAAGGAATATTCAATAAAACAAGAAAGCACACAACAAATGAAATAATTTTTTTATACATTATTATACAACTTCATTTTTAACTTTGAATTTATTTAGAACATAAACGTACTGAATTAAAAAACCGAATAAAACTACTATAGAGGTACTCAAAGCAATTCCAGAAACACCATAAGTATCAATAAACAGAAAGTTACAAATAACATTTATCACAACCATAAATGACGAAGAAACAATAGTAAATGTATTTAAATTAAAAGCTGTTAAAAATCTAACAAGAGTAATCGATAATAAATAAAATGGAATTTGAAAACTAAACATAATTAAAACTAAAAACACATTCTCACTATCCTGACTAGTGAAGTTATTCTTTTGAAAAAACATAATAATTAAATCTTTACCAAAAACTATTAAAAACAAAGTACAGATCGATCCTAGAATAAATAAAGAAATAAGAATTTTGTTTAATTTTTTTATAACCTGTCCATTAGAAATTCCTTTAAGTCTTGCCAAGTAAGGTAATATAACATTCCCTACACCTAATGTTAAAATCGTAATTGCAAAAGCCGGCAATTTATTACCATAGTTTAGTGTGCTGATAGCACCGTCAGCTATTTCACTAGTAAAAACTTGATCTACAATAGGATTAAAACCTATAATTAGACCAGCCAGTAACTTCGGAATAAATTGTTTGTATAAAATTATAGAATCTGGGTCGTCTAACTTTATATCTTTTAAATTAAATTTAATTGGTTGAAACAATAATAAAAGGCATAATTCAAAAAAAGAGCCAATTACAAAAGCTTGTATTAAAAGACCTATTGAAGGCTCAAAAAAGAAAAGAAAAGAAATAAAAACAATTGACGTAATTATAGGGTAAACTGCGCTGACTACAAACTTCTTCCTAATTTCTAGTAAACCACTTAAAAGGCTTGAAAATGTCCAAATAGGGATGCAAAACAATAATAAATTTTGGTTTTCAAAAACTGCGCTTGCAATATCATTCGAATAATTTCTAACTAAATAGGTATTAGTAGGAGTGGAACAAACAAAAAAACCAAGGGTTAGTATTGAGCTTAATATTATTGTTTGGAAAATTATGTTATTCTGGAATATTAAATTTCCTTTTTTTTGAGCAAAAATATAATTTGGAATAACGACTGCCTTAAATGCTCCTAAAAAAACATTACTAAAAAAAGATGGAATTAATATTAAAATAAAAAATATATCCAAGTCTTCTGACATCCCAAATATATTCCCAATATAAACTTCTTTTAAAAAACCTAAAATCTTTACAATAAAAACCGTGATAATTACTGAAGCTATATTTCTATATATTCCGTCTTTTAAAAATAGACTATTAAATAGTAATTTTACTTTATCCATTGTTCTGCAACCTTATTTAAGGAGTAGTTTTCTAAACCACTTTTACCATTACTGACAAACATATTTCTAGTTTTTTCATCATCTATTAATTTTTGTAGATGATTTGTATAGGATATTTCATCCGCTAAGGGAATTAAAAACCCATTAACATTATTTTCAATCAATATACTTGGCCCTGTAGGGCAGTCTGTACTAATGCAAGCACATCCATAATTCATTGCCTCTAATAAAACATTTGGAAAACCTTCAGAAAGAGAGCTAAACGCGAATATTGATGCACGTTCATACTGTCTTTCTATATTTTTAATAATGCCTTTAAATTCAACAGCATCATTCACATTTAAAGATATTACTAGTTCTTTTAATTCTGAAAGTAAAGAACCTTCACCACAAATTATAAGTTTCCATCCCTCTTGTTTTACTTTTGAAAAAGATTTTATTATTTGTTCTTGGTTCTTATTTGCATCAACTCGGCCTACCGTCAATATTATTTTTTCTTTATTCTTCTTATTGGAATCTACAATTTTGATTGGGTTAGGAATTATTGAAATTTTTCTTTCATCAATAAATGACTTAAAATAATTGCTAAATTCTTCAGATTGAACTACTAGCCTATCAGAAAATTTATATATCTTTTTTCTTATAAAATCCCAATACCCAAAATCATGAGTTAATGGATTACGTCTTTCACTTATGGTAACATTAATCTTCGATAAAAATTTACCTGAGATAATACCTAGAACATTTGATGTTGTCATAAAACATATCAGTTTCTTTATTTTCAATGATCGAATTAATGAAGTGATTTTGTATATTAAAACAAGATTAGAAACTATTGATTTTAGGGGATTCTTCCCTGAATTTAAAACCCCTAACTGTTTTATGGTAATTGAATCATTTAGTTTGTAAAATGGTTCATCCTTAGATAATGTAATAATTACAATATCATTTGTTAAGGATAGTTCATTAGCGAGTACACTAACAACCCGCTCTGCACCTCCTGCATTTAAACTAGAAATTAAAAATGCTATTTTCAATATATAATTGTATTGCTGTTATTATAAATATAGGTTTGTTTGCAACCAAACTATAAACTTCCATCAACAAGTTTTTCATCTAAAAAATTCTTAACATCATAAATGATAGCATTCTCTTTTTTTAATGATAAAAAATCAAGTTCGTTAAATTTATTATGAGAAACAGTTAAAATAACTGCATCAAACTTTCCGCTTGGAATAGATTTAGTTGATTTTAAACCATATTCATGCATTACTTCATCTTTACTAGCCCAAGGGTCATGAATCGTTATATTGGTTCCATAATCTTTTAATGCCTTTACAAGATCTACTGCTTTTGTGTTTCGAACATCTGGACAATTCTCTTTAAATGTGATTCCTAAAACAAGTACCTTAGATCCATTGACAGGAATATTCTTTTTTATCATACATTTTACAATCTCAGAAGCCACATAATCACCCATCCCATCATTTAATCGTCGTCCAGCTAAAATAATTTCAGGATGATAACCATTCTCTTGCGCCTTTTGAGCTAGATAATAAGGGTCTACTCCTATACAATGCCCTCCTACTAATCCAGGCTTAAAAGGTAAAAAATTCCACTTGGTACCTGCTGCTTCCAAAACGTCGTGTGTATTAATATCTAAAAGATTAAAAATTTTAGCTAATTCGTTTACAAATGCAATATTAATATCTCTTTGTGAATTTTCAATTACTTTGGATGCTTCAGCAACTTTTATGGTTGGTGCAAGATGAGTCCCCGCTGTAATCACAGATTTATATAAACCATCGACTTTCAAACCTATCTCTGGCGTTGAACCGGAAGTCACTTTTAGAATTTTTTCAACCGTATGCTCTTTGTCACCTGGATTAATTCTCTCTGGCGAATAACCAGCATAGAAGTCTTTATTAAATTTAAGTCCAGAAATTTTTTCTAATACAGGAACACAATCTTCTTCAGTAGCTCCAGGATACACTGTAGATTCATAAATTACAACATCTCCTTTTTTTAATACATTACCTACCGTTTCACTTGCCTTGATAAGTGGTGTTAAAATGGGTCTATTATTTTTATCTACAGGCGTTGGAACCGTTACAATGTAGTAATTACAATCTTTAATTTTATCTAACTGATTGGTGCAAAAAAGTCCATTTGAATCAGAGTCTTCTCCAATGAGTACAGATTGTAATGTTTCATTGTTAATCTCTAAGGTTGAATCAACACCAGACATTAATTCAGAAATTCTATCTGTATTGATATCAAATCCAACTACTGAATATTTGGTTGCAAAGAGTCTTGCCAATGGCAAACCAACATATCCTAATCCGATGATTGCAATTTTATCTTTTCTCATGTTAATTTTATAAATTTTTCCAATACCATTTCACAGCTTCTTTAAGACCTTGCTGCAATGAAAACTCTGGATTATAATTTAAATTTTCTTTTGCTTTATCAACACTTGCGTGAGAGTGTGGAATATCACCTGCTCTGTTTGGTCCGTAAATAACTTCAACTTGTGAAATTTTTGAATCAAACTCAGATAAATACTCTTTTAAGTATCCCATTAAATCATTTAGCGTATTACGATCTCCATAGGCTACATTATAGATAGTGTTGATCGCTTTTTCATTAGTTGTTACCAAACTTAATAAATTCGCTTGTATCACATTATCTATGTATGTAAAATCTCTTGAGTAGTTTCCATCGCCATTAATCACTGGAGATTCTCCTTTCATGAGCTGGCTAACAAATTTTGGAATTACTGCTGCATAAGCTCCATTGGGGTCTTGCTTTCTACCAAATACATTAAAATAGCGTAAGCCTATCGTTTCTAAACCATAGGTTTTTGAAAAAATATCAGCATATAACTCATTTACATATTTTGTAATAGCATAAGGCGATAATGGTTTTCCGATGATATCCTCAACTTTTGGCATTGATTCTGAATCTCCATAGGTTGATGAACTCGCTGCAAACACAAATCTTTTCACTCCATTGTCTCTTGCTGCAACTAGCATATTTAAAAAACCACTCACATTTACTTCATTGGAGGTGATTGGATCTTTTATAGACCTAGGAACTGACCCTAATGCTGCTTGATGCAATACATAGTCAACATCTTTAGTTGCTTTTAAACAATCCTCTAGTTTTCTAATATCTGCTTCAAGTAGCGTAAAATTAGGATCTTCAAGAAATTCTTTTATATTTTCTCTTTTACCGGTGGCAAAATTATCCATACAAATTACCTGGTTTCCTTTTTTAAGTAAAGCTTCGCATAAATTTGATCCAATAAAACCTGCACCCCCAGTAACTAGAATTGTCTTATTACTTAATTCAATATTCATTTAACTATTTTTATATTTTCTTGACTACCACCGGTAGTCTGTTTTGTTTGTATTTTTCTTTTTAAAAACGTTTTTAAAAGCTTTTTAGTACTCTTTTAAAACGCAAAAACCTATGTTTTTTTACGGCTTCGCCAGCACTACCCACAGTAGTGATTTTATTATATAAAAAAATTTCAATTGCTTACTGCAATTGAAATGATACAATGGCACCTAGTTTTTGCAACTGGGCCAAACACTTTTTCCCTTTGATATCAAGCAATATAGCTTCTTGTTCTAACAAGGGTACTTTCACTAAATCTCCTACAGCCAACCTTTTTGATTCCTTTTGAACCACAGTCTCTAAATAACTTTTCATTGCCTGTACCTCTTCATTTGAAACACTAGCACGTTTGCCATGTTCAAACAAAAAACGCACTGCTCCAGGAACTTCAAATACTGCAGCCACCTCTTTTTCTAACAATTGCACCAACACCATGGATGGCAACAAAGGCACCAACACCTTTTTCTTACGATCGGACCATTGTCTAACTTCAATCTTAGTAGGTGTATACACCTCTACTCCGATGCTAGTGAGACACTCTGTAACCTTTAACTCGTTTCTTGGCTTTGTAAATAAAACAAACCATTTTTTTGAATTCCCCTCCATTATAACTTTAAATTTACTAAAAATTCAACAGTTATAATATTTACCATGTGAATGCAAGTATTTTTACTAGGGTTCTTTTGATTTTTATTTTCAACAACAGCGCACTTTTGTTTTTATTCATGACAAACAAACTTATAATGCTTGTTAGAAAAGCAACCAGCAGTATCCAGGTGGACTGTAGCGGGGTGCAATGCGTGATCACCGCATACATTCCAAGGGCGATGACACAGTTTGCAAGCCCAATTAAACTGGAGGCCTTCCAATGGGAAAGTCCGCAATCTACAATGATGTGGTGCAGGTGGTTTCTGTCGGGTTTGAACATGGAGACGCCTTTGAACAAGCGAATCAGCATTACTCTGCAGATGTCTAAAATGGGTACAAACAAAACCGCAATTAGTAACAGTGGCAATTGCTTTTGGTCAAATCCCAGGGCAATCGTGCCCGGAGTTCCCGAGGTCATTAGCTTTAGGGTTAGCAAACCAAGCACCAAGCCAATGGAAAGGCTGCCGGTATCTCCCATAAATATTTTTAGTTTGATGGAAAAATTAAATCTTAAAAATGCCAAGAGGGTGGCAATGGTGGTGATGCTGATGTACATGTAGTAAAAGGCGCCCAACTGATAAAACATATAGGTATAGAAAGAAGCAACAATAGTGCCTGTAATGGCGGTTAAACCGTCAATACCGTCTAATAAATTAAAGGCATTGATCAATGCCAACAGGAAAAACATACTCCCGGCAACCGAATAGACCAAAGGGATCTCATAGATGCCCATGAGCCCGTGCAGTGTAAGAATTCTAAAATCGGGTTGGTACATCAATACGGACACTCCTATAAACTGTCCTAAAAACTTAATTTTCGGAGAAAGGCTCCAAACATCGTCCAAAATACCGGTCAGAAACAAAATAGAAATGGAAGCAAATAAGGTGAGTGAAAACTGTGTCTTGTCTATAAAATACAAGAGTGCCAGGCAAAACATATAAGACAGGTAAAAACAAACCCCTCCAAATGTAGGGGTAATATCTACATGAGAACTCCGGCTGTCTGGAGTATCTGTGAGCCTTAAGCGCAAGGCAACCTTTCTTATTTTTGGTATCACCAAAAAGGTGATCGTAAATATTATAATAAATAAAAACAAGCACTTTGGGGTAGTATCCATTCTTTTTCTTTTTTATAAACGGTTTTCATAACATCCTGCAGCTGCTCTCAAGTCTTGCTGCTGCCTCTGGTACAAAATCCTTTTTTTTTAGAAATAGTTAAGTTAATATTAAATGTTAAATGTGCCAAATTTGGACTCATTTTGGACTTTATCCCCAATATTAAGACAACAGCTAAAAAGGATCGCTTGTAACTACATAGTAGTATCTTTTTTTATCCAAATTAGTTTAAAACAGCCACCTCCTTCGCAGAAGTGTGGTGTTTTTCCTATCAAATCATGCATTTGAGATAAACTCAATTATTTTCTGACTTGCCAAACCTTCTCCATACGGATTCTGTAAGGCACTCATGGCCGCATATGCCGCCGGATTGTCCAATAATTCTTGTGTTTCTTTTCTTATTTTGTCTGTATTAGTTCCTACCAGTAGCACCGTTCCTGCGGCTACCGCTTCGGGCCTCTCTGCAATGTCGCTCAGCACCAATACCGGTTTCCCTAAACTTGGCGCTTCTTCCTGTACATCTGCGCGGTCTGTAATAATTACATGTGCTTTATTTTAGGAGCCATACAAAAGCGGGGTAGTCTAAAGGTGCCACGATTTGAATGTTGGGAAGCCCTTCGAAAAGAAGCGCTACGGTTTTTTGTACATGTGGCTTTAACCGCACGGGATATATAATTTGCACCCCTGGATTGTCTTGTGCTAGTTGCTGCAATGCTTGACAGAGATTCACAAAGCCTTGCCCGTAATTTGCGCGACTGTTTTCCGTTACCAAAATTAGTTTTTGCGCTGCTGTAACTATTGTTTTCAGCGCTTCAATTTCAGGATCTTCCCAAGTGTCTGCAAGGGCAACACCTTGCAACAAAGCATCAATGGCCATATTCCCAGTGACTACAATGTCTTGCCATTGGACATTCTCCTGCAGCAGGTTTTTTTTGTACGCCTTTGTGGGTGCAAAATGAAAATCACTGATTCTTCCGGTAATTTGTCGGTTGATCTCTGCTGGAAAAGGGGTGTGTTTATTCTGGGCTCTTAAACCTGCCGCGATGTCACAAACTTTGGCTCCGGAATAAAAGGAGGCAATGCTAGACGCCATAGACGAAGTAGTATCGCCGTTTACAAATACATAGTCGGGTTTGAATTCTTCTAAAATAGGCTGCAAGCCGTCAATAATATCTCCGGTTAAGGAATACAAGCTTTGATTGGATTGTATGAAACTCAAGTCATACGTAGGGGTGATCTTAAAAAAAGCAAGCACTTGGTCTCTAAAATCTTGGGCGTATCCAATAAGGCACACCCGTGTTTCAAAACGCGCATCTCCTAAAAACTGATTGACCAAAGGTGCCATTTTAATGGCTTCGGGTCCGGGTCCAAAAATTATCAAGTTTTTTTTCTTCATTGCAGCACGTATATTTCGGTTCAAATCAACTCTTGTTTTGACAGAAAGAAGCGCATCGCAGTCACAGAGGCTTCCTTAAAAGCAGCATCCTGTATTCCTAAGATATACCTTCCTTTTCGCAGTGCTAGCAACACGTAGAAATTGGTAGTACTTTTTTTCACTCTTTCTTTCCTACCAAATGTATGCCAACAAACTGGTCTAAAAACCCGTATTTATACCTGTTTTTAATATTATATTTTAAGGATGAAAATTTCAAGGAGCACTACTGCTGCCCTGCAATTGCCCGAAAGAAAAGGGGGGTATTTGCTGTTTTTACATGCCACTATACCGTAACCAAGGCACATGTCTGATTACGGTGTGGTTGTTTTTTTTGGCGGGAACAAAAAAATGCCCTTGCAGAAAGCAAGGGCATTTTTGTACTAAAAAGAATGGTAAGGCCGGGTAAGGCTATTCAAAATAATTTAAAGTGGTATACCCACCCTCTTTCAAATACTGGTCTTTTTGCATTAATTTCACATCTGCCTGCATCATGTCTTTGACCAAGGAAGCCAAGTCATGCACTGGTGTCCACCCTAATTTTGTGTTCGCTTTGGTAGGATCTCCAATTAATAAATCTACTTCTGTAGGTCTAAAATACTTCGGGTCTACCGCAAGTACTTCTTTCCCTACTGGTATCTGATATTCTGGATTGTTACATGCTTTGACCACGGCTTTTTCTGCAATACCGCTTCCTGTAAATTCCAATTCTATGCCCACCTCCGCAAAACTCATGCGTACAAAATCGCGCACAGTAGTGGTAGTTCCTGTGGCAATTACCCAGTCTTCAGCCACCGGTGCTTGAAGAATCATCCACATCATGCGCACATAATCTTTGGCATGGCCCCAATCTCTTTTTGCATCTAAATTTCCTAAATAGAATTTATCTTGCAAGCCTAAAGCAATTCTAGACGCAGCTCTTGTAATTTTACGCGTTACAAATGTTTCTCCTCTTAAGGGAGATTCATGATTGAACAAAATACCATTACAGGCATACATGCCATAGGCTTCTCTATAATTTACGGTAATCCAAAAGGCATACATCTTTGCAACTGCGTAGGGAGAACGCGGATAAAAAGGCGTTGTTTCTGATTGTGGTACTTCTTGTACCTTTCCATAGAGTTCTGAGGTAGAAGCCTGGTATATTCTTGTTTTAGTTTCAAGGCCTAATAAACGTACGGCGTCTAGAATACGTAAAGTTCCCAAACCATCTGCATTTCCCGTATATTCTGGCGTCTCAAAAGAAACGGCTACATGACTCATGGCTGCCAAATTGTAAATCTCATCGGGCTGAATTTCTTTGATCAGACGCGTAAGGTTGGTACTGTCCGTCATGTCTCCATAATGTAAAAAGAAATTCCGGTTGTCTACGTGTGGGTCTTGGTATAAGTGATCTATCCTGTCTGTATTCAATAAAGAGGACCTCCGCTTCATGCCATGCACCCGGTATCCTTTCTTTAGTAAAAACTCACTTAAATAAGCCCCATCCTGTCCGGTTACTCCTGTAATAAATGCTATTTTTTGTTTTTCCATATTCTTTTATTCTTTCTTAGGTATTTGCAAACACCTAGAGCTTTACCTCTTTAATTACTTCTCTATTTTCTAAAAACCATGCATAGGTTTTTTCTATTCCTTCTTGCAGCGCTGTGCGATAACTCCAACCAACCTCTTTCATCTTAGAGACGTCCATTAGTTTCCTTGGCGTCCCATCTGGTTTTTCAGCATCCCAAATAATAGTTCCTTGATGTCCTGTTACTTTTTGTATGGTTTCTGCCAATTCTTTAATCGTGATGTCTTTCCCAGAGCCTACATTGTATAAGTATTCTGGGAGCTTATTTTCTAAGGCATATACCACGGCCTCTGCCATGTCATCTACAAATAAAAATTCGCGCATTGGTTTCCCACTTCCCCAAAGTGTTACTGGTGCATTGGTTGCTGCCGCCTCGTGAAATTTTCGAAGCATTGCCGGCAATACATGAGAGGTTTCCAAATCAAAATTATCAAAAGAACCGTATAAATTCGTTGGCATCAAGCTCACATAGTCTTTCTGAAACTGATTTCTAATAGCTTGACAGGTTTTTACTCCTGTAATTTTTGCAATGGCATACCATTCATTGGTGGGTTCTAAAGGTGCCGTTAAAAGGTATTCTTCTTTTAGCGGCTGTGCTGCTAACTTTGGATAGATGCAGGAACTTCCGAGAAAAATAAATTTCTCAATGCCTGCCTCCAAAGCACCCGAGATCAGATTGTTTTGAATCTGCATGTTTTCCATTAAAAATTGATACGGGAAATTTTTGTTGGCTAAAATACCACCCACTCTTGCCGCAGCATCAATGACCACCTCAGGCTTTTCATTTTTATAAAAATCAAGCACCGCCTGCTGGTTTCTTAGATCTAACTGAGCACTTGTTTTCCCTATTAATTGGGTATATCCCTTTTTCTCTAAAGCACGCCAAACAGCAGAACCCACCATTCCGCGGTGTCCTGCAATGTATATCTTCGCATCTTTGTGCATCATATTATTTTCCTATTTGGTAATATTCAAAGCCGTTTTCTTCCAACTGAAATGCATTGTACTGATTTCTGCCATCAAAAATAACCGGATTTTTCAACTGTGCTTTTATTTCTTCAAAATCTGGCGAACGGAATTCTTTCCACTCTGTTAATAAAATTAAGGCAGCTGCACCTTTTAATACCTCGTACTTTGCAGTGCAGTAGGCAACCTCCGGAAGGTCTTTTAAGTAATATTCTTTTGCTTCCAGCATTGCCTTTGGATCGTATGCTTTTATTTTTGCTCCTCGCGCTACCAGCGCTTTGATGGTATAAATAGCCGCTGCTTCCCGCATGTCATCGGTTCCTGGCTTAAATGCCAAGCCCCACAGACCAAAGGTAAGCCCCGTTAAATCTTCTCCAAATCTTTTGATAACTTTATCTGCAATCACTAATTTTTGTGCATCGTTTACCGCGGCTACCGCAGCAATTAGGCGCGCATTATACCCTTGTTCTTTGGCTGTTTGATGCAATGCTTGCACGTCTTTTGGAAAACAGGCACCTCCGTATCCTGCTCCGGGATAAATAAAGCTGTACCCAATTCTTTTGTCGGAACCAATTCCAATGCGCACTTGATTGACATCTGCACCGACCCGCTCACAAATATTTGCCACCTCATTCATAAAGGATATTTTAGTGGCCAACATGGCATTTGCAGCATACTTTGTCATTTCTGCAGAGCGAATGTCCATGGTAATAAAACGGTCATGGGTTCTAAAAAAGGGAGAATACAACTGCTTCATAGCGGCAAAGGCAGCGGCAGAAGTGGCACCAATAACCACTCTATCGGGCTTCATAAAATCTGCAATGGCATCGCCTTCTTTTAAAAATTCTGGATTGGACACCACATCAAAATCAATGGCAAGGCCTCTTTTATCAAGTTCTTCTTGTATAATGTCTTTTACTTTGTCTGCAGTTCCTACGGGCACCGTAGACTTCCCTACTACAATCGCAGTTTTTTGCAAGTTTTGACCAATGGCTTTGGCTACCGCCATCACATACTGTAAATCTGCAGCACCTTCTGCTCCCATAGGCGTGCCCACGGCAATAAAAATAATGGCTGCCGATTGCATGGCCGCTTTTAAATCGGTCGTAAAAAAAAGTGTCTTATTTTGAACATTTTTTAACACCATGGATTCCAAACCTGGTTCAAAAATAGGCAGTATGCCCGCTTTTAAATTTTGGATTTTCTGACGATCGGTGTCTACACAGGTCACTTTATTTCCCATTTCTGAAAAACAAGTGCCAGAGACCAAGCCCACGTACCCAGAACCAATTACCGTAATATTCATTTATATCTTCTTGAAGTAACGGCCGCTTATCGCGGTCTACTTATTTAAATTTTCTTTATCCTGCACTTCTTTTCGCAAGCCACTACTAGAAAAACGGTGCTCTCTCTTGTTAAAAAACAAATGGATTCCTTTTTCTTCGCAATAAGCCCTTCCTGTAAAATTTTTGCTTGCATACTCATCTCCCAAGATACGTACATCTATTCTAAAAGAACGCAATACGTCTTCTAAGTCCTGCTCCGTAGCGTAGGGTACAATTTCATCTACATATTTACATCCTTTCAGCTGAATGTATCTTTCTACAACAGATTGTACGGGTGCATTTTTTTCTGGACGGTCTAGAGTAGGGTCCGTTTGCAGCGCACAGATTAAATAATCGCATTGACGTTTCGCATCTTCTAACATTTTTATATGTCCTGCATGCAAAAGGTCAAAAGCACTAAAAGTGATTCCAATTTTCATCGTTTTATTTTTTATTGAGCAACCAAGAAGAAGATTGTATCTTATCTCCAAGGCCATCTATGAGTTCAATTTCTAATTCGTTACAGGTGGGCGCTTCTGGAATAGAATTGTTGTCTTGATC
>Ga0209710_1000729_pt1 | contig 28240 bp, 25 predicted proteins | sample ArcticOcean_MG_C_5_FD_187436 | JGI IMG/M metagenome (GOLD analysis project Ga0209710, IMG submission 187436) | Marine microbial communities from western Arctic Ocean - ArcticOcean_MG_CB4_138 (SPAdes) (version 2) | ecosystem: Environmental > Aquatic > Marine > Oceanic | place: Arctic Ocean...
TACTTGAATATGATTGAATACACCTCCCAAGATGGTACGATAATACGAGTTGGTCAAAATGCTAAAGAAAATGACCACCTTACTATGATGAGTAGTCCCAGATATTGGTGGATGCATATAGCTGGGTGGTCGGGTGCACATGTTGTTGTGTGTCACGAGGGTGACCAACTACCAAAGGAGACGAAGAGGGATGCTGCGGTTCTTGCAGTGTTTCATAGCCAGGCTCCAACTAGTAAAATGTCAATAGTCGATGTGACTAGGGTTGAACATGTCATGTGGATGCGACAAGCGGGGAAAGTCAAACTCACCGGGGAAGTTATGGAACTTACGATTTTTATGAGAAGAGAGAAAGAACGACTAGAAAGACTATTTTCATCTAAAGTAAGCTCGTGTAAAGTCCGGCAATGTAATACACATCCTTGAACCCAAGACCTTCTAATTTCTCTGCTGCAAATCTGGCTCGTTGTCCAGTGTTGCAGTAGACGAGTATACCTCTCTTGGGGAGTTCTGTAGTTGTTTTTTCGTTAATCTTATCGACTGGGATATGAAGTGCTTTAGGATAATGTCCCATGCGATATTCAGCGGTTGTTCGGACATCGATAACCACCTTAATCTTCCTATCCTTGATGAGTCTCTTGGCTTCTTCAGCTGACACCAGGTTCTGACCATAGTAGGTATAGGCGGTGAGCGCGGCGAGACCAACGAGTAAAACTGGAATCATTTAGTACTTGGTGAGATTTTAACTTTTACATGATCCATCTCAAAGCAACATTGGGCGTTCCCGTCGTAGGTTCTTTGACAAGCTTTACAGTAATAAAGGATAGGGGCATCCATGATATATATGGAGAAGAAGAAAGGAGGGGTCGAAGACGTTGTGGGCACTCGTCTCAATATTTCTCAGTTTGCGAAGCGTTCACTGGAGAGTCGTTTAGCCGCTACGGAGAAGGCACTTAAGGCTGAAAAAGTTCGATCTACGTATGACCGTGACTCTGAGAAGTTTAAGGATTTCATGGAAATGCGATTAAAACTATACGATTCACTGAAATCTGGAGTCATCGAGAACACGCGTATAAAAAAAGGATACACGACCAGGTACTATGAAAGGATGTATAACAATACTAAAGAAATCCTCGACACTTTAGCATAACTTCATCCGTGTACTTATTTTACGAGCCTCCTCCCAGCGCCCGGACTGTTGAATCAATAAGAGTGTATTCGATTTCATTTTTGAAAGGGAATGACCATTTCGTAAATTCTTAAATGCGTTTTCTACAGTCTTATTGGTAATAGTCACACGACGTACTTTGTACCTCCTTGTCTCATCTTCAGCCTCTTTGGCGCGTTTTTCAGCCTCTAAAACCCTTGTTTCCAAATCAATGAGATCCTTTGAGACCCTCTTCTCGAGTTCCTTGATGATGAACTTCTGTTTTTTAATTTTCGCATCTCGTTTTTCGATTTTCTTCTTGACGACCTTATCTAGTGCTGGTCCAAGATCGATGACAAACTTGGATATTTTTCTGGGTCGTGAGGAAGATTTCACCATTTTACGTACTTTTTTTATATATTTACATTCACTTAGTTTCCAAAAGCGACACCACCCATACCATTTTTGATACGAAGAATGTTATAGTTGACCGCATACGCCCGGACAATGTTACCGTTACGGGTGCTGTTACCATTGAGAGCCAACTTAGCGTTATCTATGCGAGAGAAGTTTAGTGTACCAGTGGGTTGAGATTTGTTCATGGTGAGACAGAAAGGCCACGTGAAGGTGGAGATTGTGCTCAGAGAATCGTGGGGGAGAATCGAACAGTGCATCTCTGGGACGACGTTGTGGTGGAACGTGGACGACATATTCTCGAAGAGTGGTGTGCCGTTGATGTATAAAGTGGAAGTATCGAACGTCCAGTTGGTGGACCATTTATTGGTATCAGCTTCTGAGGAAACGATGTGGATAGCCTTGACGGGGTGGTTGAAATACGTAAGATCAACATCGGTATCATCCGCGGACATTGGCTGGTATTGGGTTTGTGTGAAGAGAATCTCGTGTTCGCTGTCGACGAAGAATTTACGTTCATCGGTATCGAGATACACGTAGGTACCAAATACCTTGACGTTGCTGGGGGCGAACGTACCTCCACGACATTTGACGCGAATTTCAACATCATGGTATTGGAGACCCACGAGAGGGAGGGACTTGGTCCAGTCATCACTGAAAAAGAATGGAAGAACGTAATGGTTCGCGTGCGTGGAAGAACCGAGCGCATTTTGGGGAACTTCATCGAGGGTCACAGCACAAGACGCCTTAGCTTGATTATCCTTGTAGAGGAGATTGTGAACACCCTGAATGTACAAGGCATCTATTTGAGAAACCTTCTGTCCACCGATCCAGAGTTGGAACTCGGTGGTAGTCGTTTCATCCTTATCGAAAAACCCGAGGTTGGAATCACCGGTAGCACCGATGTTTTCCGCTTCAATCCACACGTAACTGAGAAGATCACCCTTAGACTTGATGGGTATAGTGACCTCATTACCGCTACCGAAGGTACCGATGTAATCGAGGCGTTCGGGCTTGATGGCGAAATTTGTGTGCCGCTTGTAGTTCTGACGGAAAAAAGTTATCTCGGGCTGACCAGTGATGTACACATCCTGAGCGCCCACAGAAACGAGGTCAATTAAAGCAGCTGACATTTATTAGTAAATGATATTAAAATTTTCGCTCATTGTATACACAACGGGGATGGGTGTTGAATTTCAAGCACTCACATGGGAAGCGGTGGATACTGACGACGAACACTTAATCAGTATTTTTGGGAAGACTGAGGATGGAAAATCCGTATGTGTGACCACATTATTTACACCATACTTCTTTATCAAACTCTCGGAGAGGGTCACACAACAGACTGTACAAGAAATCTATAATATCATAGACAAGAAGTGTCCAAATTGTTTGGTTTCTTATTCGGTGATGAAAGCCAAAGATGTATGGGGATTTCAAAATAACAAGGAATTCGTGTATATGAAATTGGACTTTAAAAACCTCAAGAGTCGACGTCGCGTGGACTATTTTCTGAAAAATCCAGTTCAAATAACCTCTGGTATACAGCGATTTAAGGTTTATGAATCAAATATCGACCCAGTTCTCAGACTAATGCACCGAACTGGTATTCAGTCAACTGGGTGGTTGAAGACTGGTGATGACTGTGTGCGTTCACACCTCGCGAGAGTGAACATAGATCTTTTCTGTAATGATTGGAGTACGTTAAAACCTGTACACAGGGATGATATCGCCCCATTCGTCGTGGCTTCTTTCGATATTGAGTGTAATAGTTCTACTGGTAAATTTCCAAATCCAAACATAATTGGTGATGCGTGTTTTCAAATAGCGGTATCTCTCTGTACATCTGGTAATGACGAGCCGTACGATAAGACTTGCTTTTGTTATAAGAAAACGGATTCAAACCTTGATGGGTGTACGATCGTGAGTTTTGATACGGAACGGGAAATGCTCGAGGCATTTCAACAGTACATACACCAGAAGGATATTGATATCATGACCGGGTGGAACATTTTCGGTTTCGATCTTGATTACATTTACACGAGAGCCTTTATCGTTGGATGTAACCCGGAGTTTTTTAAGATGGGGAAGTTGAAGAGTCAAGACTGTGAAATCGTCATAAAAAAGTTGAGCTCGAGTGCGTTGGGTGATAACGTATTGAAATTACTCCCGATGTCGGGGCGATTCATATTCGATTTGTTTCATGAAGTGAAAAAAGGGTATAAATTGGATTCATACAGTCTCAATAACGTATCAAAGTTGTACCTGGGTGACCAGAAAATCGACATGTCCCCAAAGGAGATGTTCGCTCGATACGTGGAAGGTGACCCCATCAAGTTAAGGGATGTGGCTGAGTACTGTGTGAAAGATACCCTACTACCACATAAACTCATGAAGAAGATGTGTATTCTTCTCAATCTCCTCGAGATGGCTAAAGCGACCTGGGTGCCGATGTGTTTCCTGGTCGAGAGGGGTCAGCAGATCAAGGTCTTCAGTCAACTGTCGAAAAAGGCGAGGGAGATGGGGTTTATGATTCCGACGATTAGGTATGGGCAATTACCCGAAGAACCGTACGAGGGTGCTACGGTACTTGAAGCACAAAAAGGTGCGTACTACACACCGATCACAGCCCTCGATTTTGAAGCCCTGTATCCATCCATCATGATGGCACACAATTTGTGTTATTCGTCCTATGTCATGAACGAAAAGGAGTATGGAAACATCCCTGGTGTGGAATATGAAACTTTTACTATTGGTGAGAAAACCTATAAATTTGCGCAAGATGTTCCGAGTCTTTTACCGGCGATTCTTTTAGAGCTTAAACAGTTTCGTAAAAAGGCGAAGAAGGATATGGCTTCTGCGACTGGGTACATGAAGGAGGTGTACAATGGTAAACAGCTCGCGTATAAGGTCTCGATGAACTCTGTGTATGGCTTCACCGGTGCTGGTAAAGGTATTCTCCCATGTGTACCTATCGCTTCGACGACTACCTATAGAGGTCGTGCGATGATCGAAGAAACGAAGGAGTATGTGGAGACGAACTTTCCGGGCGCAAAGGTGAGATATGGGGACACGGATTCGGTCATGGTCGAGTTTGATGTAGGAGACCGCACTGGTGAAGAGGCTGTCAAATACAGTTGGGAAATAGGGGAACGTGCGGCTGAAGAGTGTAGCGCACTATTCAAGAAGCCAAACAACCTGGAGCTTGAAAAGGTGTATTGGCCTTATTTCCTATACTCAAAGAAACGGTACGCCGCGAAACTTTGGACAAAGGGGAAGGATGACCAGATGCATATGGACTACATTGATATCAAGGGTCTTCAGGTTGTTCGCCGAGACAATACACCGCACGTGAGAGAGGTGTGTAAAGAATTACTTGATGTTATTCTCACGTCGAGTGATCAAGGACCACCAAAAGAACTCGCCAAAGAACGTGCGATCGAACTTCTTTCAGGGGATGTACCACACGAGAAGCTCATATTGAGCCAGGGTCTCTCAGACCAGTACAAGGTCAATGGAAGGTCTGTATCTATAACGAGTTCGGAGAGTTGTAATATCAATCAGGCGCATGTCCAGGTTGTGCATAAGATGCGAGAACGCATGCCCGGATCTGAACCACAATCAGGTGACCGTGTACCATATCTTCTCACGAAGACGGGTGACCCTAAAGCGAGAGCATTTGAAAAGTCTGAAGATCCAAAGTATGTGGAAGAGAATAACATCCCCGTCGATTACCAATATTATTTCATCAACAAGTTCTTGAATCCTGTATGTGACTTATTAGATCCATTATTCGAGAATACAAAACAGGAAATTTTCGGTGAACTTATAAATCAATGTAAACCACCACCGAAGAAAAGGGATCCTGCTCTGAGTACCATGAAACGAGCAGACCTCATAGAGGAATGTAAAACCCATGGTCTCGATAGTGAGGGTAAAGTAGCCGATCTTAGAGAACGCATTAAGAATGCGAGGATACAAAGAGAAGAAAGCGTCGAAGATCTATTTAAAAAATACGAGCTAGAAACTAATAAGTGATGAGTTACAGTGAACGAATTATCGAACTCTTCGATGAAGAACTTAAACATCGCATCGATATATTGATGACCCAGTACGCTGATGTTATTTCAAAAAAATACGCAATTTCCCTTGACCTATTACTAAGGGATGTTCCGGTTCTATCCACGAACATGATGTGTAAAGGAACAAAGCCAGATGGTTCAAGGTGTGCGTTTAAGGGTATACATGAAGGCTATTGCGGAAAACATATCAAAGCGGGGAGTCGTATCCGACAGAGAATCCATGAGAGTCACAATGGTCACACACATGGACCGGAAGTTTTATTTTCTCCGGGATGCGTAGAATGTAATAAATCAAAACAACTTATAGATTTGAGTGCTATATTCAATAATGAGTAAATCCGATATTCTACTATCATCAATTAACACGTTCTACGACGAAGAAAATAATCGATCTAAATTAATGAATATACTAGATAAAACAAGTGGTATTTCTTTGCGAAATCTTGAATGGTTCATCACCAATTACGCGAAAAAGAATCACACATCCTATAAGACGAGTGATGGAAAAATATTCACTGTACATTATGCGTATAAGTCAAGTCTCGATGGGTACAGTAAAAAACTCTTCGACCCATTTTGTCGATCTGAAAAATTTGCGTACACCGTTCCGGGAACATCTCATGAAATTCAGACAACTTTGGCGCAGTTGAATTTCATCAAATGGTGTATCAAGAACAACATCATCGATTATATATCAAACAATAAATTGACCCTGTTTAACAAACAATCTAGCTAAAAAAGTACCTTAGCTTTACCATTCCTGATTATCATCATATTGTAACTTTTTGCTATGATTATAACCTGTTTAGGAAAATCGATTTGGGGGATACCGAGTACCTCGATGAAATTATCATCAAAATCGAACGTTCCTTGGCTCCCGTCGTATTCGAGATTCATGGTGACGCGCGCATCCTTGACCGCACTGAAATTCATGTGACCCGATGGTTCTAATTCACCCGGGTGTAACGCAAAACTATACATATTAATGTTGCGAAAGACGGGTGAACGTTTGTGATATATATTCGACAGAGAGGTTGATAAGAAAAGATTGTTTCCAGTTGTTTCGTTTATGATTGTTTCACCGTCACATTCGAGTGTCGTTTTATTTTGTTTCGAGTACATCAAAGGGACGTGTTTTTTACCTCTCGCCCATTTATTGAAAACAGAGGGTGGGTACCGCACGGTGGGTTGTGTCAGTAAAAATACGATATTTCTATTTAGACCAGCCGTAAAAAATGTGATGTTTACATAGTCCTGTAACTGACTGATATGTGTAGTCTCTGTCCCCGCCACGATAGATGCATTTTTCAGTTCCTCCAGTAAACGAAAAAAGTATCCATCCCATACGGTATCTGCAGCTAATTGTAAAAGACCTACAATAGTAGTATGTAAGGCTCCATCAGCGGTATTTAATAAGGTTGTTAATAACCCTAATCCCGTCGAAGGATTATAATACGTGGTAGCTAAGGTTCTCAAGCCACCCAGGTACGTCACGATACCGTCAACAATAGCACCGTGATTTTGAGACCCTACCACACGAAATTCAACATCTAGGAGAGTTCTCTGTGTGGATCCCCACATCAGAAATTCGAGGAGTGTATTTATAAGGACACCTCGATTTGTAGTATCAAGGGATTCATCATTTAAAGCAATTCTAGTGGTCCTTATTGCAGTCACGTATGTAATCAGGGTCGGTGATGTATCGGATGTACGTAAGTCGTTCAATAGAGTGAGCTGATCAGCACCCCATAAATTTTGGATGGCTTCGAGATTAGATACAAAATCATTACGATTTATTATTATGGATGGTAAAGTGTCCCCAAGTAGGTCGACGATACCTTGTATCACAACTGCAGTTCTATCAACATACCCTGCTACTATGGTTGATGATACACCGTTTACGTACTCGATGAGTCGGTCTATGTGACCCGTTGGTGTAGTCGTACGCAAATCATTTAATAAACCTTCTTGACTCGCCCCCCATAGATCTGTTATCGCTTCAAGATTCGACACAAATTCATTACGGTTTACTACTATGGGTGGTAAGGGGTCTGTAGCGAGTGTGGCATTGATAGCATTTAGTTCACTTTCAATTTTAGTTGTGGGTGTCACTACGGCGTACAATACCCCTTTCACGTATTGAATGAGTCGGTCTATGTGATTTGCTGGTGTAGTCGTACGTAGGTCGTTTAATAAACTTTCTTGACTCGCCCCCCAAACACCCGTTATCGCTTCGAGATTCGACACAAATTCATTACGGTTTACTACTATGGACGGTATCGGGTCTGTAGCGAGTGTGGTGTTTATATCATTTAGTTCACTTTCAGTTTTAGTGGTGCCTGTCAGTAACTCGTACAATATCCCTTTCACATATTGAATGAGTCGGTTAATGTGATTTGCTGGTGTGGTCGTACGTAAATCATTTAAAAGGGTGAGTTGGCTAGCCCCCCAGACATTCGTTTCTGCGACAAGACCATCTATAAATGTAGTTCGGTCCGGTCCCACATCCGGTAATGGGTCCGTCTCGAGTGTAGTGACGATAGTATTTAGTTCACTTTCAATTTTAGTAGTGGGTGTAAGTAACTGGTACAATATTCCGTTTACGTACTCAGTGAGTTGTTCTGTGAGAGTCGTTGGCGCTGTGGATGTAAGCAAATTGGTTAAAAGGGTGTTTTGTTCGGTTCCCCAAACACCGGTTATCGCTTGGATATTAGATACAAAATCGTTACGGTTTATTATGATAGATGGTAAAGGGGATGTACCGAGAGTGGTATTAATATCATTTAGTTGACTTTCAGTTTTACCGGTGGGTGTTAGTACGTGGTACAATGTCCCGTTTACGTACTCGGTGAGTTGTTCTGTGAGAGTCGTTGGCGCTGTGGATGTACGCAAATTGGTTAAAAGGGTGTTTTGTTCGGTTCCCCAAACACCGGTTATCGCTTGGATATTAGATACAAAATCGTTGCGGTTTATTATGATAGATGGTAAAGGGTTCGTATTAAGTGTTGTATCGATAGCTCCCAATGTGATTGCGGTTTTATCAACATACCCTACTGCTAGGGTTGATAATACACCTTTTACGTACTCTATGAGTCGGTCGATGTAACCCGTTGGTGTGTCTGAGCGCAATTCTTCCAATAGAGTGAGCTGACTCGATCCCCAAAGACCTGTTTCTGCGACGAGATTAGATACAAATTCATTACGGTTTACTACTATAGACGGTAAAGGGTTCGCACTAAGTGGGGTGATAACATTACTAGTTAAATAAGTGTTAGAGAAATTAAACCCTCTAACGGTGGTCGCTACACCACTATTTAACATAATTGATTTGGGTGTGACTATAGGAGCAAGAAACGCCTTTAATGCATCTATATATGTCTGATCATTCCCCGAAGGGGTTTTTAATAGGTCCAGTGTTGTGAGTTCGGTTGCTCCCCAGATACCTGTACCCAATGTAATGAGACTATCTATAATTGGTTCGCGAGCTACAGCACCAAGGGGTAGTAGACTGTCGAGTGTTGCACCGAAACCAATTTTTAAAATACTAATTCGTGTGTTTCCCTCTGGAATTAACGTGGATATATCATTAAAACCTGGAACACGTAACGCATTCAATGTAACTATTTGAGACGAACTCCAAACACCTAATGCGATGAGACCATCTATAATCGGGTCACGAACTACCTGTGTAGTCGCAGCCACTACCGCATTCAGGGAAGTCACGAGATTCAAACTATCTGGGAGACCAGCGATATACGTATTCAGTGCGGCGACAAGAGCAGTCTGTCCTATGAATCCAGGTACAACTAAGCGTAAATTATTTAAAGTAAATAATTGATCACCCCAATAATTTCTTGTGAGTAATTTCTGTATAATATCATTTTGAATGGACTGTGTGATGGGTATTTGTGTAGATGTCGCTTTTAATTGGGTTATGTACGTAGTGTCATTCGCGGATGGAATACGTAATGCGTTCAAGGTGGTTAATTGGTCGCTTCCCCAAACACCTAACGCGACAAGTTCAACTATGAGAGGGTCACGTTCAGCCGTTGTTGTAAGAGTGGCTATAGTATCGAGTATTCCGTTCACACCACTTTTCAGATTATTGAGTGTGAATTGAAGTGTCGGTACCTCATCGATCAGCACATTTGAATATTCAATTAGACTATTTATAACGGCTGTACGACCTTCACTTCCGGGTGTGAGAGAAGTTAAACTATTCACAAGTTTTATGGGTTCATCTCGCCATACACGAAACTGGCGTAACGCCGTGACGCGTTCTAATCGTGCCTCCTCAGTGGTACCTGGAAACTCCCCCAAAAGAGTGATAATTCCAATAATCCTAACTCTTTGGTCGATATCACCGGAGAGACCATTAAGATAGCTCACGAGAGTGGGTATATTTGCATCATTAAAGGCGTTTCGTAGCGTTTCTAAAAGAGTAAGTTGAGTACTACCCCAAATAGTTGCCTCTGCCCCAATTCGGATTAGTCCGTCTACGATCGTACCACGTTGAGCGTCTGTTTTTCCGGACAATGTGTTCAGTACAGCGATCATTCCCAATTTTAAGATATCCGATTGGAGTGTGAGATCATTAAGATATCCTTCGAGTCCGTTGACCACGTTGAGCTGTTCCGATGAACCGGGGATGAGTGATGACAGACCAACTAAAAAATAACTAACCTGAGACACGAACGTACGGAGTTGAAATATGAGTAAAGACTCATTATATCCGTTAGGGACTATCAGATTATTTAAAATTATAATCTGATCTGGTCCCCATACATTTTGAATGGCGAGGAGAGTAGCTATGATGTTACTACGCTCAAACGTATCCGTTATAGATGGAAGCGTGCCTAACAATGTATCCACAATGGTTTGTGTAGATGCAATTAGATTGGGTATGGTATAAACATACTGAATGAGTGCAGTTGTTGTGGTTTGTAAATCAACTGTACCGTCCTCCAGACCTGTTAAAAGGGTGAGTTGTTCCGGTCCCCATAAAATAGTTTGACGTAACACATCTACTATATTTTTCCGTGTATCCGAATCCACCACACCAGTTAATTTACTCATAGCAATGCGTATAATTTCATCCCAAATTGAAATACTGTAAAGAGACTGTCGAAGTTCAGTGATAACACCGACTTGAGAGGATGTCAATTTATCGAGATCGTGTATCCGATTCAAAATTGCTATTTGATCTTGTGTCCAGTGACCGAACTTTTTAGCGACGAAAAAGAGTTCTTTGACACAATTGGAGAAATTCAACTGAAAGGTACCTGTTTTAGATCGTGCTTCAATTAGAAATACATTCCTTTGGTGTTGTTCGAATAAAATATTAAGAGGTACACTCTGTAACCTACATCGTTCTGGTTTATCTAAATGAACAAGGTCCAAATTGACTGTGAAATTACTCAATTCGAGTTGTTGGAGCACCCGATTGTTTGCTTCGGGGTCCCATAGCGTAGCATCACCCAATTTGTTCTGTGTCGTAAACAAGACATCGATAGATGGTCGCAATTTTATGCGAATGGTCATTTCCTGATCGTATATGGAACATAAAGGAAACCCACTTCCCGGGTGTCGGTGAAAATAAAAGGGGATGTGAATCCTATATTCATCAGTCGTGAATGGGTCGATCCCCCGTGTGTTATACTGTCCATCTAAAAATTCTTGTACGAACTCGGGTTCCGCACTTCCCTGAAATGGATTTCCATGTAATGCGTTCACACTCGATCTATATGATTCGGGTACGTTTAATTCACGGTCTATGAATATATCGTCTCCCGTGACCGTATCGATTTTATGTTCACCGACATATAACTCTACGTAGTCGATCACAGAAATTCCAAAAACATCGACGGGATAAAGATTTGATCCTATACTCGCGACATTAGTGGGATCGGCGACAAAGGATAGTACAACCCCCCGTAAAATATCACCATACTTCTGGGGGATCGGTACCTCCAGAAAATCGTCTGTGTATACCTTTTCTGGAAAGGTTATTTTATAATTTTCAGTCGCGTAGTTTGTGTGCTTACTATATTTTTTAGTAAAAAATGAGAATGACGGGTTGACGCTTAAAGAGTTCTCTAATTCCCCTGTCGCCGCGATTAGAACTCGACCCGCCATATATACTATGTATCATTAATATTTTAAGCCACATAATCCACTCGAATAGTGGAGTATGTTGTAACTCTTCGCGTAAACCTGAACTTCCGTCACGTTACTTTCTGGATCCTCTGATACACCCGCTTCTGCTGAGAATGGGTCCGAGTAGTCCAATTTGATTCGACATTTTTGATCGATTATACGGCTGAAATTCAAATGCCCCGATGGGATGTTATCCAAAGGGTGAAGTGCGAAGGAGTAACTCGCGATCTGGTCACGTGTTTCCAGTTGAAAACTAACATAGGAGGGTGTATCATTTACGTTACTGTACACGACACTCCCATCGACTATACTTAAACCGTCAAATGACACATCCACATCTACACCAGAAATTGAGTTTGTTAGGGAATTCTCATGGACCAGTTTTGAAAAGGGTTCATTGAATAGGGGTGTATTGTTTAGGATCATCTCCAATTCTTTAAATTTTGTATTGAGCATGTACTGAATTAATGTTTCATTACCATGATACGCAAACCGTCTCGATTTCTTCGTCGCGATAAAATAAATTGTTTTGATTGGGTGATGGAAACGTAAGGTGATCTCATCTTCATCCTTCGTCCTCGGTATATCATGTCTTTTCAATTGTATCTGTGTGATCAACTGGTTTATCGGTGTACTTTTTAAATAATTCAATTCATCTTCGGCAAGGTATGCGTACGTCGCTAACAAGGATGCCGTCTCTATTCTCGCCTCCGTCACGAATGGATTCAAGTACGGTCGGACGAGTTCATCTAATTTCTTGAACTTGATCCTGACATAACAACTCTGTTTCGTGAGTTTACATAGCAAGACAGAAGCTGGAAAATTATTATAGAAATAAAACGGTAAATCGATGTACATCTGTCGCAAGGTCCATACGTTATCATCACTTGCACCATAGGGATCCTCTTTTGCGGTTGTTAGAGGGACGATGGTATCCTTAAAATTATAATCGGTCGCATGGTATTTATGGTACAGATAAATCCAGTCACCCGTGAGTCGTTCGATGTGCACCCCCCCTATAATGAGATCGGCGTACTCTATGGCGTGGATACCGACAGTAGGTGTGAATGGATCGTCATAATTACCAGTTGGATTTGCCGCCGTGGGTGCGACACCACCTAATGGGTACGTATTTGATACAGACGCCTTGAAGAAGAATTTATACCGAAGTGTCAGGTTCGTGAGAAGATCCCCCATATCGACTGGTATGATACATATCGTATCCTGATCGAATTTTGCGTCGAGTAATGGGTGTTCTCTCACATCGAAAGCGAATTTCGTGTGTCTCTTAAAAATACCCGAGAAATGTGAATAGGTCGGGTTCCCTATTATATACATATCCTGTATCCCATTAGTACCTAATGTCAGTTTTCCTGCCATCTCTACTTAACTATACTTTTTATTTTTAAGTTTGTAACAAAGATCCATTATCGAAGATGAGTGTTTTATAACCCGTGTAGTACATATGAAATTTATATTCTGGATTCGGGATACTCTTCCCGTTGCCGTATTTGAGATCAGTATTATCCACCAATTCTAAATATAATTTGGTCTTGTCTGATTGTAGCGTAGAAAAGTCGAGAAAGCCTGAAAGTGATGTACTTTTGGGGAACAGTGCGAAATTGTATGAGTAAATATAATTAAGCAAATAATTGGGTACGGGTGGTTCGAATAAATAGCTATTCGCAATATCGGTCGCTGATCGCGCCAGTTTAGCTCGCGAGGGGACGTAACTGAAAAAATATTCTCTGTCGTTATTCGATACGTTTGGAATGCGTTCACCGTTCAATGTAAAAAAAGCACTTTTTAAGAGATGTGGTTCAGACTTGTCTTTGATCTGCCCACGGGTAAAGTTGTAACGGTTCGCGGTCGTCGAATAGTACCATTCATTGACGTAAGCTGCATCGTCCACGGGTAAACTCCTGTACTCATCCTCGTTTTCGTATCCCCCATATCTAAAAAACCAATGGAAACATTTGACGGGAATACTCGGTTCCAATTGTACGATAAATTCTCGCTTTTCTGGTTCAAGGGGGATACTTGAATGTTTAATCACGAAATCGTATGTAATCTCGTTCTTAGGTCGGGTAAAATATAAACGTTCTTCGGGGGAAAGTGTGATTTCCTCCGTGATGACTTTAAAATTTTGTAACTTTTTCGCTGGAGGTGTCTGCGGGAGACCTCGGGTACTTAAATTGTCGGATGCACGCTGGTTATACAGAGTGAAGAAGGGTTGCTTGAAAAACTCAATTTCGAGTGTGATTTTCTGTTTATGAATGGCACATAGTGGAAACGCTGATTTATTTTGAACGTTTTCCGAATAGGCGTCACCACCGTAATTGTGTGAGAAGAAGAACGGTATATGAATAAACACATCATTACTCTGTGCGATGTTTTGGGCGGACGGTTGACTCGTTTCTCCTCCAGTTATGTTTCTGTTGTAGAGTGTGTTCGCGCTCATTTTTTGCGAAGCGGTCGTGTACATATTATCGTGAATGATACACCAATCCGCTGTTATTTCTTCGAGTATCTGTGTATCGACTTTAAATTTGATATTTTTGATTAGTTTCCGACCGAGTAATTGCATATCCCACGCCCAATACGCAACCTCAGGTAGTGTAAATGAAGGTAGTGGTATATCCCTTAAGATAATACTCTTTATGGTTTCTGGGAGTACTGCGAATACATTTGTGGTGAGTTGGGACAATATCAACGCATCTGTAATATCTGCTCCAACTTCTCTGGGTCTTACCACAGTTCCCACGGTTATCAGTGAAGTTCCATTGAGTATATTAATAATATAGATTGGGATTGTAGTGGTTTCCAGATTAATCCCCAAATCCACGATAAGACCAGCACCCGGACTGTTACCAGCCCAAGTTCCATTTAGAATACCAAGCAACGCTGTGAATACGGGTTCAGTGAGACTGAGAGTGGATAACACCACATCAGTTGGAATATTTACTCTAATCCCTCTGAGTATATTCATAATACCATTTGGAATCGTGGTGGTTACCTCATCAATTGTTAATGCAGTAATAAGTTCCGGACCAGGGGTCACAGCCTCATCCCTATTTAGAATTTGTATCAGTGCCGTGAGTATGGGTGTACCGAGACTGAGAGTGGACAATACCAACGTATCCAAAAGATCTACTGAAATTCCCTTGAGTACATTAATAATACCAATTGGAATTGCGGTGGTTGCTTGATTAATCCCTAATGTAGTAAGAAGTGCTACACCTGGGGTTACAGTCGGATCACTGCTTAGAATACGCAATAATGAAACCAATACAGCCGCATTAAAATCCGCGTTGATAGTAAACAATTCCGCGGGAAGAAACGTGAAAATTAAGTTATTGAACTGATTTTCAAATGACAGAAAGTATTTGAAATCTGGGAACTGAAAGGCGGGGAGGACAATCCCAGCCGCATTCGGGGCGCCTGCGAGCCACCATTCCCTAAATGTACTGAAACTAGGAGTTTGTAACGCCCCATACTGTACTAAAGTTTGACCACTAAACAACATTTTCTGTAAGGTTTCGTTAAATATGATATCATCATACCCCCACTTCGGTAATGTCATTTGGATCCACAAGTTATTTAAGAGATCCCCCATGAATTGGGGTTTCAGTTCGACCCGGATCGTTTCCCCAAATGGCCATGTCGCTGCGATACCTTGTGTTACGGTGTGTACGTTATGATACTTTCTAAATTCGGAATGTCTTTTATTTTCATATTTAAATAAGGAATGTTTAGGGTCTTTGGAAAGCAAATGTGTATCTTGCTTTCCAATAGCCTTTAGGGAAATCTTAGCGGCTTCACCCATACTTACTATTGTTTACATATTTTTAATATCTGTTTTCCACATCGTAATATGGCTCGTTTTTAGCATCTTTTCTAGGTCCTCTTCCGCCTGCTTCGCCTCATCCATAAGTGCATTGACGCGCTCGTCTGTATACTCAACAGTTCTGATGTTGAGAAGATAGTCCAACGATCCATCAATCAGTGGAAATGTCGAGGACATTTCCTTTTCGAGGTCCTGCTTCTTCCTCTTGAACACCACGAGTTTACCCTCAATGACCATAGAAACAAACTTTGATTTATGACTACACATCTCAGTCCTCTTCTGAAGCATATCGATGAGGTACGCCTTCCTCCTTTTGTAATGCTCTATACGGAGTTCCACAAAGTCTGTTAGAATCTCTTCAGGGCTCGTATATTTGTGAATACCCTTCGTCGGGTGAAAGAGATGCATGTTTGAGACACGGAAGGTTTTCCTCATCTTGAGATCTTTGAGGAGATCTTTACCCGCATAGTCCATGATTTCAAAGTGAACATCATCTGTGGTAGAGTTATTGGTGTACCCCCCAATCATCTTCTTTTCCACGAGTGTATCGAGGTACTCCTTATAGTCTTGGGTCCATCGTCCAGGTGGTAATTCGGTGACCACGATATTGGTTCCGGACCAATTCCATACACCTTCCATCATCCACGTGTCTTCCTCCTTGTGCACCACACCCTTGAACCCTCTGAACCAGGGTCGCATAGGCACAATTTCATCACCACCCAAGATCCGTTTGATATTCGCTTTGATATCATCGGGGTTGAAAGGGGGTACGTAGCAACTGAATCCTGTACCAATACCTTCCGTTCCGTTCACCAAGACCATAGGGAGTGTTGGCATGTAAAAGTCAGGTTCGATGGAGCGACCATCATCATCCAGGTAGTTGAGAATTGCATCATCCCTGGGATCGAAGAGTTTCCTCGCATCCTTGGTAAGCTTCGTGAAGATGTACCTCGTTTGAGACGCATCCTTACCACCCATAAGTCTCGTACCAAATTGACCACAGGGTTCCAAAAGATTGATATTGTTAGACCCCACGTAATCGTTCGCCAACTTTACGATCGTATCCGCCAAAGAAACTTCACCATGATGATAAGCACTCTTTTCAGCCACGAATGCAGCCAATTGGGCAACCTTCATCTCATCCTTGAGATTCTTCTTGAAGCATGCGTACATGACCTTGCGTTGCGATGGCTTGAGACCATCAGCCATGTGTGCGATGGAACGCTTGAGATCTGCGAGACTGAAATTGACCAAGTCTTTGTGGATAAAATCGGTGATGTCCAACTGTTTCACACTTCCATAGGGTACCTCGAGTTGGTCGGCATCCTTTGCCGTATTCTCGAGAAGCCATACTTTTCGAGCATCCGCCTTCTTCTTATCGAATGCGAGAATGATCGAGGCATCTGTCATCTTATCCATATCAAATCGAACAGTGAGATCCTGAATCTGCTTGAAATACTCCCTCGCCTCTGCTGATGTAGAAGTACCCAAACCCTTATAGTACTTGACTTTCCACCCAGCCTTACCATCACCATACCAGGTCCTAAACGCCGAGTCTGTGTAGAAAGACTTGGTAGTAGAACCCTTTGTCGCCTTGATAATGGGTGTCACCATACTCACCACAAAGTTGAGCTTGAGGAGGCTCGGCCAGAAATAGTGAATCATGTTTAGGATGAGACCCTTGATATGAGACCCATCGTTATCAGCATCGGTCATGATCATTAAGCGTCCATAGCGAAGCTCTGAGAGATCCTTATAGTCCTTACCCTGTTGGAGACCCAAAATCTTCTTGAGGTCATTGAACTCCTGGTTCGATGTGAGTTGCGACACGGAGACATCCCTCACATTCTTACACTTACCACGGAGTGGGAACACACCATAGTGGTCCCTACCAACCACTGAGAGACCCGCGACCGCCAAGGTCTTTGCAGAGTCACCCTCGGTTACAATGAGGGTACACTCTTTCGAATGTTTGGTTCCCGCCTTATTCGCATCATCCAACTTTGGGATACCTGTGATAGTAGACTTGCGGGCACCATCAGACTTCTGGAGTTCCTTCATCTCCTTAAACTTGGAGAGTGCCAAGAGTTCATCAGCGATTCCAGTCTTGAGTGCGTTCTTGATAAAACTTTTAGGTGCTTCAAACTTACTCCCAAAACTTTGAGACTTTGAGGTACACTCAGACTTCACCTGACTGGAGAATGTTGGATTCTCGAGGGTTGCCTTAACAAAGATAGTAAAAGTATTCTTGACTTGTTGAGGTTTCAACTTAATCTTCTTTGCCATTTCATCGATGATACCGTTTGCGATAAGGTTTGCGGCATGATCGACATGGGTTCCACCCTTATTGGTACAGAGTCCATTCACGAATGAAACCTGTTCCATACCATTTTCAGCGGGTCCGATACACACAGACCATCGGTCTCCCACGAAAGAGTACACCTCATTCACACCTTCATGCATTTTAGCATATGCTTCGAAGGTTTGTTTGGTGAGCACGTCATCATTGAACTTCACTTTACAGTTTTGGGTGGTACAGATATTCGCATCCCAAACCCGCTTTTGGAAGATGCTATAAATGGTATCGTCCATCTTGGACATCCCAAAGCGTTTCCAGTCTGGTATGAACGTGATTGCAACCGACGAAGTCGCACCCGAATGTTTTTTGATTTTTGGGGGGTCACAGACAGTCATGTTCTTAGACCATTGTTGGGTATAGGTTTGCTTTGTCTCATGGTCCTTGATGACCACAGAAAAGTCTGTGGAGTAGATGTTCGCCAACTTGGCACCATAGCCGTTGCGACCACCGACGATACGCTTTTGGGTATCATCATAATTGGTACTCGTGAGGAGGTGTCCAAAGACGAGTTCAGGATTCCATAGACCCTCCTTCTCGTGCATTTTTACCGAGATACCACCGAGAGGACCATTATTCTCGATGGTCACGGAACCTGATTCCTTATCGATGGCGACGGAGATGGAACTGACATGCTTGGGGTGCATAGAGTTTCGGTCGATGGCGTTGACCAGGATTTCATCAAAGATTTTCAAGAGGGCTGGGGAATACTTCAAGTTCTTCTTGGAGAACTGTTCACCACTGAGGACCCAGTAAGGTTCTGTACCCAACTCAACTGGACCGACATAGGAGTCAGGTCTCTTGAGAACGTGTTCGATATGGGTGAGTTTTTGGACACTTTCCATGACTTCTTAGTTTTATTACAAATCAAAACTCTAACTTAGGCATTCTATCACTTTCTGGCAATTCTCTCTAAACTTTTTACCGCGACGAAGTTCGTCGTACTCACGGAGAAAGTTATCCTTTGGTGAATCCGGTAATAGGTAACCACAAGCCCGCGTCTTTTGCCAGAATTCCGGGCTAAAGTGGTCTTTCATGAGAGCATATAACTTGTGGTCTCTTTGGTCGACCCATTCCTTCGTGGCCCACGGTTTCGTGGGCATTCGTCTATAGGCATATCCGTTTCTCAATGTATCACCCTCTATACGGATGTTTCCTCCTCGGGAATACCAGTCGTCCAGACACCGTTTCATGTCCTCTTTGTCGAATGCTTCAAACATATTGTAATACATTCATAAATCAAAACTAACTTAGGTTACAATTTTAATGTTTACCAATAATAAATGTCCAACTCCAACATTCCAGAGGTTGTGAATTCCAAGAAAAGTAACAACAATGTAGTACGCATCCCATGGCGTGAGAAATCTGTCAGCAACATGCCAAGCAGAAATACATCAAATTCAAATAAATTCAACAACGGCGAGAAAGTCATTCAGTATAAGGTTGGTAACGTCAATCAATATATCACACCGAACCGTTTCAGGCGTCTCGCTAACATGAACATGGGAGAGGCGTACAGAGCCCATGATAACAAATTCCTTTTCAAGAACCCAGTGGACCAGAACTCTGGTATCCGCCGCCAGGATATTGATTTCGTTATTTTGAAGGAAAAACCTTCGAATAAAGTGAATCGATAATTTTCTCGATATATGTTAAGAAGACATGTACGCGTACTTCATCATCGTCATATTCATTCTCGTCTTGATGATGCAAAATGGGTCGCGTGGTATGAAACAGTCGTTACAAAAATTGGTTCGGCAATCGGCACGGTACGCGATAGCTGCCCAACAGGATAAGTCGCCAGTCATAGCCATACTTCACGCGAATTATGCGGTCGCGTATCTCTATGCAGCGAAAGATATCTCATCCGATTCACAGATTCATAATGCTACGGGTATAGATGTGAAGAAGTTTACTGAACACGTGACGAATGTACAAGACATGGTCACTAAAAAAACTGCTGAGAAATTCTCGGGCTTCTCTGGGCAAGTTGATATGTATTTGGCTGAAATCGGGGGAGAAGCCTAAGTGAAAGTACATAATGTAAAAAAATAACTAACATACGAAATGGAAATCATCCGTGATGCTACATGGGAACGTTGCCTCGCTGACGCGACTAAGATGTACCGAGTCAGCGAGGCAAATGATAAATGCTATAATCTGGCTGATGCGACATGGAAGATGAAAATGAAATATAAGCAGGTTGAACAGAAGAAGAATGAGCGACAAATTATCTTAATTGATAAAGCACCCACTCTCGTAAATGAAAAACGAAAACACAGTAATATTTGTTTAGCTACGACGATGTCTGGTAAGCGGTGTTCGTTCAAGGCTGTGTGCGGGGAGTTTTGTAAGAAGCATAGAGTGGATAAGAGTGGGATACTCGGTAATAAAGTAGACATTAGCAAAATTAAAATAGATGAGTAATGTAAAACGATGTTAGATCAAGAGAGTCTTAGACCCGTAATAATAGCGATGGCTTTATATATAGCTATAAGCACAATCGTACCCCGAGTCGTTACCAAACCAAGTGGTATTGGATTCATTGATGATATCGTGATGACCCTAATTGCTCAGCGAGACTCAGTGATGAGTGGAACCATTATCGTTGGTCTCATTGTTTTCGCTACCAATTACATTCAAGATGAATTCTTTTAGAACATTCTTTCTACCCACTAATTGTTTCGTGTGTTCATGATCCATGTGACGAACACGGTTTTTATAAGCATGCCTCATGAACTCTAAGAGTTGGTCGAAATTTGGGTTACCCCATTTCATACCCTTTTTGAAGAGAAAATCATCATTCTCCAACTCTTGAAGTTCACAGTCAATCGTATACGGTGTTTTGATATATTCTGGTGCACCACCATAGTTCGTGATGATCAGGGGTTTATCCCGCATCGCCGCCTCAACCGCACCCATACCAACACCCTCGGAGTGTGAAAAGCTCACGTAGCAGTCACATCTATTATGGATATCATCCATCTCATCATTTGATAACATAGTATTAATCACTTCAACCCTTGGGAATGGTATCTTTACCTCTTGGTTACTCGTAGCTTTGACGACCAGGCGGGTGTTCGGTTCATTCATACGCACAAAAGCCTGTAGAATGTCCCTGAACTTCTTACGGGGATCCATGATGTTCCCGATATGATAAAATGTATACGGCTTTTCATTTGGTTGTGGGATATGGGCGTGAATGACGTAGAACTCGTTATCGGGGAACTGTCGAGAGAGAACCTTTTTACAGAATTCACTGGGAACGGCAACCTTCCTAAACTCTTTCATGATGAGACCATAATCTTCGTGAACGGTTTCAGTTTCACACACGGTCATACAGGACAAATTCTTCACACGAGTTTTCGCATACTTGATATATTCAATCTGGTCGGGTGTTGGAATCACAAAAATCAATCCATGTTCACACTCAGGAAGTGGGGTACCGAGTATATGATATTGTGAATCAGGTAGAAACAGGTTTACATATTTCATCGCATGTTGTGCGATACCTGTTTTGGCATGAGGACCTATGATGATCATTTGATTTAAAGATAATCTTTCTTTTATATATAATACAATGGAAACACTACGCAAAGAAATTGAACAGGAGATGATGCGCGTTCGCGTCGACAAGGGTCGCCTCTTCGACCTGCTATTGAAGATCGTCGATAATTGTGGAACTGTCGGTGGCTCAGTTCCTACCGGTTCTAACGGTCCCGCCGGTCCTACCGGTCCCCGTGGTGTCCAGGGGGTCGCCGGTCCCGCATGTGAATGTAAATGTGTAACGAAAGAGGAGGAGCCTACCCCCACCTCTACCAAGAAAATGGTCCCTACGAAAGAGGTTGAGCCTACCCCCACATCTACCAAGAAAATGGTCCCTAAGAAAAAGGTTGTTTCGGTATAGATCGTATAAAGTTGTTACCCCACTCCATTTCACATACACATCGGTTGTTATATCCCATCGTGTATGTAGAATTTAACTTCATTAAAATCTTCGTTAAAAATATATGGGAAAGAAAACCATTAAAGCTGAAGAAATAATTTCAGAAAGTGGGTTTTTGGATTTTGTCGGAGAAATCAGGGGTGCTACTGGTCTCCAATATCAATCCCAGTGGACTAATTTGAGTATCTCAGATATTAATTACAGTTTAGGTAGAGTTGGCATCGGTGCGAACCCAGTGGATGCGAATCTCCATGTCGAAGGGAACGTGTACGTAACCTCGAACCTCGAAGTTGGTCTCGCCAACCTATTCGTGGACACCAAAACATCTAAGGTTGGGATTGGGACGAGAACACCACAGGCGACCCTCCACGTCGAAGGGAATGTGTACGCATCCTCGAATCTCGAAGTCGGTATCGCCAACCTGTTCGTGGACACCCTAACATCTAATGTTGGGATTGGGACGGACACACCTGGATATAAACTCGACGTACACGGAACGGCGAATGTAGGAGTTTTAACGACGACAAGTGTTTCGGGAGATGGTTCGGGTCTTACAAATATTCCATCTTCCGCTGTTATCGGTGGTTCCGATATCTGGATTACATCTGGTACTACCATATCTTATACAACTGGTAATGTCGGTATCTTGACCGCCTCACCCGCAACAGCTCTCGATGTAAATGGAACTGTGACGGCGACCAGCTTCTCAGGACCACTCACCGGGATCGCGACGAACGCGACGAACGCAGCGAATGCATCGAATGTGAACGTGACTGTACAGACTCTCCTATCAGCTACTAGGCGAGTTGTTTTTGGACCCAATGAGAGTACCACTGGTAATCGTGGCTTATTTTCAGATGATCAGTTGCTCTATACAGGGAGTACGGGTACCCTACAATCGATCAAGTTCGCGGGTGATGGGTCGGGACTCACAAACTTGACGCGCACTAATATACCAGATTTGGTGGCGACACGGGTGAAAATAGGAGTTGAGGCGGGTCTGATCACCCAAGGAGTCAACGCCGTCGCTGTTGGACCACAGGCAGGTAAAACGACACAAGGAGAAGCTGCAGTCGCCGTTGGGTATAAGGCTGGTCTGACCACCCAAGGAGCCAACGCCGTCGCTGTTGGGCACAATGCGGGTCTGACCAGCCAAGCTGCCAATTCCATAGTCATTAACGCCACTGGGATAGAGGTGAACAATACCACCACTGGTTCGTGTGTCATACAACCCGTGCGTGGTGGGAATATCACGGCGAGCGCACTCGCGTATACCAGTACCGGTGAAATGGTGGAAGAGACGAACGTACACTTTGACACTAACGGTCGAGTCGGTATTGGTAAGACCAACCCTGGAACAGCTCTCGATGTCAATGGGACAGTGACGGCGACGACATTCTCGGGGACTCACTTCGGACCAATTTCAGGGTCAAACACAGCCACTTTCTCGACTATCACGATCTCTGGGGGTCTCATCACGAACACGGGTGGTACTGGGGTCACAAAGAAGACCTACTCTTATAAGGCTTCCATCACTGCTGGAACTAAACCGGGTATCGTGCTAGTGTTTACAAACCATGCGTTTTCCGCTAAAATAACGGCACATCTCATCGAATCTGATATTGAAATGAGTGCGCTCACGATTGACGTCTCCGGTGGACGGTTGGGTGGGGCGACAGCGAGTACATTAAACATCGCTAAAGGCGCCCTCTCCATTTTTGGTGATGTGACGTCAAATCCTTGGAGTAGTGCTGTGACCACTACTGCAACGACGATTACTCTGACACCATCAGCAAACTTAACCGGTACGGGACAATACCGTATCTTCGTGGAGTATGTATCCGGAGATACTGGTGGGGGTGTCTCGACTATAGCGGGTGTTTCCATGGGGTACTAAGAACCTCTATTGATCCACCACATGAAGCCACCGAATAACGTTGCCAGTAGAGCAATAAGTACCCCAAATGAATACTTTTTAGGGTTTTCATCCGGGGGTTTATCTGGTAGTTTCTGAACATTTTGATTGAGGTTGTCCAGTTTTTGAAGTAACTTTTCTAACAATACCAAAATCTGTGCTTCTTTATTAGCGGGTTTTTCTTTTATATTTACTGTTGTGATTTCGAGAACCATGAACCATCGAGCATCTGGTTGAAGTGTTAAATAATCACCATCATCCTGTTGTTCGTATAATTTGAAATTTAATCGTTTGATTGAGATAGGATTGAAATACCGAGTTGGTGGGTTGAAACTCTTCCATTGTTTATCTCTTATGACGATTCCACTCGCACCTACAAAGTGTCTTTCCAGTGGTACTCTCGCTAAGAGTTGTCCGTTACGTTCGTCTAACATTTGAGCTACTTTGGGTATATCTGGGCATACGACATCTATATACTTTGCTATGTTCGTATTGAGATTTGAATCATTCTCACCAATCTGGGTCACGTAGAAATCAACCATCTTAATACCTATGACCCGACTCATATCTTCTACGTGTGTGTTTGACTTTAGAGTGAGATCAAGGGAAAATGTGTTATTCGTTCCATTTACAAAATCTGAATCCAAAACAACATACTGAACCTTTTTAGGTGTATCGTCTAAAGACATTCTACTACTATAAAATATTATAATATGATTCCAGCAATCGCGAGGAATACTATCCTATTCACTGGGGGTATAGCCATCTATGGAATCATTGATTTTATTAAATTGATGAATACATATAAAAAGAAGAAACCTTAGTACTATAAAGATGCTCCTCACGGCTCTCTATAATACCATGCTCTCTATGGGTCCATACTATTTACAATCAACCTATAAATGGTTCAGGATGGTTCTATGGGATGCCCCAACTCGTATCATTTTGGATGTTCAGCTTGAGCAATTAAGACTTGAACGAAACCTAAGTCGTACAGGACAAGGTGAAATTCAAGAAGAATGAAAGAATACCTTTTCCCATTGGTGACGGACGAACTCCGAATTGCATTCTGTCAGGCTACTGGTCCCCTTTGCAACGACGTTCAGCGTATTATTTGGGAAGAAGTTGTACACTGCACTGTACCCATTGAACCACCCCCCACCCCCCAAAAATGCAAAATATTATACAATCGATTACCGATTTCTTTACCCCGAAACCTGTTTCAATAATTGAAGCTGTGAATGATTGTGGTGAGAAGAGGTACATTGAGATATTGAATCCTATAATTAGTCCGAGACGTGAAAATCTCAATATCCTCTTTACGAAGTGCAAAAGACTACTGTCCTTCATAGCGACACATAACTATGATGATATAGTGCACACCAAAATAAGAAAGTTGAGTGCAGATATCCGTGGTGCGATGTATAGGGATGATGATATCACATACCTCTTTGAAGAATATGAAAGTGTTGAGAGGTTCTTCTTCAGAAAGAGTTCTAAGAACCTAAGTAGCCTTGAACATATATAATTGTAATGAAACATGGATCTCTTCCACAAACTTATCGAGCTTATTGACAAGAACTCAGCCAATATCCCGGAGGGGGACTACATCGAGTTGTGTGATACTATGAAGCAATTACGTGACAAAGTGAAACCACCATCCTTTCTTCTTGACCAAAACGAGCCTATAACTTTGGGTTACGAAGATGAAGAGGTTATGCATCCAGGTCTCCACCAGTTTATACACGAGTTAGACGAAGAGTGGACTGAACACGTTGAACCTGGTGCATATTATCCTCCAATACAAGATGTAGATTAGAAACGTAAGTCATAGAATAACTTTGTAATTTCAAGTAAATATGGAACAACTCATGAGTCTTATCGATGAAAACTCGGAACGAATACCTGAGGGAGATTATCTACAAATGTGTCGAATAATGAAAGAAATGTATAAAACTAAGAACACGCTACGCGTCACACCCGATGTCGTGAGTGAAGATTTTATCATGACTTCGGAAGCCCTAAATAAGTGTCACAAGTGGATTACGGCGAGTGACGCACTTCGAGAATCTTTTATTGAACACGAGAAGGATCCCGAGGACAAAGTGAAGTTGGGGATTTACAAACAAATCCGAGAAGCTTCTAAAGCTTATTGGCGCGAACTTACACAAACACACGGCTATGAGGAGCTCATGTGGTTTGTGCATCGTGGTACAAACGCAGAGAGAGATTTCAGATATTATGGCACGCGCATAATTAGAACCTAAGTGAAATCAAAACCTTCTATTTTTCATCTAAAAATCAACCAACATGGAAGACCTACGAAGCCTTATGGCTTGCATTGACGCCATCTCCAGTAAGATACCTGACGGACTCTATCTGGAGATGGCTGATAAAATGAAACGCGTTCATGACCACATGAACGGTAACAAACCGTTCCACGAAGATACATTCTACTACAGTGATGATGATTCAGAACTTGGAAGTGAGGAGGATGATGATGCCAGTGACAGTGATTACCAGGCTCAAGCGCAACGAATTCGAGTGGATGTGGAACGACTTCGAGATATCCGGAAGCTCAAAAGTGAGATTTTGGCAGGTGTGAAGAGCATGCACAAGGAGTACAAGAACATGTTCAAATTCGACAAAGTGGCGACGAGTACTTATGGTGGCATCAAGCGTATGACTGTGCGGCACAAGAGTGAAGCTATCAAGGCCTGGTGCGAAAGAATGGATACGGATGGGAAGGTCCTTCCCAACGTTGGGTTTATGAGTCACTTCAACAAGGCAATTCTCGTTGGTTGTGTATCCAGTATTGCTGCGACCGAGGATGGAGGCTGGACCTGGAAAAACCTGACGGAATGGGGTCTTCGGACGATTGTGATGGAAATTGGAACCGATGCTGAGATTGACAACGCGAAAAAGAATACGTTCTTCTTTGAAGAACTCTCCCTCAAAACGCTCCAAAAACTCCCCGCGTTTGAGAGACAGATTTACGAAGACTACAAGGAAGAGTGTCACAGGAAATGGAACTCAGATGTGGAAGATGCCGAGAAGAAGGTCCGTGAGTCTGAGAAAAAGATGGATAGCTTAGAGTTGGCGTGTATAGAGAGAGAATATATATTGGTGGGGGATTACAATGTTGAGCGCGAGTTGCGTGATTACTGGAACCTTGATAGGAAGGTATTCGCGACTGGTCGAACAATTCTGTAGATAAATAGCACCTAAGTTTGTAAGAGTATATGTATTTTTCATCTAAAAATCAACCAACATGGAAGACCTCCGAAGCCTTATGACTTGCCTTGACGACATCTCCAGTAAGATCCCTGATGGCATCTACCTGGAGATGGCCAATAAAATGAAACGCGTTCATGACCATATGAACGGCAACAAACCGTTCCACGAAGATACATTCTACGACGACGATGATGCCGCTATCCGATTTCGAGAGCGGGTCCGGGAGAGTGAGATACGGGACAATGCGTACCTTGCACAGATCAGAAATGATATTAAGGTTATGGTGATGCGGATGCGTGGCGAGTTTAAATACTTGAAGAAGTTGGATAAGGATGTGACGAAGACGGTTCAGATCAAGCGTATGACGGCACAGCACAAGAGTGAAGCTATCAAGATCTGGTGTGAAGCTCACTTCTTGGTTGGGGAGGTCCTTCCCAACGTTGAACTCTATGAATGGGACACCGTCAGCGAGGCAATTTTCGTTGGTTGTGTATCCAGTGTTGGTGCGACTGAGGATGGAGGATGGACTTGGAAAAACCTGGTGGAATGGGGTCTTCGGATGATTGTGTTGGAAATTGGAACCGAGGATGAGATTGAAAGAGCAAAGGAAGGTCTCATGTTCCGTGATGATCTTTCACCCGAAACGCTTCAAAAACTCCCCGCGTTTGAGAAAAAGATTTACACTGACTTCAAGGAAAGTGAGAACAAACACAGACTGGGTATCGTAGAGGTCTTTAACCAGAAGATCAAGGGAACTGAAGAAGAGTTGCTGAGGCTGCAGGATGCCTGTCTAGGGAAGGAGGCACGATTGAGGAGACATGGCGCTCATGTAGAGTGTCGTGCGGGTTGGGATGCGAGTCGCCGCACCATGACCGAGGGTATAAATAGCACCTAAGTTTGTAAGAGTATATGTATTTTTCATCTAAAAATCAACAATGAGCGGAGGAATTACCATGTCTAAAGCACTGCTGAACACCAAACCCCGATACCCCCGTAAGGGTAAGGTCGTTCCTCAACTGTGCAACCTAACACCGATGTGGTCCTTCGACCCCCCTATTTTTTTGACCGGTAAACGTGAGGGTGCGATCGAACTCGTCAAAGAATACATGAAAAACCAAGATGAACGCATGAAGCTCTTGAAAT
>Ga0209710_1000732_pt1 | contig 28139 bp, 38 predicted proteins | sample ArcticOcean_MG_C_5_FD_187436 | JGI IMG/M metagenome (GOLD analysis project Ga0209710, IMG submission 187436) | Marine microbial communities from western Arctic Ocean - ArcticOcean_MG_CB4_138 (SPAdes) (version 2) | ecosystem: Environmental > Aquatic > Marine > Oceanic | place: Arctic Ocean...
TTTGCGGTGGAGATCGCAAGTCATAACCTAACCTAAAAGTCCTACCGTTGAGCGTCATAACTTAACGGTAGGCAACCTTTATATAAAATACAATCAATATGAGTAAAAGAGCAAAACCAGGTGTAGATTTAAGAGCACCGAATCCGTCGAAAAGAAAACTACTAGGACGTTCAAGTGGAAGTATGATATTTAACGAAACAGTTCAAAGGATGGTAACTCCTAAAATCGATAAAGCGATTAAGAACAATAAAGAAAAAAGAAAGTAATGACAGAAGATAAACTAAAGGAGTGGGAAATGAAGGCAAAGTTCGCGAAGAAAAAGTCTGCGAATGGAGGAATTAAATTCGATACAGGAAAACCAGATTATAGTCTAATACCTCCACATGCGCTCGACGATGTTGCGAATGTACTAACCTATGGAGCACAAAAGTACGACAGAAACAATTGGCTTGAACTCGATAATCTTAATGAACGATATTTTGCTGCAGCTCAACGACACATGTGGGCTATTCAAAGAGGAGAAACACATGACGATGAGACAGGCATTCATCACTCAGCACATGCTATTTGTTGTATGATGTTTATGCTCGAATTTAGTTATTTACAAAACAACAAAAATAAGGTATAATAGTATATTATGAAAATCAGTAAAGAAACACTAGAAGTGCTGAAGAATTTCTCAGCCATCAATCCAAATCTTGTTATCAAAGAAGGTAACAAGTTGTCTACCATTGCAGAAGCCAAAAACATTATGGCATCTACAACAGTAAAAGAAACGTTTCCAAGAGAAGTCGGTATTTACGATCTGAACGAGTTTTTACAAGCTCATTCTTTGATTGAAGATCCTGAATTGGAATTTGGAGAATCATCAGTAGTTATTAATTCAACTCAAGCATCATTGACTTATCGCTATGCCGATTCTTCAATTCTGACATCGCCCCAGAAAGAAGTGACTATGCCTGAGTCTGAAGTAACAATTAACTTATCTGCTGACGACATTAATCAAATCCGTAGAGCAGGTGGTGCACTAAATCACCCAGTGGTTTCTATTACAACAGCTGAAGGTGATGATAACATCTACCTCGAAGTTAAAGATCCCAACAATTCGTCTGCAAATACTTTTAAACTAGAAGTAGGTTCTACAAATGTTGGTTCCTATGACTTTCAATTTCTAATTGCAAACCTTAAGTTAGTGCCTGGAGACTATGAAGTTTCCGTAAGTTCAAAGCTTATATCGCATTGGAAGTGTATAAATAACAATCCCGTAGAGTATTGGATCGCACTTGAAAAAAGCTCTACTTATAATGGTTAAACGGTATGGCACCTTATAGACCAAACAGAAAAAAGCAAAGAAGTAAAAAAAATATTATGAGTGAAAATACTAACACCGAATCGCCTGCACCTGAGTTAAATCTTGGTGACTTTACAGCGATGGTACAAATAATTGATGTAGCTTCCGAACGTGGAACCTTTAAAGGCGCTGAGCTAAGCTCAGTAGGTACCGTTCGTGATAGGCTACACTCATTTATTGCTTTCCACACGCCAAAGGATGAAGAAGCAGTAAGTGAAGAAGCAACTACTGAAGGCGAAGAAGCGACTGAGGAAACTTCTGAGTAGTTGAAAGCCACGACCTGAGTATGTCGGTTTTGAAAAAAACTGCTCAACACTTTTGATTTACAAATACTCTATCTTAGAGTATAATTATATTATGAAAAAACAAGAATTCCTATGGGTTGAAAAGTATCGCCCAAAAACAATTGAAGAATGTATTCTTCCACAAAGTCTAAAAAAGACTTTTCAACAAATAGTAGATACCGGTGACATGCATAATATGTTGCTCACTGGTTCTGCAGGATTAGGTAAGACAACAGTTGCACGAGCGTTGTGTAATGAATTGAATTTAGATTACCTTATCGTGAATGCGTCTGAAGAAGGCAATATCGATACCCTTCGCTCAAAAATAAAACAGTTTGCCTCGTCGGTATCACTTAGTGGTGGAGTAAAAGTTGTCATTCTTGATGAAGCTGATTACTTAAATGCGCAATCAACTCAACCTGCTTTACGTGGATTTATTGAAGAGTTTAGTTCCAATTGCAGATTTATACTTACATGCAATTTTAAAAATCGCATCATTGAACCTCTTCATTCTAGGTGTTCTGTAATTGAATTCAATACAACTAAAAAGCAGTTAAGCGAACTATGCGCGCTATTCATGAAAAGAATGCAAACCATTCTAGAAACTGAATCAGTTGAATACAACAATAAGATACTCGCTGAATTGATCATGCGTTATGCTCCTGACTGGAGGCGTGTAATAAACGAATGCCAACGCTATTCATCATCAGGTCAGATTACTTCTGATATTCTAATTGGTTTATCAGATCAAAATATTGCAGCGTTAGTAAATAATTTGAAAGGTAAAGACTTTAAAAACATGCGAGCTTGGGTAACTAATAACGCAGACATCGATTCATCTGTCATTTTCCGCAGAATTTACGATACGCTATATGATTTTGCAAGTCCTCATTCGATTCCTGCTATTATTCTTATCCTTGCTGATTACCAATATAAAGCGGCCTTTGTTGCTGATAAAGAACTCAACACCGTTGCGTGTCTAACTGAAATCATGGCATCATCAGAATGGAAGTAAAAAAGCTAAGCCCATTTGATTTTATTAAATCAATCAATGAAGGTAGAAGAGGTACCCAACTACTTAAAGATTGTAAAGCAGATCAATCGCTCGAGCATAGTAATCCAGATTCGCCAGATAAAGCCTATGTTCCATTCATTGTTAATCGAGGGTTGTCATATTTTAAAGATACCACTTTGTTTGCTAATGAAATGAATTTACATGCTAACTTGCCTCATCGTATGCAGTATGACTTTTACAAACATATAGTTACACCAGGCCGCAGATTTTCTAAGTGGGGTAAAAAAGCAAAGACTAGCGAAGACATTAAGATGATTCAAAAGGCTTACGATTATTCTAAAGAAAAAGCAGAAGCAGTGTATCCTATTATGTCAAAATCACAAATAAAATTACTACACTCCTTTTTTGACGAAGGTGGTAGATAACGCTCATGACAAAAGGGTGAACTAAGTGTAAACTTCTCATATTATAAATAATACTTTAAAGTACTGATTTTAATTATGAGCGATAACGAAAATATTGACTGGTCACCTTCAGATATGCTTGAGGTTCTTTTAAACGAACCTGATGATTTCTTAAAAATAAAAGAAACATTAACAAGAATAGGTGTATCTTCTAAAAAAGAATACAACACTCTATTTCAAAGTTGTCATATTCTACACAAGCAAGGTAGATATTTTGTTGTTCACTTTAAAGAATTGTTTATGCTAGACGGAAAACCTTCTACATATACAAATGATGATTTAGGAAGACGCAATACTATCGCTACGTTGTTATCTGATTGGGGTTTACTTACTATTATAGATAAAAACCAAGCTGAAGTAAAAACATCTTTACGACAAATAAAAATTATCTCGCACAAAGATAAAACCGAATGGACTCTTGAATCGAAATATTCAATTGGAAACGTAAAGAAATAGTATAAATAAACTTTTAAGGTAACACGCTGTTACTTTAAATGAGATGCCTTAGGGGTCTCACAACACATAACCTGCCTAACGGAGGAAACAAATGACAAATACATACACATGGCCAGGCCAATCCTGGACAATCGGTTTCGATTCTATGTTTGATAGAATCGAAAAACTACAATCACAACAACAAGGTTATCCACCTCACAATGTTGTGAATCACGGCGAAGACAAATACGAAATTGCTCTTGCCGTCGCAGGCTTCAACGAAAAAGATTTATTCGTTGAGCAAGAAGAAAACGTTCTCACAATCGCATCTAAAGATGTAGATCTGAACGGTGATAAGGAATACATCCATAAGGGTATTGCAACACGTAAATTCAAAAGAAAATTCACGTTAAGTGAATATGTTGAAGTTGAATCTGTCGCACTTGTAGATGGTATTCTTTCTGTCTATCTGGTAAAAAATATTCCAGAAGAAAAGAAGCCTAAAAGTTTCACGATTGGATCTGAGACACCTCAGTTCCTTTCTGAATAAAAACCGTAGAAAAATACCTGAGTATGTGTTAAAAAGGCTCACTTTATTGTTTACACATGGCCGTCTATGTGGTATAATTAGATTATGATTTTAAGTGGATTCTACACAAGTATCGAAAGATTGGGGAACAGCCTATTATACCGTGGCTACGATGACGAGGGAAAAAAGATTTCCCATAGAATAAAATACAAACCAACGCTTTATCTTAAGTCTAAGAAACCCGTAACAGATTGGAAAGCGCTTGATGAAACACCAGTTGAACCTTTGCAGTTCGGTTCAATGTCTGAAGTTAAAGAATTTCAAAAGTCTTACAAAGGTGTACCTGACTTTTGCCTTTATGGTAATACTCGTCACATTCCTGCGTTTATTCAGAATCAGTTTCCCAATGAAATTGTTTACAATCGCAACATGGTCGATGTTGCTTCTTTGGATATTGAAACCGCATATGGTGATGGCTTTCCTGAGGTAGACAATCCTGTCAATCAGATTCTTACGATTGCGTACAAAAGTTCAAAAGACGACACTTATCGTGTTTGGGGTATGAAACCTTACGATGAAGCAATCACCGCACTTAAGCATTTAAAAATCGAGTATCGTCAGTTCACTGAAGAATCTTCAATGCTTTCTGCATTCATCGACTATTGGGCAGAACCAGACAATACTCCTGATATCATCACCGGTTGGAATACTCGGTTCTTCGATATTCCTTACATGGTAGCTCGAATGGCGTTCTTACTCGGCGAAGAAAAGGTTCGTAATCTTTCACCTTGGCGTAAGATCGAACGTAGGGAAATCTTTATCAAAGGTCGTCAGCAGATTACTTTTGACATCATGGGTATTCAACACCTTGATTATATGGAACTCTTTAAGAAGTTTGCATATACGTATGGTAATCAGGAATCGTATTCGTTGAATCATATTTCAAGTGTAGTACTTGGTGAAAAGAAACTCGACTATTCTGAGGTTGGTACACTTCGTGACTTGTATGATGCAGACTTTCAAATGTTTGTTGACTACAACATTAAAGACGTTGAGCTCATCGAACGTATGGAAGAGAAGCTTGGCCTTATTACGTTGGTATTGACTATGGCGTATCTCGGTGGTGTAAACTATCAAGACACACTCGGTACAACCGCGATATGGGACTCAATTATTTTCCGTAGGCTAGCACGATCTAAAGTTGCAATTTTGCCTGCAGTTGATCACGCTGCACAGCAGTTTCCTGGAGGTTACGTAAAAGAACCTCACGTAGGAATGCATGATTGGGTAATGTCCTTTGACTTGAATTCTCTTTATCCTAATCTCATTGTGCAATACAACATGTCGCCTGAAACTTTAATCGGTGTTACTGATGCTGATGGTGCTAAAGCGTCTAATGGTGCAGTATTTCGTAAAGATAAGAAAGGTATTATTCCTGAAATTGTTGAAGAGTTGTATGCTAAGCGAGTAAACATTAAAGGTGACATGCTTACAGCTAAACACAAACTTGAAACAATTTCTAAACGACAACGTAAGGAATACCAACAAACATCTTCTCAGGTCGCACGTCTTGAAACCCTACAAACCGCGATTAAGATTCTTCTTAACTCTCTTTATGGTGCAATGGGTAACAAATACTTTCGTTACTTTGACATCCGTATTGCCGCAGGGATTACGTTGACTGGCCAAGAGGTTATCAAATATGCTGAAACAAAGGTAAACACTTTTCTTAATGACTTCATTGGCGAAGAAAAAGATCGTGTTATTGCGATGGATACTGATTCACTTTACGTTGGTGTAAGTGATCTAATTGAAAAGTTTAAGCCTAATAATCCTGTATCGTTCCTCGATGAATTTGGTTCTAAAGCTATTGAACCTATGCTTGATAAAGCCTTTGAAGAATTCGCAATTGCGAGCAATGCCTTTACAAATCGTATGGTTATGAAACGTGAAGCTATTGCTGATCGTGGTATTTGGACTGCAAAGAAACGCTACATCCTTAATGTACATAACAACGAAGGTGTTCAATACGCTGAACCTAAGATTAAGATCATGGGTCTAGAATCAGTTAAGTCTTCTACGCCAATGCCGTGTCGTGATGCTATGAGAAACCTATTTAAGGTTATTGTGACTGGTGATGAAGGTAAAACACAAGAAGCTATTGCGCTTTTCAAAGAACACTTTAAAACTCTTTCACCTGATCAAATCGCTTTCCCTCGTGGTGTAACTGATGTTGCAGGTTATGCAGACAACCAATTGATTTACCGTAAAGGTACACCTATCCATTGTCGTGGTGCGTTACTCTACAATCACTATACAAAAGCAAAAGGCTTAGATAAGAAATACCAATTGATTCAAAATGGCGATAAAATCAAGTTTATCTATTTATTAGTTCCTAATGTTATTCAAGAAAATGTAGTTGCGTTCCCGGATTATTTACCAGACGAATTAGAACTTCATAAATACATCGACTACAACTTACAATTTCAAAAGACCTTTATTGACCCAATGGATATCATACTCAATGCTATTGGTTGGTCAGCCGAACCTAGAGCGGATTTACAGCAATTCCTATTTTAGGGTTTACAAATAACAAAAAGTATGGTATAATATACAGATAATGAGTAAAGATTGGACACAAGACATTCATGAAATGCATAATCACTATGGCATTCATGAGGCAATGAAAAAACTAAGTAACCAAGAGCTAAAGGCTTTTCTGCAGTTTCGTGTTAATTTCTTAAAAGAGGAATTAACAGAATTGCAAGAAGCAACTAAGACTGGTATACCAATAGACGCGGAGGAAACAGTTGATGCACTCGTTGATTTATGTGTTGTAGCAATTGGCACTTTGGATCTATTTGATGTAGATGGGCATAAAGCGTGGAACGAAGTTCTATCAGCTAATATGTTAAAAATGGTAGGAGTTAAAGAAACACGGCCTAACCCTTATGGGTTACCAGACTTGATCAAGCCAGATGGTTGGCAGTCGCCAAATCACAAAGGAAATCACGGAAACATTAGTGGAATATAAATTAACAATATTCAATTCTATATTCGATAACAAAACTCATCGAACAATGGCTTTTTCCACTTGGGAAAAGTTTGAGGAATTGTTGTATTCGCTTAGCGAACAAAAAGGTTATAAACCTAAAAAAGGAGAAAGAAAAAATGGAAGCGCACTTATCACACCTGCTGTTTACGAAAAAGAAACTACAAGAGCAAATCGCAATGTACTTTCGTGGGGTGGTTGGGTGGCACTCGACATCGACGAGTACGAAGGCACGTTTGAAGAAGCTATCAAAACATTCGAAAGAAATCGATTCATTTGTTATAGTTCAGCATCTTCGACAAAAGAAAAGCCAAAGTTCAGAATAGTATTTCCTTTAACGAAACACGTAGAAGCAAATAAAATCAAACATCTTTGGTTTGCGGTTAATCAAGAATTCAATTCTCTTGGTGATCCACAGACTAAAGATTTATCGCGCATGTATTATGTACCAGCGCAGTATCCTGATTCTTATCAATTTATCTTTACTCATAACGCACCTTTGCTTGATCCAGACGAATTGATGGATAAACACCATTTCGTAAATCAAAGCGCAAGTTCGTTTAGCGGCAAGTTTCCTGAAGCAATTCAAAAACAACTTGATGAATATCGTAAAACGCAATTGACGAATACAGATATCGTGTGGAATAGTTATCGTGATTGTCCATTCGTAAACAAAACATTAGTAAACGAATACATGACAATTGGCTCTTCAGGGTGGTATCACAAAATGTATCAAATCATGATGAGCATTTCAGCCAACGCGATTAAGAGGCAATATCCAATATCTGCAGATGAAGTTGAAAGGCTTGTAAGAGAAATTGACATGGAAACTGGAGGATGGTACAAAAATCGTCCTGTAAAACTTGAAGCAACCCGCGCAATTGACTTTGCAATTAGAAGTATTAAAACATGATTAAAGAAATAAAAAAGATTATAGACACACATGAATATGTTATTGACGATTGGTTAATTAATCAAATCGATAACGAATTCAAAAAAGGAAGTTATTCTAGCCGTGCTAATTGTAATGCATTGGCGTTAGAGATAACACTTAAAGCTGCAGGTAAACTTAAAACTCTTGATAAAGTTGAAGGTGAATCTTATCAATGGAGACACGATTGGGCTTATGACGAAAATCATTTGATTGATTTAAAGTGTCGTCCAATCTGGTCCAACAACTATAGTGTTTCAGTTAATAAAGAATCGGTAGAGCTAGGACAAGTTACGCACGTTATAGGGTTTAAACAGAATATAGTTTTAAACGATTATGTACCGCACATAGGAAAAACTTTAAAATTCACGTGTGAAGGAATGATTCCTGTAGAAGATGTAGAAAAGTATGGAAGAGACCAAGGAGGCTGGTATCTTTTGGATAAAAAGTATTTACAATTGCCTCAAAGTGTGTTATAATATCTATCATGTTACAGACAGTAAAAGACATACGAAATCTGTTTAAATCAAAATGCATAAACGATCTTTATGTTACAGATAAAACAGGTGTAAAAACTATAGAAATAGTTAACGCTTCTTTTGAAGCAGATGAACCCACCATCTTTGGTAAACCTAATCAACACTATATCAAGCGCGAACTAGATTGGTATCTATCTGAATCTCTTAACGTAAACGATATTGAAGGTGATGTTCCTAAAATTTGGCAAATGATATCCGATAAAGGTGGTAAGATTAATTCTAACTATGGTTACCTTACGCTTAGTTCTAAGAATCATAATCAGTATCAGAATTGTGTAATGGAACTTCGTAAAAATCCTGACTCACGCCGTGCAGTTATGGTTTACACCCGTCCAACAATTTGGAACGAATACGATGAAAACGGCATGTCTGACTTTATTTGCACTAATGCAGTTCAATACATGATCCGCGACAACAAACTCGAAGTAGTTGTTCAAATGCGTAGTAACGATGTAGTTTTTGGTTATCGCAACGATTTTGCTTGGCAAAAGTACATGGCTGATATGGTGTGTCACGAACTGAAAGTAGATCTTGGTAAAATCTATTGGAATGTTGGTTCACTGCACGTATACGAAAGACACTTCAATTTAATTAAAAGCAATCATGAAATACAAGACGAAAAGAATGGATAAAGAATCAATTAAAATTATTAATGAAGCAATAGCTTTGCAATTGCGCAAATCAGACGATTACCAAAACAAAGAATCGTGGATCAAACAGGCAGATTACTACCCACGCGGTGTTCTTACTATATTAGACATTGTTTACGCTAAAGTTTTACGAATGTATTCTGTAGTTGAAGCAATGGAAAAAGATCCTAACTACGAACAAAACTTTGAATCAATTGAAGATTCTTGTAAAGACTTAATTAATTATGCATCCTTTATTGGCGCTTATACCCGCGGCGGCGTCGAAGGCCAAAAGCCTAACAAAGATTTTTTAAACCGAGAAAAAGCTAATGAGTACTAATTATAAAACAATAGAACCATTCAAACCTATACGCTTCTATCAGTTCGATAGCGATGCTAGTAAGGCAGAGTATTTTGAAATATGTGATTGGTTGACGCGCCACAGATATCTTGAAAAAGACGACCAAGGTATGTTAACCGATTATCATACACAAGAGCCAGAGTTTGATACAGATGATAACCTAAAAAGATGTGAGATATGGCATAAGTTTGTAATAAAACATATGGGAACTAATTTAGACCAATGGGCTAAAGACCAAGGTGCAAAGGATTTATTTTTAGAAAATATATGGACTCAACAAACCTCCAAGCAGGCATACCATGGATTACATAATCATGGCTCTTGGGAAATTGGCGCCAACTGGTCTTTCGTATGGTATATTGAATGTGATCCTAAAGTGCACGAACCAACTAGATATTGTACTTATCCAAATGCAGAGGAAGAATATAAAAATGATATTAAAGAAGGTAGATTTATTCTTTGGCCTTCTGACTTATTACATACCCAATTACCAAGCTTTGTAGAAAAAAGAAGGTGTATTCTTTCAGGCAATCTTCACCTAATAGGATTAGAAGATAACGTTAGCAGGGTGATGAATTTAAGAGATACATTTAATGGGCAATAAGTGGCATAAACGATATATCGATCTTGCTCGCGATATTGCGCAATGGTCGAAAGATCCTTCAACGTCTTGCGGAGCAATCTTCGTAGGAACTTCAGGACAAATTTTATCTCAAGGATATAACGGCTTCCCTAGAGGTATCGATGACGACCCGTTGGATTACGACGATAGAGAAACTAAATACGAAAAGATAGTCCATGCAGAAATGAATGGAATCTATAACGCTTCTAGAACAGGCGTTTCGTTAGAAGGTTCTACGTGCTATGTTCATGGATTGCCTTGCTGCCACGAATGCTCAAAAGCTTTAATTCAAGTTGGTGTGAAAGAAGTGGTGATGCATAAATCTGCGGATCCGCGATGGAGCAAATCGTGCACACTCGCTAAGAATCTTTTTGACGAAGCTGGCATAAAAATTACTTACTTATAAAACAATAAATAAAATCATGGATATTACAATAGTACAACAGCCAAAGGAAGTGTATAGCAAAGTCATATACACCTTTGAAGCAAAAATAGAAGATGAAGTCTATTCTGTAGCTCGCCACGAAGATGATAGTGGAGCGAAATTATACATCAACGATTCTAAAGGCCAAGACGTAGATTATGTTGTCTATGATATCATGGAAAAACTTATTCTGCACGATGAGTTTAATTACGGTGATAGAACCCAATGGTTAGAAAATAAAGTTATTTCAGTGGAAACAAAATGATACCAATTGATATGACAATAGCGTTATTTGTAGCACTCGGTGTAGCCGTGTGCTGGTTAATGGCAATAGGAAGGTAAAATTATGAAAAGGATAGCGATTATCATGGGCCGAGGAATTGAAGGTTGCGGCGTAACAAAATTTACAATAGAGCAATGTAAATTCTATGAAAAACACGGGTATTCTTATAGTGTGTACGCATCTAAAGATAAATCTTGGACACGAAAGAATGCACACAAAACTGACAACATCCATCAGCTAAAATTTGCTAAAGACGAAGAAGTGAATAGCATGATAGAAGAAGTGAATAAAGCAGATATTGCTATTATTAACTCTTTACCTGCAATGAGTTTAAAGGAAGAAGCGATTGAAAACTTTAAACGGATGTTAAGTGAAATAAAAATACCAGTAGCGTTGATTCAGCATGACCACGCTATGCAATCTATTCGCCGTAATGGTGCGTTAGATGAAGCTATTCAAAAAGCTAATATTATATTTGTACATTCAACAACCAACGACTTTGCAAAGTACGCTGGTAATTTAGTTGGACCAAAGGTAGATTTGTTTGGTGCTGAAGAAGGAACGCCCATTGTAGCATTTCAGCCAGGAATGTATTTCGATGAGATAAAAGAAAAATATTGGAAAAACGGTTGTGATGATGAGCTACACCATAAGTGGATTGGTAGAACTACGTCATGGAAAGGTTATCAAGAAATGTTTAAATTTCATAATGGTTATTTAATGCCAAATGAAATGCTTACTACGTATGAAGGCATCGAACGTTCGCCTGCTTTCTTAGGTTTTAGAGAGCTATCTGAATTTGAAAATTTGCTTGCAGAAGACCCTAATGAATACGATTTGTCTGAATCTTATGGATCAAATGTTCAGGTATTTGGTCCATACATTCAAGAAGAAATGCTTGAGAGAATGTCAAAGGTGGGCTTTGGCTATCAACTTTCTCGTATGAAAGAACACTTTATTCAACGATCAGTTGAGTATACGCACTGCGAAGTAGTATGCACTGGTACAATTCCTGTCTTTAATAAAAAGTACGGTGATGCTTGCACCCACCGTCACTATGGAAAAAAGTTTACTGATTGTGAAAACTCAGGAACAATCTGGTTTGATGAAAATAATTTTGATGAAACATTAAACCAAATGCTAGATCTTCGAGAGTCACCTGAAAAAAGAAATGAAATGAGGAATCAGGCCTACGAATTTTATAAACTACACCAAGATGCAGACTATACGTTTGCTGAAATAATGAAAAACATAGAAAACAAAATATGAGTGCACACCTAAAAGGAATATTGAAAAAACTAGAAGGTCAACGAGACATCGAACTCGCTGATTTAAATACTTACTTGACAAACCAAGTAGCAATAGGCGAACACCCAGACATTGGTGTTGAAATCGAACTAAAGATAGAAAAAGTCGACGCGTTAGATTCTAAAATAGAAACTATACAAAAATATTTTAACGATAGCCAAATGGACCTATTAGTATGAGTTATAGTTATGCATCAATAGTTCCTCTTATTGGAGGTGAAACAATCGCAATGGAGAATGTTTTTGGTAAAAGACCTAAGTACATTTTATCATATACACCATTCGCAGCGAATGATTCACAGATGTTAGAACACTACAAAAACGAAGTACCATACCATGTCATCGACGAAGGTAGTGGTAGAACCGATTATGTTGATGTTGTGAATGCGGTGTGTCCATGTGCTGGTCTATCTTCGCTAAGTCCATCATCCTCTACAGACAACAAAGCAAATGATTGGATGGTTGAATCAGCAAAATATGTTTTAGGATCTGTAAAGCCTAAAGTCCTTTGGGGAGAAAACGCTCCAAGGCTTGCATCTAAAATGGGTGCACCTATTGTTGAAAAGCTAAGAAAGATCGCTAAAGAAAACGGCTATACCATGTCGTTATATAAGACAAAATCTAAATTGCACGGACTAAGTCAAACCCGCGATAGAGCATTCTATTTCTTTTGGCAAGGTAATCGTATTCCTCATATGCAGTTTTTCAAAAGACCTCACGAAAAGATTGAAGATACTATTCGGAATGCTTTTGTTTCTGCAGATGATCCAATGAACGAGCTTACGAATAAAAATAAACCTTCAGATAATCCTTTCTATAAATACGTATTGGAAGAACTTGAAGGCGGAATTACGCACAAACAATTTCAAGAAAAGATCGAAAGGACAACGAATCCACTCGATTATTTAGAAAACCGCGGTATTGAATATGACGAAGTTTCTGAATGGATGGCACTGAACGGGTTTGACAAACAAGCTACACGCTGTTTAGAGATTCATAAGAAACTCAAATCTGGCGGTAACATCATGAGAAAAACTACAGAAATTCCAAAGGATTACATTGGTGCTTTTGTAGGACATATGCCTACATGTTTAACACACCCAGATGAAGATCGGTATCTTACAATTCGCGAATGCTTAGCAATTATGAAAATGCCTTCTGATTTTCAGCTTCAAGGAGGAAGAAAAAACCTAAATATGATATGTCAAAACGTGCCAGTAACTACTGCAGAAGACATGGCAAAGTCCATTCTAGACTGGCTTGGAGGCAATCTAGACACCAGAGAGGCTGATTTTGCAGTGTTTGACAATAAGGCATATACCGTAGATTATGAAGAGGCAGCACAGACCATTGAATCGTTCATTTAATGGTGTACAAATGACCATAGATATGGTATAATATAGCTATAACAAATTAAAGAAATACACTTATGTCACTACTAGAAAAACTAAAAAAATCAAGCCGCACAGCCGGTGCTGAAATTCTTTCAGAATCAAAGTTCTTTTCCGAAAAGGAAATGACTTCAACCTCAGTGCCGATGATTAACGTCGCACTCTCTGGTTCCACTAAAGGTGGTATCTCATCAGGGCTAACAGTGTTAGCAGGTCCAAGTAAACACTTTAAAACATCGTTTGCCCTTTTGATGGCAGGTGCTTATATGAAGAAGCATAAGGATGCAGTTCTCATGTTCTATGATTCAGAGTTTGGATCACCACAATCATACTTTGAAAGTTTCGGTATCGATACAACTCGTGTACTACACACACCTGTTACTAACATTGAAGAACTTAAATTTGATTTGGTTCACCAACTTACTGAAATCGATCGTAAGGATAAAGTAATGGTAGTGATTGATTCTATTGGTAATATTGCATCGAAGAAGGAAATCGATGATGCTGAGAATATGAAGTCAGTTGCAGATATGACACGAGCAAAAGCTCTTAAGGGTCTATTCAGAATGATTACACCGTTCTTGACTCTAAAGGATATTCCACTTCTTGCAGTAAATCATACGTATCAAACACAAGAAATGTTCTCAAGGGCCGTAGTGTCTGGTGGAACAGGTGTCATGTATTCTGCTAATGATGTATGGATTATCGGCCGTCGCCAAGAAAAGACTGGCACTGAAATCTCAGGTTATCACTTCATCATTAATATCGAGAAGTCTCGCTTTGTAAAGGAGAAGTCTAAGATCCCAATTAGCGTAAGTTGGGACGGAGGTATCGAGAAGTGGTCAGGTCTATTAGATCTTGCCCTTGAAACAGGCTATGTTGTTAAACCTAAAAATGGTTGGTATATGGCAATGAATCCTGCAACACAGGAAGAATTGAGTGGAAACCTTAGAGCAGCACAGACAATGACTGAAGAATTCTGGACCAAAGTCTTTAGCTCTACTGACTTTGAAACAGCGATTGAAAACCGATACAAGGTTGCTCACGGCGCAATGCTAGAAGAGGATAAAGTCGAATATAAACCATCTGTTGAAAATGATTGATATAGGTAAAACAATCCAATTCGTAGAAAATGATCAAAGCGAGTTGTATGCTTTAAAGGTTAAAGAAGGCAAATACAAGGATGTAATATACACTTATGGCAAAGTCAAAGTAAGCGAAGATCCTGAAAATGATCAAGCTAAATTGACATTTGATTTCAAATTGGAAAGTTGGCCACCTAAGTTTAAGAAAAAGAAACTCGAAAAATCTACAGATTTCAAAAATTTTATGGGAGACGTACTGTCTCAATTGCTTGAAGATGAAATAAATAATGACAAACCTACAAACACTGATACTCAAGACGATAACGAATGATGAAGAATATTGCAGAAAAGCATTACCTCATGTAAAGGCAGAATACTTTGAAAACGAGCATAAGCCAGTGTATGAGCTTATCATTTCCTTTTTACAGAATTATAATAAGCTTCCAAACTCTGCAGCGCTAGAAGTCGAGTTCCAAAAGTCTGATTATATAAATAAAAGCAATCGTAATGATATTCATAATCTCATTGTTGACTTGAAAAATTATGAAGAAGTGGAACGAGAATGGCTACTGAACTCAACCGAGGAATGGTGTAAGCAAAGAGCAGTATATCTTGCAATCATAAAATCAATTGGTATCATAGATGGTAAGGAAGAGGAACTTACTGATGGTGCTATCCCTGGTATTTTATCAAAGGCGCTAAGTGTGTCTTTTGATACTAATGTTGGTCACGATTATTTTGAAAACTCAGACAAACGATTTGATTTCTATCATTTACAGGAAGACAAAATACCATTTGATCTTTCTATGTTTAATACAATTACCAAAGGTGGTGTCTCAAATAAGACACTTAACATTATACTTGCAGGTACTGGTGTGGGAAAAAGCTTGGCGATGTGTCACTTTGCTTCTGCCAATCTCGCCGCTGGACAGAACGTGCTTTATATCACTTTGGAAATGGCAGAAGAAAGGATTGCTGAACGAATCGATGCAAACCTATTTGATGTGCCGATTGATCAACTTGAGAGCTTGCCTAAGCAACTTTTTGATACGAAGGTCAATAAACTCAAAGAAAAAACTAGAGGCAAGCTTATCATCAAAGAATATCCTACGGCAACAGCCCACGTAGGTCACTTCCGTGCACTCTTAGATGAGCTTAAGCTTAAGAAAGACTTTAAGCCAGATGTAATTTATATTGACTATCTTAATATTTGTGGTAGTGCACGGATAAAAGGCCTTAGTGGTTCAGTAAATACTTACTCCCTCATTAAAGCTATTGCCGAAGAATTACGTGGTCTTGCAGTTGAACACAATGTACCTATCTGGTCAGCGACTCAAGTTACACGTACTGGATTTGGCAATACCGATGTAGAACTTACTGATACTTCAGAATCATTTGGTTTACCAGCAACTGCAGACTTAATGGTTGCACTGATATCTACTGAACAACTTGAAGGTATGAATCAGCTTATGGTGAAACAATTGAAGAATCGCTATAATGATCCTACACAAGATAAACGGTTTGTTGTTGGTATTGATCGTGCTAAAATGCGCTTATACGATGTAGAAGATTCTGCTCAAACACTATCGAGCGATGAAATTACTACATCCGCGCCTGTAAACAATAACGACTTCTCAGCATTTAAGATATAGTGTTTATTACGGTTATAGGTTCTGGATCAAAGAAACGCGAAATGTCAGGCGACATTGCTCATTGGGTTGGACTACATCTTATGCCGCGGCTACAGGATAAGATTTTTGTCGATATACATTTAATTAATAACCTTGATGAAAAGGATGGTCTATCAGGTGATTGCATATGGGAAGACGAATCGTGTAATCGACCTCGTGAATTTACAGTGCGTGTTAACTCTTCGCAATCTTTAACTGATATGCTTTCAACTGTAGCGCATGAAATGGTGCATGTAAAGCAGTATGCTCGAGGTGAATTGAAAGACTTTTCGGGCAATGTTCATTTGTGTAAGTGGAAAGGTAAACCTTTTGCGTGGGAAAAAATAAACTACTATGATCACCCTTGGGAGATTGAAGCACACGGCCGCGAGCGTGGTTTATTTATACGCTGGTTTGAACAAAGCCAATGGAAAAAGTGTAAATGGGCGAATTATTAAAGTTGTTATTGTTATAAATAGATTAAAGTATCTTAACTTAACACACTATGGGAATTATGCTAGACTTTAAAGAATACATCACAGAAGAACTATCTACAGGCACATTAGAAAAAGCTTCTAAAATTATTTTAAAATACCTTAGAAAAAAAACAAGCATTAAACAAATGTTTGCAACAGCAGGTTTAGAAAAATTTAAAAATTCAACTGGCGCAGGTTACGGCCTTAGGTATTATATACCAGGCAAAAAGATAGAATCCTTTAGAATAAATTGGACTAACAAAGGTAGTGCCAGTGCTAATAACCTATCTTCTATCGATTTGTGGAATGGGTCTACGCAAGGACCAACCTATCATATTTCATTCGAAAGAGAGATATCTTTGGTCCAAATACTTCCGCAATTAGCCGATATGCTAAAGAGTGGTAAAATCAAATCAGGCCCTTTTCAATCCTATCCAACTGATGTATCTCTTAAAGAAAGCGCTGAACATCAACTTCAGGCACTTAATGAAGCGGCGGTTGATCCTGAAGACGCTTATTCAAACGTGATAAGTTTAGTAAGCTCACCTGGGTTTACTAAACAAAAAGTATTTAAAGTTTGGAAGTCTGTTGGTATCAAAATTTTTGATGAATTAGAGGCGCAAAATCCTGCAATAATTAAAAAGGTTGGAAGACAATATATTTGGAAAGGTTCTAAGAAAGATGTGAATAAACTACTTTCGCAGAAGTCAAATATCCTTGCAGCAATCGGAGTAGTAAATGGAAGTGTTAGAGGAGGAAGTAAAAAGGAAATTTATTCGCATGATCCTCAGCTAGATGAATTAGAAGCAAACCGTGAAAAACTTACGTACGATAAGCAACTTGCTGACCTTGAAAATCTAATTAAAATGACTGCATCTGGTGCATCTAATGCGCTCTTTATTGCAGGCCGAGGTGGTATTGGTAAAACATTTACTGTAGAAAAGGTTTTAAAAGAAATTGGTCTTGCGGATGGTAATGGTTACTTTAAAAACACTGGTACAGCATCTGCTGCTGGTATCTATTCACTTTTATTTAAGTATCAAAACGATATTGTCTTGTTTGATGATTCCGATGATGCATTAAAAGATCAGGAAGCACGTAACATGTTTAAAGCTGCTACTGATACGAAAAAGGTAAGGAAACTCGTATGGAATAAAATGGGCAAAAACGTTGTTGAGCCTGACGAATACGAAGATCCACAAGAACTTATTGATGATGGGAAGATTCCGCGCTACTTTGAATTTACAGGTAAGATTATTTTCATCTCTAATTTGAAGATGGATAAGCTTGATCCTGATGGCGCAATACGTACTCGAGCATTTATGATTGAGATCGATCCAACAGATGTTGAAATCTATGACTTTATGGAAAGCATCGTCGATAAGATTAAATTAGACGGTGATTTAAATTTAGATTCAGCAACTCGCAAAAAGACAGTTGACTTACTTCGAAAAGGAAAGTCATCTCAAACTGCGAATTTACGTAAACTTTCCCGAGCACTTAACATGCAAGCTGGAACAATACAATCAGGCGTAAATATTTCGGATGGTGATTTAACACGGATGATCGAGACATATGCTTAATTTAAAATCTTTTCATATCTTTCTGGACGAAGGTACTAACCTAGGCTCAGGAGAATTAGGAAAACCTAATTCTAAAACAGGCGAAGCGCGCACTGACATACTTCGTAAACTAATACAAGCTAAAAAGCCACTTGAACTTGTAAAAGGTGGTTCAATTGTTGTAGCAGATATTGACGCTGCAATGAAAGCAATTGATCAATACGAAATTGATAGTAGTATATTTGCGGTGTTAGACGCTAAAGGCAATTCGATAAAAATTACAGAATTGAAAAAGTCTGCGCCATTTGGTGGAGGAGGATCTGGTGCGGGTGGAGGAACTCTGCAAACGGCTATAGCAGAATCTGCACAGTGTGTATGGTGTGTTGCAATGCTTGATTTGGGAGTATCAACACCTATTGATGATTTTACGGACGAAGTTTTATCAAAAGCGTTTAAAAAGGTCGATGTTGGTAAAACATCTCTTAAAGAAATTTTAGAAATTGACGATGCATGGAAAAATAGTTCGTATCTTTCTTCGCAGCTTTTAATTAAAGAAGGTTATATCAAAAGAGGAATGGTATTTCACCGTGATTCTAAATTGATGAAATCAATATATGCTGCTAAAGACACCGCGTTTAAGAATAATGACTTTCCAAAATTTACTGATGATAAATGGAACCCAGGAGATATTTGGGCAGTAGGTTCTAACTTCAATGTTAAGTCTTTAAATACTGCAACGGTTCGTGGATTACAAAAGTCTATATTAGAAAATTTTGTAAACCGTGAGTGCGTTGCTATTTCATTAAAGAAAGTAAATAAGACCGCGAAATCGAAACAACTAAATGTTGAACTTCCGCCTGATACAGATGACTATAAGGTTTTAAAATCTGCCGCTAAATCGATAAAATCAGGCCGTGGTGATATATGGTCTTCAAAAGGTGGAACTATTCAATACGATGACGGCTACCTTATGGTTAAAGACAATAGCGCTTATGGATCTATTAAAGCAGAAATTGCAGGAAAAACTGCCCGCGGCGGAGGTGTTGGTTGGGGTTATATAAAAGATTCTGCTAAACAAACACTCAGTGTCGTTCTTCCAGAAATTAAAACAATCGCAAGAGCTGCAAAGAAAATTGCAAAAGGCGATAAGAAAGAATCTGAAAAAATGTTTAAGCTAATGGAAAAGGTTGAAGGAATAACACAAGATGATTTCGATAAAAACATACAAACTAAAAAAGGTGACTGGATCCACGCAAAATTAGGAACTCTTTATTTTATTGAAGCGGTCGAAAGATTTGGCGGTAAAAAGACTAATCGGTGGATAACCAAATTAATTAATTACGCAGGAAGTAAGACTGAAGACTCTTCAGCATATGTTAAAATTTATGAGTAACGTATTAGAAGCAGCATTAGCATTTCATAACGATAACCAAATACCATTGGCTCATAATGTTTTCCGCCCTCATTCTGAAAACTACTATAAGCTGTTCTCCTATGCACGGAATTTAAAAGAGTCAATTCAATTAACAGAGTTTGATGAGTATTTACTTTCAACTGACATTGGCGAATTTGGATTACACGAAGGTGAAGAAGTACCTTTAGATCACCCTTTCATTAATGAAGCTGCAGAATACAAAGGTAAAGAGGTTAAATTAAACGACCCTAAGCGTGGAGGTAAAAAGAAATTTTATGTTTATGTTAAAAACGATAAAGGTAACGTAATCAAAGTTCAATTCGGAGATACATCAGGTTTATCTGCAAAGATAAATAACCTTGCAGCGAGAAAATCATTTGCAGCACGTCACAAGTGTGCTGCTAAAAAAGATAAAACAAAACCAGGCTATTGGTCTTGCAATCTTCCTAGATATGCAAAAGAGCTTGGACTAAAAGGTGGAGGAAACTTTTTCTGGTAATGAGTAAACCGTATATAGATAAGTACACAGATAGAAGTACTCGAATAAGAACTTTCAATCATTTGCTTGAGTCCGACGAATTAGTTTGGCACAGAGATTTAAAAGATAGAACCGTAAAGGTTATTGAAGGTAACGATTGGTATTTCCAAATGGATAACGAAATTCCTAAACTAATGGAAAAAGGAGTTGAGATGTTTATTCCTAGAATGGAATATCATAGAATTTATAAAACAGGCGACAGCGATTTAGTATTAGAAATAAAAGAACCTTCTATAAAATCCTTTAGTTCTTATGTAGAAATTTCAGAAGCTGCAAAGGCCGGAAAAAACGTACATATGACACACATCGAAGACCGCGTTATTTACGGTGGTGTAAAAGGATCCCGCGATGCTATAATGGCTCTTCGATCATTGAGAGATATGTTAAGCGGTTCATCTTCGAAAAACACAGATGTTACAGTAAAATGGGATGGAGCACCTGCAGTATTTGCTGGTGTAGATCCTTCAGACGGTGAATTCTTTGTTGCAAAAAAAGGTATATTCAATAAAGAACCTAAGGTTTACAAAAACCACGCTGACATCGAAGCAGATACAAGTGGTGATCTATCTACTAAATTGAAAGTAGCGTTTGACGAATTAAAAGATTTAGGCATTAAAGATGTTATACAAGGTGACATTATGTTTACAAAGGGCGATGTAAATAGTGAATCTATCGACGGTGAAAAATATATCACGTTTCAGCCAAACACGATTGTTTATGCGATTCCTGCAAATGCTGATTTAGCAAAACAAATTTTAAAGGCGAATCTTGGCGTGGTGTTTCATACCACTTATAAGGGCAATTCTTTCGAAAACATGAAAGCTTCTTACGGAGTAAACCTTGGAGGTCTAAAACAAAAATCCACCATTTGGTATCAAGACGCTAATTATAGAGATGTGTCAGGGACAGCAACGTTGACAAACCAAGACACCGCTGAAGTAACCTCATCACTTTCGAAAGCAGGAAAAATATTTCAAAAAATAAAAGGAACTACTCTAAGAGAACTTGAAAACAACATTGATTTAGCTATAAAGATTGAGACATTCAACAATACACTGGTAAGAAAAGGCGAAAGAATTACTAATACAAAATCGCACGTCAAAAACCTATTAAAATGGTTTGATAACAAATTTGCGAAAGAAAAAGATAAGCGTTCAAGCGAAAAAGGTAAAGCGGCGATTGATGCTAAAAAAGAAGAGTTACTTAAGTTCTTTTCATCAGAAAATAAGAAAAACCTTGAACTTATGTTTGAGCTTATGAACGCTATCGTGGACGCCAAATTACTTATTATAAATAAACTAGATAAGGTAAAAAGTATTGACACCTTTGTAAGAACTAAAAATGGATTTAAAGTTACAGGATCAGAAGGATTTGTCGCAATAGACAAAACAACAAATGGTGCGGTAAAGTTAGTAGACCGCATGGAATTTTCAACAAACAATTTTTCAAAAGACGTAATAAAGGGATGGGAAAGATAACACAACTATTGTCTGAAGCGAAAACCAGAAAAGAAATTTCTGGATATATAGACATGGAAGATCCTCAGACAAAAAAGACTCCTGAGAATCCTGCTATAGTGATACTAGGCATTGGGAAACTTGACTATAACACGCTTAAGAAGGATGTTGAATCTAAAACAAAGGATTTGCTTAAGTTCGCTAAAAGAGGTGATTTCAAATTTCTCTATAAACAAATGGGAAAAATAGACGACTATAGCGCACTTCAAGAATCGCCATACCAAGCGTATATAAGGACCTTAATTCAGGTTGAAGAAAAAATGGCGAGTGGTCCGTATAAAGCAAAAATCACCAACGCAAAACGATAAATACGATGAAGTCATTTAAACAATTTAACGATGCAAAGGTTTCAGAAGCTGTTTTTACGTTTGGAAGATTTAATCCACCTACTATAGGGCATGGTAAACTTCTATCAAAAGTCGCTAAAGTCGCTAAAGGTAGTAACTATAGAATTTACGCTTCGCAAAGCAACGACAAAGATAAAAACCCATTAGAGTATCGCGAAAAAATAAAAGTAATGCGTAAGATGTTTCCTAATCATGGTAGAAACATCATTGAAGATATAAAAGCAAAGACAGTCTTTCACATTGCTACTGCTCTTTACGATCAGGGATTTACAAAAATCAAAATGGTTGTAGGATCTGATCGGGTATCTGAATTTCAAAAGTTGCTTAATAAGTACAATGACGTAAAAGGTAAACACGGATTTTATAATTTTGTAGATGGTATAGAAGTTATATCTGCAGGTGAAAGAGATCCAGACGCTGAAGGTGTTAAAGGAATGAGTGCATCTAAAATGCGCAAAGCGGCCGAAGAAGGAGATTTTAAATCGTTTAGCTTAGGATTAACTAAAGCGTATGGAGAAGATATGACGCTGTTTAATCTTATTCGTAAAAGAATGGGTCTGAAAGAAAAAACAAGTTTTAGAGAACACATTCAATTGCCACCTCTATCCGATAAAAGGGAAAGGTACATAGCTGAAGAAATATTTAATATAGGTGATACTGCGTTTTTCAATAATCAACCCGTGGTTATTAAACATAGAAAGTCTAACTTTGTTATTGGCGAAGATAGCAAAAAGTATTTCATTCATTCACTTGCGATCACGTCACTTGAAGAAAAGTTAAATCCTACTTACGGAAAAGGTCTTTCGAAATCGACTAAATCGAAACGACAAGCACAGTTTAATAAGCAAGCTAAATTAGACGATGACGATCCAAAGGCGTACAATCCAGCGCCAGGTGACGCAAGAGCGAAGACTAAAGTTTCGAAACATACCCTCGCTTATCGTAAAAAGTTTGGAGAGTTTGTAGAAATAGGTAAGGCGGCCGCCGATCATAAAAAAGATACACCTGGCCAAATTGACGAAAAGCAAATTGCTGGATTGAAAAAGAAAGCAGAAAAATCTGGTATAGCTTATGGCATATTAAAGCAAGTATTTGACCGCGGAATGGCTGCTTGGAAAACTGGTCACCGCCCAGGAGCAACACCTCACCAATGGGCATTTGCTAGAGTTAATTCCTTTATTACTAAAAGTAAAGGTACATGGGGTGGAGCAGACAAAGACTTAGCAGCAAAGGTCAGAGGATGATATCGTTTAAAGAATACGCTGAAGGAACTGGTAAAAGCGAAACATGGGAAGATGGTTTCGAAAGACGCGTTGTTAAAACCACTAAACCAGATCATTTGGAAAAAGGATTCAAATGGCGCATTAAAGGTAAAGATCGCAACGAAATATCAATTAAACTGTATAAAACAAAACCAGATTTTGAAGAATACAAAAAACAAATGAAAAGAGTTGCAGGCCATGAATTTGGAAGGTGACATTATTATAAATAGAATAACAACCTTATGGGAACTATGAACATTTCAGAAATCAATCAAAAAAAATTATCGCTACTTGACGTAAGCCAGCTAACGGCGTTCCTTAATATTTTTAAAGGTGTGTCTAATCCAAAGGCCAGGCAGATTGTAAAAGATCTCACCCGCGAGCTTGGTACACGTAAGACAGAAGCAGTCGAAGAAGCTTCTGTTAAAGACATTATTAAGTCAGTAAAAGCTGCAACTAAAAAGATTGGCGGAATTATTGATAAAGTCATGGATGATGCCGAATTTCAAAAGGCTTACGCCAAATATATCGATAATCCTAATGATAAGAATAGGTTAAAGAAGATTCAAGACTATACAAATGGTATGATTGGCGATACGTTCGAATCAGCTCGTTTAAAAGAAGAACGCATTAAAGAGATATGTTCAATAGTACTTGGTGAAGATTTTGATCAAGACTTTATTTATGAAGATGCAGACTTTAGTAAACCTTCTATTATTAAAGAAGCGTACAAAAAATTTATAGACGAAAATCGCGCGATTGTTAACAATCCAAAAGGTATCAAAAGGTTTATTAAACAAGCAGAGAAAAAGTTTCCTCAGTATAAAGGTGAAATTGAACAACTTGAAGATGACGAAATTATTTTTCCAAACGATCCTAAACTAATTAACTTTTTTAAAGGTGCGCGAGAAGTCAAGTTTGTTCTTAAGGATTCTGTTGATCTTGAAGAAGCGAAAAAAGTAATTGCTTCAGTCGAATTGTGGAATGGCAAAAAAATGAAAAAGTCTTTTAAGGACCAATCAGCCGCAGAAAAGTTTATAAAGAAAACACAAGACGAAGAAGACGTTCGTGGATACAATATGTATGCAGAAGGTCTTGAAGAAGCAGTTAAATTTTGGACAGTAACTATTACTAAGAAAGCTGGTAAACTCTTTAAAGGACAAACAGTTGACGTAAAAGCGCGCAACTCAGCTGAAGCTATTAAGAAAGGGATTAAGCAAATGAAAGGTAATCCCGCACTAGTTCCAGGCGATAGTGTAGATGCGGTACTAGGAGAATCAATTGAAGAATCTAATAAAGATAAGTATATGTGGGGTGACATTAATAAGGCGTTGTCAAGTGCTGGTTTAAATCCTCGTATTATCATGAATGTTCTATCTAAACTTAAAGGTAAGGCGCTAAAAGAATCAAGAACAGTTGACCTTGAAAAGGCCAACGTATTAACTTATGACGAGTATGATGAAGTTCAAAACTTCAAAAACTTTAATAAGAAAGACTGGAAACGCAATGCTATCCAAAAGAAATACATCAGAAAGAACAAAGTATAATACTCAACCAAATACAATGGGAAATATGAATTCGAACGAACGAACACGTCTAGATAGAATTGAAGAAAAGATCGATAAGATGGCAGATGCTATCATCGCTTTGGCACGGGCTGAAGAAAAGATCACGACTTTAGATGATACTACTAGAATAATTTTAAAACGAATGGTTGCTCAAGATGATCGTCTGAGAAATGTCGAACAGCTTCAAGCAGATACTGAAGGAACCTTAAAAACAATTAAATCTATCACTTGGACGTTTGTCTCAGCTGTTGTCACTGGTCTTGCCGGTGCAGTACTATGGATGATAGGATTACCTGCAGGAGATTAATGAAAACATTCGCGCAATATTTAATTGAGAAGCCAATGTCACCTCAACAGAGGATGCAACGAGCTAGGATAATGAAAAGACTTGCTCCTAAGCTTGCGATGAAACGTAAAATCGCAATGAAGAAAAAAGCACCTACTGAAAAGCTTTTACAGAGGGCTGAAAAACAAGCCAAAGATATTTTAAGAAAGAAATTTTCTGGAAAGGCCGAATACAACCAAATGAGTTTTGCTCAAAAAAGTCAGGTTGATAAAAAGGTTGAAAAGAAAAAAGCTCTCATTAAAAAAATTGGAAAAAAACTTTTGCCTAAACTCAAAAAAGCAGAAACTGAAAGAATTAAGGCACTTAAACAAGAAACCGCGGCCACACACCGCAAAATATAATAAGGAATAAATATGGAACTACAAGATACAATAACGCAGTCTGTGGCCGAAGCTGTCAAACAAGTCACGCACACAGCGAAGGATTTCAAACCTCATATGATGTATGATCCAAAAACGGGTAAAGGCTATGAAGCAAAAACCCATGAGGATCATCTAAAAATGAAAGACATGGGTTATACTCATGAAAAGCCAACTTCACAAGAAGAAAGTAACGAATTTACTGCAGCTGCTGCTAAAGCTAAACTTGCTGGCGATGATGAATTTGAATTTGATGGCAAGACTTATCCAACAGAAATTAGTCAAGATGCCGCTGAAAAGATTCTTGGAAAAAAAGAAGAAGTAGAGCTCGAAGAAGCTTCAACTGATCTTGAAGAAGCACTTAAGCCTGACGATTTCGTAAAAGGTGGAGATGCTAAAATAACAAAACGTGAAGTTGATAAAATGTTATCGAAGATATTCGTAAACGCTAAAATGGCAAAGACTGTTGAAAATAATGGTGCTTATAAGGCTGGACTAAAAGATGCAGGCAAAAAGAAAAATCCTTATGCAAAAGATACCGCCGATTTCCATCTCTACGTTTTAGGAGTTCAGTCGGCTGACCTATCTTAATGGTGTATAAATAACTCTGTGAAACTATTTTCCGAATTAAATAATGATAACTTTGATTTATATGCTGCTAAACATTATAGAAATCATCAATGCATAACGGCTGATGAATTTTATGACGATATAGCTAAATTCAAATATGTAGTAAGGCTTTTAAGGAGATACCGAGATACTGGTAGAATCCAAGAAAGATTATTGTTGAATCACATTATAACGATTTATAACGTATTCGATATTAGTGCAGCTAATAGAATGATATTTCATAGAGTAGATGTCAACCTTTGGCCTGCGCTTAAAACATTTTTAGTTTATTTAAATTATATACCAGAAAACACGTATCAGAATATAAATATTGATCTAGCATTAGCAACAAAACTAAAGGATTTATAACATGGGATTTTTAAGAGGACCAGATTTTTTCTACGCGATTCGTTTCTTACGATTGTTAACTACGAAGTGGGAAAATACCACAGCGTTTAAGTTAGGTGTAGTAGATAAGAACGGTAAAAAACTTAAGAAACCTGAAACTAAAGAAGAAAAATCTGCTTACAATTTATTCCACAAATTAGTTTTTAATGTTAAACGCTTGATAAATAAAATTCCACTTGGCAAATCGACCATTGCCTCATATGCTGCAGCGCTCTTTCTTATTAAAGAGCACACCGGTATAGATGATGAAAATTTAAAAAAGGTCATAAAGGAATCCTGCGGTTTGGATCTTAGCGATTACAATCCCGAAATCAATGCATGGTATTTGACAGAAAGTGGAAATATAGAAGAAGGAAAATATGCTCTCATCCGTGATATAGCATTACCAAAGACAGGCGATATGCTCGCACAAAAAGGTACTTTGGTTGAAGTCACGACACAGGCGCCGTATGATACTGTATTAGGTCATCCGGTTTTTAAAGCAACACACGTAAAAACACAACAAACAATATATATCACAGAAGAAGATATAACAAAATGAAAGACGAACAAACCACAACTGCTTCAATAGCAATAGCTGATCGTCCTTTAGGAAAGCCGAAGAAGAGAAAGTATAAACAATTTGATGTATCAAACGAAACCTTTAACCGCTTTGCTACAGGCCGAACAAAATTTGAAAGATGGTCTAAATATCTAAATTTAGAAGACAGAAACGAAAAATCAATTTACGATTATCATCGTTCATCGCATGGTGAATCTATAATAATTTTAAGGAATGAAGAAAACGGTGCGTTACGTGCCATAAGACCAAGATCGTCTAACGGGTTATAAAGGTAAATATTTGTATTTACTTTTTGTCGCATATATAGTATAATAGTTCCTTAATCAATTAAATAGATAAAACCGCCATGTCAATATTCGTAGAACAAATTTCAAGAAAACCAGATAATTATCCATGGACCGAAAAGTTCATTGAGGCAATGCACAATGGGTTTTGGACAGATAAGGAATTCAATTTCCAATCTGATGTCCAAGACTTTAAAGTACACATGTCAGATAAAGAACGAGACATGGTTACTCGTTCTCTATCAGCAATTGCACAGATCGAAGTTGCGGTTAAAACGTTCTGGGCAAACGTAGGCCAAAACCTACCTCATCCGTCTATCACTGACTTAGGTTATGTGATGGCAAACGTAGAAGTAATTCACAATAACGCTTATGAAAGACTTATCGATATTCTCGATATGGAAGACATCTTTGAAGAAAATCTTAAACTAGATATTATTCAAAATCGTGTAAAGTACTTGCGTAAGTATCTAAAGAAGCATTACAAAGATGCTAAAAAGCAATACGTTTATTCT
>Ga0209710_1000738_pt1 | contig 28054 bp, 34 predicted proteins | sample ArcticOcean_MG_C_5_FD_187436 | JGI IMG/M metagenome (GOLD analysis project Ga0209710, IMG submission 187436) | Marine microbial communities from western Arctic Ocean - ArcticOcean_MG_CB4_138 (SPAdes) (version 2) | ecosystem: Environmental > Aquatic > Marine > Oceanic | place: Arctic Ocean...
CCCAACCACAACTTGTATCTAAAACTTTTTTAGCATTTGTTAGTTGATAGATAGTCTTAGCAACATTAGGTTTAAATTGAGTTGCAATATATGTACCTAGTCTAAAGGCACTCATATAACTTGCCTCAGATAATCTACCACCTCTTAATTCTTCTTTACCTTCAACCAATACTGTCTTCATATTGTTTATACCTCGCCATATAGGACCTAGACAACGCCATATATCTTTTGCATTACCATTTTGCCATACATCTAAAGGTGCTTTGAAACTATAACTTGAACAGTTTAATCTTAACTCTTGGTGAAAATAATTAGATACACTATTGTAGGTTGATGGTGCTGATATAACACCTAGACCATAATCTTTGTAATTGTATTTGTAATCGTCATATTTTTCTTTAACATTGTTGTCGTTAGTATTGCAGTATGTACTAATATCTTGTTTCTGTAAATCATAAAATGAAGTTCTTACATCATCTAAAGTTATTTTCTTTAAAGGAAATTTTGGTCTATACTTCTCAATATATTCTGATAAGTCTAATCTAAATTGATCTCTACCAATATCATTAGTTATCTTTTCAAATGATTGTTGATCCATAATAGGCAATCCATTTTCGTCTGCGTATTTTTTTAAATAATCTATCATAATTTATACTCAAAGTTTTGAGTTACTTCATTTATATGTACTTGTTTAGCACCATTCTTAATATGAAAGTGAGTTGCCATAGGTGTTAATGGAGATAAAGTTAATAGTCTTGTACACTTATTTTTTATTATCCAGTCTTTAAGTTTTGTAACAATCTCTTTACCTGCACCTCGTTTCCTAGACCAAACTGTATATGCAATAGCAATAGTACCGTCTTTTACTCTGGACATATAATCCATTTCTCTAACTGTATATGGTACTTCAGGACAAAATGCAACACAAATAATTGCTTCAATCTGATTATCATATTTTAATCCAAATATTTTTCTGCCGTGTGTAATTCTAAAACCTAAAGTTAGTTCAGGTCTAACAGGATCCTCGGATACATCTATGTCATCTAGTTCAACTAGTTCAGTACCTTTGACCCACTTAAAGAAGTCGTGTAAATTATCTTTTAATATCTTCATTATTCCATTTCATTAGTAACCATACTATAAAAGCATAGATCATTATAACATATAATATTGATAAAGTCAAGAGCATAATTAAAATTTATCTGTTTGATTTCCCCAACAGTCCCAACCTTTTCTTTTAGTTCTAGCAAACAATTCTATATATGGTCCGTCTAATAAGTTCTCTATATGATTGTACATTATATCTGGTTTTCTACTATGTTCTCTACGCTGTTCTACTACTAGTTGAGGTACTGATTTACTGATTCGTTTTGGTTTACCTTTAGTTGCAAGTAAACACATTTCGGGATTGCCTCTTGTCCAGTATCCTAGACCTGTAAAGAATCCTAATTTTTTTCTATTTGTTTTTGCCCAAGTAAATCCTACTGTCTTGTACTTGAATCCCCAAGCGTCTATTACTTTAAATGCCTTATCTAACAATGGATCAGTAATCCACATTAATAAAACTGAATTATCATTAGCAATATTGTTTACAGGTAAATTACAAATGTCTTTAAAGTTCATTGTAGAGTAATGATTCTCTGGACTTCTATCCTTACCTTTATCAGAATAAGTTTTAAAAGACCAAGGTGGGTCTGCGTATATTACGCTATACTTTTTATTAATGTCCATATCGCTAATATTATTATAAAAAATGTTTTAGTATCAATAGTTGTCATTGCAATTTTTTGACCTATTTTAAATCCTATAAAGATTGTAAAATATAAAATATAAAAATTTGTTATCATACGCTCTTTATAAAAATCATTTTTTTGTTTTCGCCTGTAGGTTTTACATACAGTTCTTTTAGTTCTTCTTTATTGTGCCACTTCATAGATACTGATTCGTGTTTAGGTAAACCAGCAGTTTCGCCACAATGAATCCAGTTATCTGCTTTATAAACTGCACCGTTATTACCACCTGCAACAAATGTAATAAGATATTTTAAATCATTGTTATACTTTTGTTTCCAATGTAGTGGTGCTTGTCTTCTTAATTCTTTTAGTATCTGTGTACCTGCGTTCTTAATCTTTTCTCTCATACAGAAACGCCAATTGTTTGCAAAGGAGTTGAAGTTATCTTTATATACATCTTTCTTCATCTTAACATAGTTAAGAATATCTTTTGGTGGTGGATATACAGACGACCCTATACCTATCATACCTACAGGTTTCCCTTCATTAAAAACAACCCAATCAATTCTTCTACCAACAGATTGAGTTGATGGTACATAACTATGAAACTGTTGTATTGTTTCTTTAACATATTGTTTAGCGTTGTCATCATTTACTACTCTTAATTCTATCATTAGAAAAACGATTCTAAACTTGCTGTTGGTTCAGGTGTCCACCCAATTGGTTGTAAAATAAATGTAATAGGATCAATGAATGTTTTTTGAAATTGTAGTTCATAGTCAACATAATTTTTTAACTTAAATTCTTTAGGTAGTTTAGTTACATAACTAATTACATCAAACTTAAATGGATTTGCCTCTAGTAGTTTAATAAATTTAATCTTATCACCTTCTTGTATCAAAGGATATTTGTTTTGTAGACCTAATTCTTTTAACTGTTGATTATATATCAAAGCACCTTTCACGTGAATAGGTGTGCCTTTAATGAATACACTGGAACTACTTCTATATTTTTTGAGATTATTACAACTTCTAGGAAACGATATTTCCTCAGCAGGTAGACTAAAAAATTCTTTCTTAAAGTCTGCAACAAGTTTATGAAGATCGCTTTGTTCTTTATTCATAATGATAGTGATTGCCTCTTTAATCTTACCTCTACAAACTTGTGGTGTTGATGATTTAACTGCTTCAATACCCATAATCTTTAGTTTAGGTTCATCAAATATAATACCTTCTTCATCTAATACATTTAACATATATCTTTTTTTAGCAGTCCATATACCTTTGTCAGCAATTACTTCTCGTTTCATTACCATACAGTTTTTAAATGCGTTAGTATAGTCTGATAGTTCATCAAAACATTTTTCTAGGAAAGGTTCTATTCTACCTTCAACAACTTTGTTAATAAATTTCAATGTCTGTTCTTTTGTTTTATCTTTACATACTTGTTCAACAAGTTTATCTAGTGAGAGATAAATTGAATCTGTATCAGACGCAACAATATAATCTATCTTCTCATCTGATTTTAATATCTTATTCATATATGCGTTTACATTTTGTTCAATGAAACGAATTACGAATTGACCTGCAAGTGTAATTGCTGTTGCCTGTCTTACATCAAAGTATCTGAAATACTGGTTACCTATGGCACCGTAAGCACTATTTAATGCAATCTTCTTTGCCCATTGTATGTTATGACATCTTGCAATCTCATTTTTTAATTCAGGAGTTTTTTTCTCATTGTATTTTTTCTTCGCCTCTAACATTAGTTTCTTATAGGTAACTCTTTCGTTATACATTTTACCTAATAGTTTTGGTAAAAAACCTTCACTATCAGTTTTGAATAACGCACCGTTAGGTGTTATAGTAGCACCTTCTTCTTTAAGATATGCTAGAGGCGTTGTTTTATTCAACATCTTATCTACACTAATACCTTCTTCTTTCATACCAATAATTTTTTCTGGAGAAATATTATACTGCATAATTAAATGTGGGTATAGTGAGTTGATGTCAAACGAAACAATCCATTTGTGCATTCCGACCAATGGGTCTTTTACATATGCACCAGGATACTTTTCGTCTTTATGATGATCTTCTTTTGGTGGAATAACAATGTTATCTTTACGCAAGAAGTTATAGATTAATGTATCCCAAAATCTAACTTGTGAAAATACATCTTGGTAATTAACCTTTGCCTCATAGGCCATATTTAAGATTAATTCAATTAGTTTTAATTTGTCTTCTAGTTGGTCAACGATCTCAACATCTTTAATGTTATAATCAATAAATGATTGATAGTCTTTTGTATACCATTCTCTAAATGTATCGTAAGGGTTATCGTCTTTAGGTAAATTTAATTCTACTCTACCGATATGATCTAACTTGTAACTCTCTTGTCTAACAGGTATAAACTTTGTATATAAATCAAGGTAATCTAACATTGCAATACCATATACTTCGTAATACAATTGAGCTCTACCTCTTACAAATATTTCTTCACTTCTTACTATGTTCCAAGGTGATAGTTTTGCTACAACTTTCTCATCTGTTAATAATTTAATTCTATTACACAAATAAGGCAAGTCAAAAAACTTTGTATTCCAACCTGTAATAACATCTGGATAGTTTTTCATCCAGAATTTCATAAACTCCATAATCAAAGACTTCTCATTTCTACATTTGATATAAGTTACATCTGATCTATTAGTTTTAAACTCTCCTGTACCCCAGGTAATAATTTGTTTATTAGATTGATTTTTTACTGTGATTGCTAATAGTTCTTCGTTTGCTTTTTCTATATCAGGAAAACCATTTTCAGCAGTACACTCTATGTCAAGTGTGAATATTTTTATTTGATCTTTTGACCATTGTACATCTTGTGGATAACTGTCTGCAATGTATTGATACTGATAACGATCCATACCATAGATAGATGAATTGTTTGACGCATAAGTTCTTTTAAATTCTCTTGCTTTTTTAATGTTATCAAAATTAATTGGTTTTAAATTTTGACCTGTAAGTGATTTAAATTCACTTTCTTTTTGTGATTTAACATAGAGAGTAGGTTTGTAATCAATCTTCTCTTTAAATTCTTTACCCTCGTGTATACCTCTAACAAGAAGTTTGCCGTGATGTTCTATAACACTTTTATAAAAGTTCATTATCTCTCAATCTAACTGTTAGGTTATTTAATTCTTTTGTTAATTTTATTTGACAACTCAATCTACTTACACCTTCAATATAACCTTCTTCATATTCTAACAATGATTGTTCTATACTATTTTGTTTAATAGGTAACAAATGCGACCAAGCATTAGTTAAATGTATATGACAAGTAGCACAAGCACAATTGCCACCACAATCAGCAGGAATTTCTCGTAAGTCTGCCTCTCTAGCGGCCTGCATTAAAGTAGAACCTTCAGGCACTTCAACACAGACTTTCTCATTGTTTGTCCGTATAAAGTAAACTGTTATCACTTCAATATAGGTATATTGTTTTCTGTAATTAAACTTGATTTTGTTGTTATGATCTTACTTGTATTTTGTTCGTAAGATTTTAAGATTTCCTCTTTAGGATCAGTTTGAAAAACAATTTTATCTTTTGCAATTGTAATGGTATCACTTTTACCAAACGCATTGTACAATGACATCATCAAAGATATTGGTTGTCCTGGTGCTGATTGTTGAGGTATTATTACGAAAGGATTTTTTAGACTAATCCCTTGATCGTTCTCACCTACTTTAGCGATTACATCTTCGCCAGTAGAGAGTCTTATTATTTTCACATCTTGCATTATATTTCTCCGTTATTATTATTATCTAATAGTATCACACTTTGATACATTTGTCAAGCTGCTATTTCTTTTCAAATCCAACTTTATCTTCTTTTCCTTCTTTTTCAATCGGTCTTAATCTTTTACTTAACACAAAAGTTCTATTAGGATTGACACTAACATTCATTTGTCGCATTAAATCTCTATTGATTAGCAAGTCTGAGCCTGATCTAGGTCTACTATCTAATCCTACCTCTACATCTTTGTATGTAAAATTATTAAATGTAAGGTCTATTAATATTGTAGGTCTTTTTTCTGATGGTTCGTCTGTTGCATTTGATCTAAAGACTTCACTTGTTCCGTGTTTAGGTTTAGTATAAACTTTACCATCATATTTCCACTTAACAATTTTGCCTTTTGATTCTATAATTTCATCAGCGTGTAAAGCACAAGCAGCTGATCCGTTACCAGTATCTAATTTTGCTCTTACTTTTCCTACATCACCAACATCAACAGTTTCTAACCAACCACATTCAACAAGTGATTGTCTATCCCAATGGGCTCTTGTTTTAATATGATCTATTACATACGACATCATTTTTTCGCCGTCTATTCTACCAGTTGGTTCTGGATCAGAATAGTAATCTTTGTATTGATATCCTTCATAATCAGCACCTGATCCTGGACTACCATTAATTTCTAATATGTAAGGTTTGCCATTGTAAACTATATGATCTACGCCAACCATATATGCTTTTGATAGTCTAGCCGTTTTTAAAACTAGATCAAGTTCTTCATCACTTAATCTATAAGGCGCTGCCTCAGCACCTCTATGAGTATTTGATCTAAAATCATAACTACTGTGAGTTCTTTTTGTACTTGCAAATATTTGATTGTCTACCACAAAAGTTCTTACATCAAACTTTGTAGGCATATATTCTTGTATTAAAACTTCTGCTTCTAACTTCCACATTGCCTGTACAGTTGCAACAAGACCTTCATAACTTTCAATCTTAATTACTCCGACACCTTGTGTACCTGTTAGTGTTTTCATTATAATTGGAAACTTACTACCAATCATATCTAGTCCAGCTTTTATATTGTTCTCATTAGAAATAAACGCAGTTTTAGGTGTGGGTATACCAAATTTTTCAAACAATAATGCTGATGTTAATTTGTTATCACAAGTTAGCATTGCTGATCTTGTGTTGACCATAAATGCTTGTGAGTTTTGAAAGGCAGATATTAAAGATAATCCTGCCTCGTCTTCTACAGCACCACCTCTTGTTATGGCTATTGTGTCTTTGCCTACGAAAGTATGCTCGGCACCTTTGCCGTCATAGTTATATACTGTTAAAGTATTTTTGTCTTCGTCTTTTTGTGTGATGATTGTACTTTTTGTATTTACGATAACACACTCTATGCCTTTTTTCTTACACGCTTTTGATATAAGATCAGCCGTTGTGTTCTCTTTAGGATCCTTAGAGTCTGCTATTGTAATAATAGCAACCGTTATAGGTTTTTCTTTACGCTCTAAATCCTGTTCTACAAAAAATTCTTTAAACTTTGGTATCTGCATTATCGCTATCTGTTGTAACCTTTTTTCCTATGTTATATTTAGCAGATAAATTCCATTCTTTTTTCTCTTTAAATGGTAATACTTTTATCTGACTTAAAGGCGCCTTGTTATTTGCCTCATCTTTTTTAACTATATCAATTAGGTTCCAGTCTTGTAATAAGATTGCGATTGTGTTTCTTCTTTGAATATCGTTCTCAACTAAAGTTGCCTTCTTGCCATCTAAAGCAAAAAGTTCTTTAAAGTGTACTATGTAATATTTGCCTTGTTTGTGCAGTATATGACACGATTGAAATAGTGTTTTATCTTTTCTACTTGCAACGCCGATTCTTGTTAAAGTTTCTCTAACTTTTAAAAAGTCATCTGGTTGTTTGATAGTTACTTCTAACATACTTTCAGGCGACCATTGTAATTCTTCACTCATTTTTTTCTCCCACCCTTTTTCAAGGTTTCTTTAATGTTTTCAATTTGTTTATTTGAAAGTATGCTGAGAGCCTCTTTAGCCTTTTCATTACTGTAGCCGTAATACTCTTTCACACAATCTAAAGAAGACAATTTGGATTGCTTTAACCAGCGTCCACCAAATCGTTTTTTCTTTCTAACACTATTTATTAAAAATTGAAACTGCACCTTGTTGGTCAAAAAGTGATAGCCGTTCATTTCATTTGCTTGTGGAAGAGTATCCCAAAACATAGATAAACAACGGTTAATGATATATGCTGGGTACTTTTTAACCCAGGTTTCATCTGATTTCATTAAGTCTTCTTTAGACTCGTTGATCGCTTTTAAGTATTCTTTTAATTCGTATGCCATTGTTATTTGCGTTTGTTATGTCTGCCCATATACCACTCACCTGGTTCGTAATTATATCTTTTACCGTGATGTCCTCGTATATCTGCATACCACATTCGCAATTTGACTATAGCTGTTCGCCAAAATGTTCTTCGTGCCATTGATCTTATATCCTCTTATATAAATGTTATTTAAATTTGCAAGTTGCCATTATTTCTGTCAAGCAAGCAACCATATTTATCTCTTGGTCGGCTACAAATGCTGATTTATATTGGTATCCTGCTAATAAAAGTATTGCTTGTGGTGTTGATGACGGTTGTAGGTACTCTTTTGCTGAGTCATAAATGATTCTAAACAGATCATTTGGTGCTACGGACAGGTTATTCACTACCCATTTTCTAGTTTCGTTAAAGTCTTTCTTCTTTAAAGACGCAAATAAACTCTTTATATCTGCCTCTTTTGAATTATAAAAGATTCCACTATCAATTTTACCATTAACTGAATACCTTTGTAGTTCATTAATAGTCTTTCTAAAGTCTGGATAATGTTTCTGGATCAACTCGGCTAGTACCTTCTTGTCATAAGATACCTCTTGTTCATCAAGGATTTTACCTAGTCTATTAAGGAAAGATGTTGCTGTCTTTACCTTTTGACCATTGACTATCTTAAAGTCTATTTGAGTAAATCTACTTCTTAATGGTTCAATAAACTTATAAGGATAGTTGCAAGTTAATATAAACCTACAATTCTTATAAAATGTTTCAATGAAATTACGCAAAGCAGGTTGTACAGATTCAGCATTCATATAGTCTGCCTCATCTATTATAACGACTTTGTGTTTGGATTCCGTATTGAAAGATACAGTTGAAGCAAAGTTTTTAATCTTATGCCTCAAGGTATCTATTTGACGACCTTCGTCTGAACCATTGATTATGATATAATCAGCGTTAAGTTGTTCACATAAAGCACGAGCAACAGTAGTCTTACCTGTTCCGGCTGTACCTGACAACAACATATTAGGTATTTCTCCTTGTTTAAGAAATTCTAAAAATGTCTTTTTAGTTTGTTCTGGTAGAATACAGTCCTCTATTGTTTTAGGTCGGTACTGCTCAACCCATAAAAAATCAGCCATAGACTAACCCTTAAAATTCAGAGTCAGGTTCTAGTGCGATCCAATATTGAACAGGTTTATTCCTGTTGATAAAATGACTTATCTTTTGTTTAGATATTTCTACATCATAATCATCACTAATAATTTTTAAGTTCTCTGCCTTAAAATAAGCAGTAAACTTCTTATCAGATTCTCCGATTACTTCAGAATAGTCATTTGAAGATTTATTCTTTTTATCAGTAGCAACTAACTTAATGTTTTTACCATCACCTACTACGGCAACATCTGGTAAATTCAATGTAGTAATTGCTTTTTGTATTCTAGTAAAATCATTTTTCTTTAAAGTAAAAGCTACATACTGATCTGGCATATTGATTGCTTTTGTTGGTGCAACAATAACTGATTTATCAGCAAAGAAATACTTGATTGATTGTTTAGAATTGGCGTCTGCTATAGTTACATTTGAACCACCATTAAATTTTAATGCAGGTTTTTCAAATAACTCAACTGCTCTTAAAAATTCAGGCAAGTCATAGATAGCAAACTCATTTTCAAACTTTTCTGATACTTCAGCTTCTGCTAAAATATTCTTCATAGTAGAAATAGTTTGGATCTTATTCCCAGGTTTAACCAAAATGTTTTGATTAATGTCTGAAAAGTTTTTTAACACCGATAAGGTGTTTTGTGTTATGTTCATATATTCACTCCTTTGTCATTATATAAATTATTCATACTGTTAGTATATACTAAAGAGGTGTAGAAGTCAATGCTTATTGCTTTCAACTTATACGATAACTCTTTTAGTTCTATTACCATCGTTCATATTAGTTTTAGAATCAATGACTCTAGTATTTTCAGGTGTTCTATTACCACCTTTTGATACAGGAACAATCTCATCTATATGATAACCACTTTGTTGAGATAGTGGTATACCTTCCTCTGCTAGGATTTCTGCTCTAGTTCTTTCACCTTTTCTGGATCCTAATTTTGTAATAATTCCTAGTGATTCTAAAGCAGGTATTTGTTCTTCTAAATCTGCTTTTAAATATCTCAATCTAGCATAATCATTAAATTTATATTTAGAACCACCTTCACCTTTCATAGATACTTTTGATTGATGTTTCTGATCTGCATTATGTTTAGCAAAAGAGTAGTCGTGTAATTGATTTCTATTTTTACCGTTTGGTAAAACATAAGGAAAATTAGTTCCAGGACTTTTCAATCTAATGAGTTCAGCATCAAAAAACATCTTAACAAATAGTTCAGGATCACTAATTGAATACTCTACATCTGTTAACCAGATATTATTCTTTTGCATTAAAAATGCTAATGTATAAAACAAATTATACAAAGATGATTTACTAAACTTTTTAAGGTCTGTTTCAGGATACAAAGCGCAACCGTCTGCCATTATTCTTAAAATCTTTTTAGTAAGTTGTCTTTCTGTTTCAGAAATATAAACTTTAGATTTATCTTTTGATTTTCTACTTGATTTTACAGGACCACATACTTGATCTAATATGTGTGTTTGATTTTCAAAATTATTATTATTAATCCAACACATCATTTCAGCAGCAAATAAAGTATCGCCTTTATTTTTTAAATCATATTCACTTGTCATTCCAGATATAAGTTGAAACATTGATTTAATATTAGTGTAGTGTAAACAAGTATCAATTAAAAATAAATTATTCTTATTATAGTTTAATATTCTTTTTTCGTGTACTGTCATTGCAACCATACTATTAGATGTAATAAAGACTTCAACTAATTCAGTTAAGTCACCTGTATTATAAACTACACAAATAATTGGTGTATTAAATAAATATGTTTGTATTTCTTCAGGTAATTCTGTAAATTTACCTTTGATAGAAATAAGACCTGGTTGGTCATCTATTTGTAAAGAAATTTCTGTTAAAGGATTAAATTCTGTTTTGCCTTCAAAGTAATCTACTATTTCTTGTATTCTATGTTGACCATCTAATACTAAATATTGTTTTCCTTTAGTAAGTAAATTTTTAAAATACTCTAAATTTTCTTCTAAAAATTCTTTTTCAAATTGATCCTTCTGATTTTTTATATCATTATCTAATTGTTCAACAATTTCTAAAATATTTGCTAATTGGAATGTATCTTTAAAAGAAGCGCCGTTAAATAAAGTAGTTAAGTAAGAATTTCTTTTTCCTTCAAACCATTTATTTAAGAGTCTTTGTAATCTTTCTCGGTCGTAATGTAATAGATTATTTTTGTGTAGGTCGTAAATCCATCTTACTTTTTTAGATAATGCTTCTGAATGGACTTTTGCTGTTGTGTTTGTTATACTCATTATATACTCTTTCTGTTGCCTTAGCAACTTGATTAATTATAGAATCAGACTTATCTAATTCTAATATCATTATATATTATAAAGGCGAGAAAGTCAATGCTGCCTCGCCTCTAGTCTTTTAAACTACTTAATTTTAATAGTTTTAGCCTTCTTGTGATCTGGAATAATTCTCTCCATAGATACACTTAATAGACCATCTTTCAGTTCAGCACCGTTGATTTCAACATCTTCAGCGATTGTGAAAGACTTTGTAAACATTCTTTTGGCTATACCTTTGTGTAGCATACCCTCGTTTTCTTCAACCTCTTTAACATCATTGTCTTTAATAGACTTGATAGTTAAGACGCTGTTTTCAAACGATACATCTACATCTTTTTTACCGTATCCAGCAAGTGCAACTTGTATATCATAGGTATTTGTACCTGTCTTTACAATATTGTATGGTGGATAGTTTTGAACATTAGCATTTAAGGTATCGTTTTGATGGTCAAACATTGATTCAAAATGTGTGAACATATCATCAAATCCTACTGATAATGGTCTTAATTGGTTAAAGATTGAAATTGCTTTATTGGTCATTTTATCTCCTTTGTTAAGCAAGTTAATTTATAGAACCCATTATGGCGTTCTACTGTATTATATAAGTACGATATTTTATTTGTCAACCCTACTTATAGAAATTCACTAGGCTGAGGATCCCTACCAGTTCCCTAGTGAATATCTATAAGTGCTACTTTATTTTTATCGCTGTAAAGTAGCAAATCAGCGTTTTGCGACACCGACTAATTTCTTGGTCGGGTTTCTGCGTGAGGACTTACGAATAGCCCCAACATTATATATTTATCTTCACCAACGCAAAACTTTAAAACTTAATAACCTCTAGTTCTCTCTAATTTCTTCTTATTTTTCTTAACATTAGCAATGTTTTCCTTCTTTTTTCTTCTCTTTTTTTCAGAAGGTTTTTCAAAAGATTGTCTTTCTCTTAATTCTTTTACAAGACCTTCTTTCATAACCTTACGCTTTAACACACGCATAGCTTGTTCAACATTTCCGTTTCTTACATCTACTGTTATACTCAATTTATATTCCTCCTCTCATTATAATGGTATCATACAATCACTACAAGATAGCATTGCCTTTAATATTCCTGTTAATAATACTGTTGACAAAATAGCATTTAAAAATATCAATGCCCTATCGTGCCATAAAAATCCTACTACCAACCAACCCATTGTACCAGCAAAACTGAAATACAAATCGTATATGTGGTTGACATCTGCTGCCCTAAAGCATACTGCTATCATTAGCATTATACTTGCAATCCATTTTACATACCAAGATAGATCACCTTTAGGTGTAACTTTCTTAAAGACTCTTGTAGAGTTTAATTCTTTTATCTTATCATCTAATTTTTGATAAGGTCTATCAGCGTGGTTAAATTCTTCATCTTTCATTATATTACTCCTGCCGATCCTAATAGTATTAGTATTAACATACCTGGTACTACGATTGACATTGGCCAAAATTCTAAAAAATCTTTCCAACCAAAGTCTTGTTCTTTCTTTTGTTTCTTCACTTCTTTTTTTATCTCTCTCATTAAATTGTTAATTGGTTCACCTTTTTGAAAATTAGGAAACCCCATATTGTTTAACAAACCGACTTGATTGTAAACTGCCTGTATAGTTTTCTTCTTTAGTTCCAAAGTGATAGTCCCTTTAAGGTCAGGCGTCCCTAAGGACGCCTTTCCTGGACTAACACTATGTTTGATAGATTTAGATAACATCAGTTTCATCAACCTCGTCATCTGACTCACTATCATTGTCTTCCATTTGAGAGTTTAATTCGGCCTTCTTCTGGTTCTCAATAATTGAGTCAGCTGAAGCGCCGGCATCCACTTTCGTGTACAACTCTACAAACGAATTTTTTGTATCATCATCAAATCTGTTGGTACACATTTGAATAGCCTTCATCTTATTATTAAAGATTGAATAAGCCTGGGTGATATGTACAAGTCTTCTTGTAGATATAATCTCGTCAACACCACCGTCAAAGTAGGTTTTTCTGATTACATCTGCCCAAGTAGTTAACTTGTCAATAAATTTAACATCTGATTTACCATAAGACTTTAAAGTATTATTCAAAATCTTTTTTTCAGTAGCAACAGACGGATACTTTTGTTCAAAAGTTACTGGAAATCTTTCAAGGAATGCCTCGTTAAGAACATTAGTACCGATAAACTTACCGTCTTCGGATCCTTGACCTTTAGTATTTGCAGTAGCAATAACATTGAAACCTTTTTTAGGTTGTACCCATTTGTTAATCTTCTTAACAAAGATACCTGAACCTTCAAGGACAGGTTGTAAGCACATTATCTTATTACTTGCAAGGTCAATCTCGTCAAGTAAAAGAACAGCGCCTCTTTCCATTGCCTCAATGATCGGACCATTTGCCCATACTGTATGGCCATCTTTAAGTCTGAAACCACCAAGTAAATCGTCCTCATCTGTTTCAATAGTTATGTTAACTCTTATCAATTCTTTTTTCAGATCAGCACACGCCTGGGTTACAGACATTGTTTTACCGTTACCTGAAAGACCTGTAAGAAATACAGGATAGAATTTATCAGATTTTATAATTGATTTTACATCTGGATAGTTACCGAAACTTACAAAGTTTTTATCCTTAGCAGGAACAACATTGTCTGTTAGGGTAGATACGATATACGCCGCCTCTTTATTAATGGTAGGTTTAACAACCGTTTCCATTGTAGTAGGTTTTGAAACATCTGTATCTGAACCAGATGGAATTTTATAAATCCCTTGTTTTATTTTAAGGTTTTTATCAGCAACTAACCATTGTGGAAAAGCAACCTTATGTTTCTTTTCAACTTCAACTAGTTGTTTTCTTGTGATCTCTTTAATATCACCAAACTCTTTGTAGCATAGTTCTACAAATTGTCTTTGTTTTTCATTTAATAGCATTTATTAGTCCTTTCATTTATTAAATATACATATAGGCTATCACGTTTTGGGTCAAATGTCAAGCGTTTATAACCGTTGATTTTACTCATTATTAAGCGACCTTCTCAATAAATTTGTTTAAAAGCACTCTGGAAGTGATTCTTCCTTTCATACTCTTACTGAATAATTGTTTGATTCTACCTGTCTTCATATCACTACTTACAGTTGAAAGATCAGTATTCTCAACTTTCATATCTTTAGCGTTAACAATATAGTAATCATCATAACCTGATTGAGCAACAGCACATACCTTCTCTTTATTAAATTGAGTTCTATTCTTTTGGAATACACCTTCTCTTTTATCCCACGATACAGACATATCCTGAGGTCTAAAGTAATGTTCAGTTTCAAATCTTCTTATTCTTTTTATCAAATAGAAACCGATAGTTGTAATGCCGTGATATTTTCTTAACATATTTAATATAGTACCTGTAAATCCAGTTGATCTATAACCATAAAGTTCATCTTTTACTTCGTGGTTTTTCTTCTTATAGATAAAGACATCTGTATTACCTCTATTGTTTGGATACTCACCTGTTATTTTATTTGATTTTGGATCAATTTTCATTGTATCTGAACAACCGTAATTACCGCCACCATCAGTTAAGGTAATTAAATTCATTTTTTCTATACCGTATTTTGTTTTAAATAAAGGTACTAGTTTTAACATAATAATTAATGCCTCATTTAAAGGTGTTGAACCTAAGTAATACTCACTAGGTATACTTACTGATTCTGGTGGTCTATCAAGAGCATTGAAATTACTTCTCCAAGTATATCTAGTTTCATAATGTAGTGCTAAGTGATATAGATACATTAAAGACTCATCTAATTTTTGTTTTTTAAGTTTATGACTTGCAACATTAACTAGTTTGATTTTATCAATACCCATATCGCCAGGTTTGTATTTGAAACCTTTTGACATCTTATTACTTCTAGTGTAATCAACACCGTCATATCTATCCATTTCACTAGAAAAGAAATATAACTCAAAAGGTATATTTGTTTTTTGACAAAAATATACTAATTGGATTGTTTGTTGAACAGTTTTAAAAATAGTATCAGACATAGAACCTGACCAATCAAGCAACATCATCATACCGTGATTTTTAGCGTCTGGTGATACTGTTAATCTTTTGAATATATCTTCGTTGAATTTATAACTATGTAATTTAAGAGGATCAATTGTACCTGTTTTATGTGTACTTGATCTTTTATAGGCAGTAGCAGCCTTTTTCATTTCAAACTCTTTAACTAGATACATAATAGTCTTTTTAGAATCGTTAGTAAACTTTTTATATTCTTTGTTAAGATATGGTAAATAGTTTCTAGCAGTAATAGCGTCTTTTCTAAAAGACAATTTCATATCTTTAATAAAGTTCTCATTGGAATGAATTACTTTATTTAAAATTGGTTCTGGTATTGATCTGTAATAATAACTTTTTGATTGATCTAATAGTTTTTCTTTGTGACCTTCAAACCAGTTGTTAGTAATAGAAGTAAGTTTACCGTCACCACCTGAACCGACAGCACCACCGGCACTACCGTCTTCATCTTTAGCAGACTTATCACTTACAGCAGGTTTATCTTGGTCTGATTCTGACTCTTCTTTACCTTCTTTTGATTCTTGTTTATCTTTACCTTCTTCATTTGAATTTTCACCGTCTTTGTCTTTGTCGTCAATGTCTTTACTATCTAATGAATCTTTTTGTGAGTCATTAAGATCATAGTTTTCAACTAAAATGTGATCGTCAAAATCAGGTAACTTTTTAAGTTTTTTTACTTCTTTTTTCTGCCACTCTAATAATAGTTTAGCAAGATTAACTACATCTTTAAAAGTTTTCATTGCGTCAACTTTTTTCAACCATACTTTATCTAATGTACTAAAGTTAAATTGTAATTTTTTTGAAGACTTATAAAAGATATTAATTTTGTCAATTAACATTAAGTCTAAATCATAATCTTTGTCTTTTAAACCAAAGAAGTTTTGTCTGTTAAGTATTTCAAAACCATTTAAATAGTTGTTAACAACACCTGGATATTTCTTTTGAATCTTCTTATCTATTCTGCAATCTTCTAATACATTAACATATGATCTTAACTCATCATCATCTGAAACTTTTTTCCAACCATCAGTTGGCGTAAATAATGCGTGGGCACACTCGTGTGCTACTAACATATCTGTTACATCTTTTGAATCTGTTTTGAATATCGGTAATGTAAGTATTCTGTTTACTACATCAAACGAAGCGGTTTTAACATTATTTTGTTGTACTGTAATGTTTTCAGTAGCAATTAGTTTTGCAAGTTGTGATTTTGTATCAATATTAAGTGTGTCCATTCTCTAATGGTATCAGCTTTTAACCCAAAAGTCAAGCCGTATTATTGATCGTTTTACAAGGATTTAGGGATTGTTTGTTCTTGCTTTGTTCTCATTTAGTGAAAATAAACACAGGTTCAAACTTTCTACCTGGGAGATTCGGTCTTTCAAACTTACCTAGATAACGATTCTCTTGTTTCTTTTCTTCTATCTCGCCATCTAAATTAACACTTGCTGATCCACCTTGTTGTGTAGATAGTGATAACCACCAAGTATCTGTATGTTCAAACCCAACATCTAGTCCTAGTTGTACCGTATCTTCTTCAAAGGTTTTGTACTGTTTTGTATTAGCAACATTCAATGCAAGTTTCTTACCTTTTTTCAAACCTTTAAATGCGTTAGCAATAGTCTGTTTTAAAAATTTCTCTTTCCATACTTCGCTAGTATCAAATTTAATACTAGATTGTTCTGGTTCATCACCATATGCTTCCCAACCAAAGTAAGGTGGACTTGTAAATACAAAGTCTAAACTCTCATCTTCAGGTATATAAGTTTCACTACCTTGTCTTAATAGTGTATATGATTTATGATCGTGTCCATACTTATCTCTTATTTGTTCTAGTCCATTGTATGTTGGAATACAAGGATCAGTACCTATGTAATTAACACCGGCTGCGATTGCACCTAATAGTCTACCACCATAACCCATACTAGGATCCCATACTGTACCAGCAGATGTGCCTTCTAGTGGACTATCTTTTTCTACAAAGATGTCGTATAAAGCAGCTGCAGCTGTAGGTCTAAAGTTAGATACCATTTGAGTGCCAGAGTATCTTCTTAGCATTGATCTCATATCTGAATCTGTTATATCGTGTGCAGGTTTCTTTTTAAAGAAAGTACCAGTAAGTATCTTGTTAATACCTTTACTTAAATGTTCTTCGTCATTCCATACTTCCATAGGTGTCTTCATCTTACCACACTTAATACCCCAAGCGTGTTCCATAAAAGACCACGCAAGGTTTAGTCCGTGAATTGATTGACCTATAACTTTGTTTTTGTGATCTACCATAGTATCTCGTCTAAATGCTAACAACATATTATAGATGTTGTTTCGCCACTTCTCATCTTTAGGGTAATAGGGAAACCCTTTAGACTTTATTAGATCGTGTGTTTCTTTTAGTAGATCACTCATACAATTAATATTGCCAACCTGGCATTGCTTGTTTAGGTGGTTTTGCCTGACTAGGCATTTCTGGTCTATTGAAATAACAATTACCTGATACACTAATTCTTTCTTGTGTTTTATCATAGAAAGGATTTACTCTATGTCTTAACTGTGCAGGAAATATCCATAAACCATCTAGTTCAGGAAGATACTTGTATGTATGTTGTGCCCAATCACCATTTGTTCCTTCTCCATAATGAAATCCAATAGAGCCTGGCCCAAGACCATTCCCTTTAAAATCTTCGTGTTCTTTTAACATATTAGGTACTTTTAAATACGCAACCCAGGTTAACTGTCCTGTGTGTGTATGTTCAGGATTAAATTCTCCACCTTTCATATAGTTAATCCATAGATCAATTAAAGTAAATGATGTAGAGTGATTTTTATTATCAAATTCTTGTCCGTCAAACTGTGCTTTGCCTCGTACATATTCTTCCATATAAGGTTGAAATTTCTTTACAAACCATTCTTTGTCTTCGTCTGTATAAACTCTTTGATCTCCTAATAGACCTACAAGTCTGTCATTAGCACTTCCTGGTTTTAATTCTTTACCTTTTTTTAATAGTCCTTCTCTTAAACTTTGAGGTATTTTAAAGTAAGCAACAAAAGGTCCAAAGTTTAGATTACCTTTTATTAATGCTTCATCTTCTACTTGATTTACAGGTTGATCTGGTTCAAACTGTTGTTTATTTTGGTGCAATGATTTTAACAATGCGTCTTTATTAGTTACCATTTTATTCTCCTATTATTTTGAATAATGTAGACTCAAAGGTATCATAAATTTCGTCTTTTGTCAATAGTGATTGCTTATAGTTGTTGTGGATTTCTTCAAATTTACTGTTATAATCAGTATTCATCATCTTATCACACAACTCCTCAGCACTTTCTACTCTTTGCCAATCGTCTTTTACGAGTATTCCTGTCGAATCATAATCTTTGTAAACCATAGGTATAATGCCACTTGCAAGTGCTTCGTGGTATCTACTTGTGGTTGCTTTGTTATCTTTCCAATTAAAACATAATGTATATTTTGATTGGTTTAATATAGGTAATATGTTTCTCATACTGTCTGGTTTCATATCTCTTTTGACAGTAGAAAATCTACCTATAAATCTTGTATAAAATCTACCCATACCATTTTGTATTTCTTTTAATACTTCGTGTCTTTTATCTCCACTAACCACACCACCTACATCTCGTCTTTTTTCTGTTCCCCAATAAGAAAAGAGATAAGGTCTCTTATCATTCTCTGGTAGTTCTTCTTTAATAAAATGATACTTCAATTGATGTATGTTTCCTGGTATATCTGTTTCATCTAATATAGATACTTTACGAATAGGGTTATCTTTAAATGTATAATTTCTATATAAGTTTTCATCATCTCCTCTATCTGATCTGAATATAATAATATGTTTATCTTTTAAATCTTTAAAGTGTTCTTTGATTGCAGTATTAGATTTCTCTAAATTTTTAGGATCAATGTAGTTAGGTATATGGTAATGAAATTCATTCTCACTAGGTATAATAATTATATCACTATCAGGTACATCATCTGCTTTTCTTCTATGTGCTTTATCATAACCAAAGTTATATACGCCATAGTTAAATTCTGTATTCTTAACTTGAAATCTTTTTAATAGATAACAAAATGAATCTATAATATGATCTAGTGGTCTTTTATAATTAACACCACTTCTTAATCTAGCAATTGTTATCTTCCTACATTCCAAAACAGACTTCCTTTCTTTGCATATTTTTTCATAATTGCCCACGCCTTAGCGTCATATGTAGGCACAGATGGAAAAGGTGGTTTATCTTCTTCTTTAACTTCTTGCATAAACTTATATTTTGTTAGATATAATTTTGCTCTACCTATTTCATTCTGTTTCATTTTGTGACCAACTGATACTACATTAACATCTTTGTCTGGAAACGCCATTTGTAATCCTCTAGTTAATGTACCACTTGATCCTACTGACCATACTTCACTTATGTTTATGTTGTAATCTTTTTCTATATCTTTTGCAATTTGTTTTATATCTTCAAACACTCTAAATTCTTCTAAACCTAATGGTAATAATCTTCTTCTCTTTGGGTCTTCATAAAAGTATTCTCTTGCTCTTGCCTTTGTAACCTGTAGCATACCATTTGGCACCCAACGAATATCTGCACCATAATCTAATGCTTGTTGTTGATAAGGATGTAAATTATCTAGTGATCTTTTTGCCATAAAGAATACTGCTTTTTTACCATACTCTTTTGCTTGTAGTGTTAAAGATAGTTGAGCATAACCATTTGCAGGACAACCACCATATATAAATTCTTCAGCACCTTCGGCGATTTCTTCTCTAATCATTCTATCTACAAATCTTCTTTTAGAACCACCTTCTAATAGATCATCACGGACTATATGAAACCCCTCGTGTTCTTCTATTACTAGTTTAGGAAATTTGTAAGGTTGCAACATACTATTTTTTCATCTTCTTATATCTATTCATTTGTTTCTGTGCTTTTTTATATGCCATATCTAGTTTCATTTTACTTACACCATCAACAAATGTTTTACCTAGCATATGATCGTATTCGTGTTGAAAGACTCTACTAATCATACCATCTAAACTGCCTTCTTTTAGATCGCCATTTTCGTCTTCGTATTTTACAACTACTTTACGAGGTCTTGTTATGCTTAAGAATACAAAAGGAAAAGTTAAGCAACCTTCTTTCATCACTTCTTCCTCTACACTACTTGATATAATTATAGGATTAAAACAAGTCATCTTTAAATTTTTTTCTACTTCAGGATGATCGCCTATTACAAACATATTAAAAGGTAAACCTACTTGATTAGCAGATAAACCTATGCCACCATATTTTTTCATTGTGTCAAACATTGCTTCTGACAATTCTTTTCTATCTTTAAATCCTTCATCTTTTAACATATCGTTATTAAAAGGTGCGATTGCCGATTGTACTCTTGGATCAGTTGGTGGTATTAGTTTTAGTTCTTTCATATTAGCCTCACATAGTTATCTTTGTTTGGATTGTAAGTTATTAAATCAAATGCAATTGTTATTCTTTCTTTATCTGATTTTTGTATATCTGTATAGTGTGGTATATTGTTCGGAAAGATAGTCATTTTACCTACATCATTTTTACTAGCAAATGTCATAGGATCATTAATTTGATTTACTGGATTAATATAGTGAGTAGATGTATCATCACATTGTACACAAATATGACCTCCTAAATAACAGTTTGGTCCTATATCGTGTATATGAGGTTTTATTTGTTCTCCCTTTCTCATTATATTGGTCCAACATTGTATATACAATTCTTTTGGAAGTGGTTGATTAAAGTATTTCATCATTCCGTTGTGAAAGGTTATTATGTTTCCTTTTAGGTGTTTGATGTTTTCGTCTTCCCAATTAAGAACATTGTACTTATCAAATCTAGTAGTTGTACTGTCTTCTTTCATTCCTGTGTAAGCGTCACCTGTTGCAGGTAAACTTAATATTTCTTTTTCTTTAGTTAAGATAAACTTTGCTAACTCTTTGAAGTCAATTTGTTCTGCTTGAGTTTCAAATATGTTGTAATCATATTCAGGTGCAAAAAAAGTTTTCTTAGGTTCACTTTTCATTTTTGTTATTTTAACTTCTTTCATTATGTATTCTGCAATCTAGTGAAGTTTTTATACTTCTCAAATTTTAATATGTTGTTAAACTTGTCAAATAGTATATCGCCTTTGTGTGATATAATAAAGATGTTTTCATTTTTTAGTTTGTTGACTATCTTAAAGAAATCATCTGTGCCTTGTTGATCTAAACTACTATCAAATATTTCATCTAGTATTAGTAAGTTTGTATTTACACTATTTTTCATTTTTGCAATAGTTCTCCAAGTAAATAATAATGCAAGGTCTATTCTTAACTTCTCTCCTTGACTAAAACTATTATAGGTAAATTCATCTCTATGACGACTCTTTACTGTTTCGTTAAATTCTTCATCTAAATGAAACGATACAAAGAAATCCATTGCCTGTAAGTATTGATTAATTAGATTGTTTATAATAGGTATGTACTTCTTAATTATATGTCCTCTAGCACCTTTATCACTTAACACTTCTCTTAATACATCAACATATTTCTTTTGATCTATTATCTTATCTGTTGATATTTTACAAGTTTCTAGTTCTTCTTTTAGTTGTTGTAGGTCTGTAGCAATAGTTTTACTGTCTGTTTGTTTGTTTTCTAGTTGTAGTATTTCTTCATTTATCTTATTACTATAATTGTTTATTTCTGTTAATGAAGTATTTACTTTTGCTACATCAACATATAAGTCTGATAGTTTTTTAGATACAGCACCAAAGAAAGTAATCTTTTCTTCTACTTTAGTAATCTCACCAGTTAGTTTTTGCATACCATCGTTGAGAGTTTTTACTTTACCTTTTAATTCATCTTGTTTATTATGTTTAAAGTCTTCGTCAATAGGTTGTGTACAAGTAGGACAGTTGTCATTCTCACTAAAGAATTGTAAGTTTTTATTATGATTTTCTAAATTAGTTTCTATTTTAGTTTCTATCTTCTCTAGTTCTTTCAACTTGCTATCTGATTCGTCTTTGTCTTTTAGTTGTGTTGTATGTTCTTCTATTGAAGTATTTAAATCTGTTATCTTATTTGAGTAGTCTTCTTTTGCTTTTATATGTTTATCTAATTGTAGTTTCTTATCATCTATATCGGTTGTATTTAATTCTGATAGTGATTTAAAATGTTTCATTTCTGTTTCATACTTTGTTTCTAATAGATCACATTTATGTTTTACATTTAAAACTTCTTTTGATAACTGACCTTGTTGATCTCTTAATATTAAATCCATTTGAGTAAATACTTTTACATCTAATATTTCTTCAACGACATCTCGTCTGTATCTTGCCTTCATTTTCATAAAAGGTTCGTATGAAGAAGAACCTAGTATAACAACTTGAATAAATGATCTATAATTTAACTTCATAATATTGTGTTCTAAATATTTTTGATAGTCTATACTAGAGGCATTTTGATTTAACAATTGGCCATTCTCATATATTTCAAATAGATTAGGTTTTATACTTCGTTTAACTTTATATTGTTTTGTTCCTACATCAAAGTCTATCTCTACTTCACATTCACTATTGTTAATAGTGTTTACCATTTGTTCTTTTTTAATTATTCTAAAAGGTTTATTAAATAATGCCCAGCACAATGCGTCAAGTAAAGTAGATTTACCTGATCCGTTTTGTCCTATAACAAGTGTTGTAGGAGATTTTACTAAATCTATTTCTATTGGTGTGTTACCTGTTGATAGAAAGTTTTTATATCTTATCTTTTTAAAAATTATCAAGTTGCGTCACCTGTGTAAACATTTGTGTTTAATACTATTCTTCTTGCTGTATCTGTTTGAGTTACACCATAATGTTCTTGTTTGCCATCAAAGATAACTAGTGAGTTTTCAATTGATGGTACTTTTATTGCTTTACCTTCGTCATCAAATACAAAGGTGTATCCATCGCAGTTAGTAAAATTAAATACCGAAGTAAAAATGGATGCTGGTTGCATTGGAATATCTGTATGTCTTCCGTGTTCAACTGGTTCTTTTTGATTTAGATACATATTCAATTTCATTTTAAGTAATTTTGAGTTAGTAAATTCAAGTTTTTCTTTTTGGAAATCTTCTATACAACCAAAGAGAGGTAGTATATCTTTGTCCCAAACTTCAGTTTTTGAATCTGATAGTTCAGGACGACAATATAATGTTTTAGTAAGCATATGTTTGCCATCACCTCTTATCGTTTCGTTTTTGTAGTTCCAATCAAACAATTCATTTTCTACAATTCTTTTCATATACTGAAACAAAGGTTTAGGTAAAAAATCTTTTATTATTTTTATCATTCGTTTGCCTCAACATATAGTTCTTTAGTAAAGTCTTTTAATTTCTTTCTATCTAAATCTGTATCAATTTGTTCAATGTAGTTATCTAGGAAAGTCATAGTATCTTCTCCTTGATCTAGTATGTTTGCTTTTACAGTTTGTTGAATATCTACCGGATCTTCTATTATTTGTAATTCGTGTACATTGCTATTAGTGTAAAACTTTTCTACAAGTTTGTTATACATTTCTTCGTTTGTTTTAAATGATACAAACATTTTAACAAAGCAATTTTCGTAAGGTGTTAGATCAAAGTTATTATAGTCTTTTGTTCTATCATCATATATTATCTTTTTAAATATAGCAAGATCATTAGGTATTCTTTCTAACTCTCTTGTTTCTGTATCAAAAATATGAAACCCTTTAGGGCAGTTGTGATCTGACCACATAATCTGATACTGTGTACCTAGATAATAGATAAGTCCGTCATCTGATTTTTTATGAAAGTGACCAGACATAACTTTTTCAAATCTTTTAAATTGTTCTTTCTCTAGTCCGTGCATATTCATATGACCTTTGTGCATTTCAAAACCTTTAATTTCTAAATGTCCAAAACATATAGCAGCCTCCGAGTGATCTATTGCGTGTATTGAATCTTCGTAATTGTCATCACATATCCAAGGTAAGAATAACATACGACAACCACCTAGTTCTACTTCTTTGGGACCATCATATATCCAAGGTTCGTTTACACCGTCAAAAGATGTACACAATTGTTCAATTGAGTTTACTTTGTTTGTGTTCTTGTAATAGGTATCGTGGTTACCTAATATGATATGTGTATCTATCTTTAACTCCCATAGTCTTTTCCAAAATTTCTTTTGAAAGTTATGGGCAGTATTAAAGTTAATAAATTTTCGTCTATCAACAACATCACCTAAATGTATTAATGTATCTATCTTGTTTTCTATTAGATAAGGAAAAAACTTTTCATCATAAAAACGGTTTTGATAGTTTATAAAAGCAGGTGAGTCGTTACGACAACCAAAATGCGTATCATTCAATAGTGCTATTTTCATTACGACAGAAAGTAATCTAGTGTGCTACTCTTTGTTTTCTTCTTTCTTTTTTTCTTTTTCTTTGCTAGATCATCAGCAATTTTTTGTTGTTCATCAACAGACATATTCTTTTTAAGAAATTCTGTAAACTGGTTTTTAAATTCTCTATCTTCACCTGGTTGCAAAGTCATATCATCATAATTAGATTCTGTTATAAGTCTATTTTTAATAGTTACTTGTTTTTTCTCTTTCTGTATTCTTCTTATGAAGGCATAATATATTATTTGCGTGAAGTATGCAAAAGGATTGTTTGATTTCTTTGGATTAAAATTGTCTAGGTACTGTAAGCAGTTTTCTATACCATCACTAATCATATCATCTCTAAATGTATAATTAATAAAATTTGGTCTATAAGATAAGTGATTCGCTATCTTTAAAAAACAACCACCAATGTAATCTGTAACAAGTGGTTTTTCTGTTTTCTTTCTTTCCGCCTTGTTAACTCCTTTTTTATATTCCACCATTGCAGCTAAAAATTCTTTATTGTTTACATAGTGTTCTTTTTTTGTAGTTTTTCTCATTATCTTAATATAACACCTTTCTCTTAAAAAGTCAATGTTTAAATGAAATTTCGGTTACTTTTTTTATTGTAGTTTGGCTCTGAATCAGCATTGACTTTTCGGTAAATCTGTGTATAATAGAGCGTGTAGCGGGTTGACCAGAGACCTAGCTATAGTATTCTTAATGGATAGTTTTATCCATATCTTCATCATCAAAATCTTCATCAAATATATCACCTATCTTTTCATTCTGAGCGTCCGTAAACCTTTGTTGTTTGTAGTTTTGTTGCCTAACAGGAACGGGTTTTACATCATAGTTCACAGCAATGTTAACATAACTACTAATCATTTCAGCAGACGCATTTGTTATTGTCATTATTTTATTCTTAGGAATAGTTATTACTTTATCTGGAGTGTAAGAACACCATTTAATTAAAGCGATATAGTCTTTGAATCCTGTCATTGTCATTTGAGGAACATACTTAATTAGTAACGGTTTTTCGATTCGTACTAATTGAGAGTTTTCTGGTAACTGATTCTTACCTGTGGGTAATACAGTTACAACATCTTCTCCATTGACTAACTTGATTATCTTAACGCCTATTAGTGGTTTATCTACATTCATATTATTTTAACTCCACATTATGGATCTCGTATTCAAAATCCTCTTCGTTGTATATATTTATCCTTTCTCTAAAGTGTGCAAGAGTATAATTTTCTTTTTCATTGTGCGTTAAATCATCTGCTATATCATACAAAGTAGCATCCGAATCATTATCTTTTAATCTTAAACCTCTACCAATTGATTGCAAGTTTCTTATTCTACTTTTACTAGGACTTGCAAAAACTATATTGTGTAAGTTTCTAATATTAATACCAGTAGAGAAAGTACCATAACTAGCAACTATGATTGCACCTTCAGACTTTTCAGTTATAAATCTAATCTTTTCTCTTTCTTCAGCTGCCACACCACCATAAACAAAGAACACTTGTTTGTCTGATTTTTCTTCTATTAACTTTTGAAGTATCACTCCGTGTTTCTCTACATATTGAAATAAGACTAAAGTATTACCTTGTAGTCCTGTAACTAAATTACGAATATACTTGTTTCTTTTTTCATTAGAAACCAAATAGTCCATTTCTTCTTGGTATGTTTTGCCAAACATATCAGCTCTGACCTGTTTATCGTGTTGTAAAATTAAACAGAAAATTTTTAAATTAGCAAGTTGTTTCTTTTCTTGTAGTTCACTTGTAGATACTACTTTGTTTACTGTGCCAAACAGACCTTCTAATACGAGTTTGTGTGTTTTAGTGCCATCTAAAGTACCTGTAAGACCTACTCTATATTTGCACTTCTCTAGTTTAGACATTATCTTTGTTAATGAAACGGCTTTAAACAAGTGTGCTTCGTCACCAACAACCATACCATATTGTTCAAACCATTTCTTTGGTAGATTGTAAATAGACTGCCACGTACTGATTACTACTCGTTTGGTAGTGTCCTTATCGTGTCCTTGGTATATTCTGTGTACATTGCGATCACTATTATATCCATAGTCTTTAAAGTCTTTATATAACTGTTCCACTAAAGATGTTGTTGGTACAATTATTAATATCTTATCTTGTTTCTTTTCTTTTAACCTTAACAGATTGTATATTAACATTAGATAAATGATTAACGATTTACCTGAGGCAGTTGGCGACAACAACAAACATCTACTCTTTGTTATAGAGTGTACAAATGCTTCTCGTTGATAATCTCTTATTTCTATTTTAGGTATCTTTAATGCTTTTAAAAATCTAGTTACATCATCAGCATTAGTTTGTACATCTTTAATTTTAGTACCATCAACTATCTGTATGTTGTTCTTTTCGCACCAGTCAATAATGTAAGGATACAATCCTGCATATATCTTACCAGTTGCATAAGCAAATAACCTAATTTTTCCATCCCATACTCTATTACGAAATGCTGGCATAAACTTATATCCAGGTACCTCAAAGGTAAAGTATTCACCTAATTCTCTACGAATATCAGCGTCTGCTTCTATCTTTAAATAGACTTCGTTTATTTTATCTATGATAAGGTATCTTGTTATGGTCATTGTTAGATAGCGCCACTAGTAAACTTTCTCCAGTCAATAGCATTCTTAATATTAAATGATCTATTGGAGATTTGTCTTACCGTTCTATCTAAAAAATCTACTGTTACTTCCAAGTATTTAACCTTTTGATGTGCCTTTGTGTACTCGTCATCGGCCTCAATATATCTATCAACATCTGATCTCATAATTTTTAAGTTAAAAGGTTTCAATTGATAAACAGCAGGATCAGATTTACCTGTGTAGTATTCCCACTTATCTCTTTTGATTAATTTAAATTCATCTTCAGCACGAGTCAATAATAACTTAAACTTTGTTAAGTGTTTCAAAAATTCGTTGTGTAGTTGAGGGGTCTTTAATGATTCTAAATCTAATTCAGTATCATTAATTTTTAGCTTCTTATCAGCTAGTTCTTGCAGTTGTTCTAAATCCATAATAACTCCATTATAACACAAAACTCTTAAAAAATCAAGTTTAAGAGGTTGTAATTGTTGTTCTACTCGCCTGACTATTAGCGAAATCGTATATTTTATATTCAAAAGTTACAGTTGCCGTTAAG
>Ga0209710_1000741_pt1 | contig 28012 bp, 16 predicted proteins | sample ArcticOcean_MG_C_5_FD_187436 | JGI IMG/M metagenome (GOLD analysis project Ga0209710, IMG submission 187436) | Marine microbial communities from western Arctic Ocean - ArcticOcean_MG_CB4_138 (SPAdes) (version 2) | ecosystem: Environmental > Aquatic > Marine > Oceanic | place: Arctic Ocean...
TATCGCTCTGTCTTATTTAATTCCATACGTAGATATATATAATGCCAGAACGATACGATCCAAGCGCGTATAACCCTGCGTTGGATAAATTATCCGCCGGCGCTAAACACTCGAAAGCATGGGATGAATATAAAACGCACGGAACCGCAAATCGATCTGCTAAAGATGACGAAGACGATGGGACTAATAATAATAATAACGATAATGATAACGATAATAATGATAACGATAACAAGATGATCGTTTCGAAGGATAAGTTAATTCAAGAAAAGTCGTACGGTAAAGTCGGGAAAACTGTTTGGGATAAGAAAGCGCACGGAGGTAAGTATTACATAAGTTCAGGCGAAGGCTCTCAAACTGGCTACGACGCCTTAGAGCAACATCCGGACGGCGCTGTTATAAAGAAAGAACCCGGGTACGAGAAACCGCAAAGTGGACATACGACTAATTTCGTTGGGAATCATATGACGCAAGGTGCGATCGATCTCGTGCAACACGAATTGACTAGAGTTGATCCATTACAGCAAGAAGAGCGCATGAAGAGGTTAGATTTAGCGAAAGGGATTAAACGCGAACCGCCGAAACTTTTGAAAGTGGAAAAGAAAGTTTTAAAAGGTGGTCGTGATGGCGGCGACGACGATGACGACACATCATCACTATTATTATTAAGTAATAACGAACAAGAAGAAGTGTATAAGAAATCAATCGATCGATATACGTGGGAAGAGAAAGATTCAGAAATCATCATAAGAATTCCTCACGATCAAAAATTGATGGATCTGAAATCCGCGCAGTTGGAAGTTCAAAACGAAAGAAGTTTCACGGTTACGGTGAGGTCAACGTGCAGCGAGAAAATGTATACGCTCGTGTTGCCAAACCTATTCAGCTCTATCGTGAGAGAAATGACTCAAATGTTGACGACGGAAAAGTATTTTCGCATCACGCTCGTAAAGTCAAACGTTGGACAAAAATGGAAAACTCTATCGGCGGCGGCGAGCGAGAAAATATTACGACTCGATAACTCACCGGCTTTAGAGCGCGACAACAATAACGAAGAAAGAGGGTTAATTTTAAACGAAAATAATAACGGCATGAACATGAGAGATTTACGCGCCGAGGTCATCAAGTTCCGCGATGGGAAATTGGCGCCAAAGTTCAAAACGCAAGAAGAGATTGAAAACGAGCTCGAATCAAAAGTTGAAGACGCAGACGTGACGACTCCGATGGAATTCACATCTCACAAAGAAGCGATGAAGTTTTGCGAGCATTTTGAAAGTACTGGCGATCACGCGAACGCGATCAAAGCATTCTCATCGGCTCTTTTCTTTCTTCGCTTTTTCACCTCTTCATCATCCTTTTCGGATTCCGATGGCAATAGCGATAGTAGTAAAAATATCACTACTGTGAATAATCACAACAACAACAACGCCGGTAACGACGACGAAAAAGAAGAAGAAGCTATGGAGTTGAAGATCATAGATTGCTTGAAACGACGCGCTAAAGCGAACGCTTCGCTCGGTAAAATAGGGACCGCTGCGAATGATTACGCCGAAGCGATCTTGGAGGGTAAGAAGTTATTATTACTCGTATCGACCACGAAGAACGAAACGAAAAAATTAGTGTCAAACTTATACTTTGAAAGGGGCAACGCGCACGAACAAATCGAAAAATACGCCAAAGCCGTGGATGATTACAAAAATGCTCTCATGCTCGGTGGAAACGATGTTAACTTGTCCATGGCTTTGACGAGAGCGTCAAAGTTACACTTTCAAAGAGATATCGAAAGAAAAGCACGCATGAAAAATACTTCTTCCGCTGCGCTTAAATCTTTACCGCGTCCGGGAATGAAACAGTTTGAGAATCGCGGTAAATCCGGAGCATGTTTTTAGATGATTTTAATAATACACACAGTGCAAAACCTCTTTTACTTTGAGACTTTCGTCATCGCCGCGAGCTTCGATTGATCCAGTTTATTTAACGAATTTTCCCATCGTGTAAGGGCCTGTTTCTCGATATCGAAGGATCCAAAAATATCTAGATGATATTGCCCGAATTCATGAATTTGGTCAACACCTTCCTTTCCAAATATATCGAATAACGCATTTTGAGCAGCAACCTCGATGCGCACGTCGCCGCAAACATAAATATGACCGTGCTTGTTCAAAATCAAATCGCGTATGGCATCAGCATTGTTTCGTATCTGAACGTCGATGTACGTTTTTGGAATATCCTTCTCTCGCGAATACGCGACTAGATATTTGGTCAAATGTCCGTTTTCTGAAGCTTTTTGCATTTCATTTCGGTATAGTTCGTTTTGCTGCGTTCTGCAACCGTAGATTAACCAAGAGTCGCCCAAATTAGACGACGACGATGACGATAAGTTTTGTCTTTCATCGACGAATCCTTTAAACGGAGCGATTCCAGTACCCCCAGCAATCATCAAAATTGGACAAGTGCTGTCTCTCGGCAATCGGAAAGTCGGAGCGGGTTTAATCGCGACATCAACGACCGATTGCAACGGCATCGTCGCTAAGAAATCCGAACAAAAGCCTAAATTTAACCTCATCGCCGCTCCGCCTCCTCGATAGTGAAGGCGGCCCACTGTTAGATCGAAAGTCGCATTATTATTCAAAGGCGAACTCGAGATTGAGTAATACCGAGGTCGTAGTTTAGGAATTTTGAGCAGGACGTCTCGCAAAATCTTAATCCCATCTTTCACGTTTTGTCGGTGTAAAACAGAGATGGTCGGGAAGTAATCGAACAACGTACATATTTTAACTCCGCTTTGTTCCAACCAAGTTCGACGATAGTTTTCGTCTCGCGAAAGCTCTTCTAAATCTTCCTTAAACTCGCCTTCATCAACATACGAGGAAAGCGCAAGAAGAAGCGCGCCCGAAGGCTCGGCATTTATGTCTAAGATATCCATAAATAGCTGCTTAATCGAGCACGGGTTCGGGATCGCGCGATCTAAACTCGATTTGAATAATAAGTCGTCGTTTAACGGTACGAGCTCGATTTTATCGCTGAAATTAAGTCCAAAATGGGATGCAAAATATCTCGCTTGCGCGAGCGAACATCTCGGCCATACTGCAACGTGATCGCCAGGTTTATAATACTCTACGCCAGCACGCGCGTTTCGAATTTGAAACGATACTTGCACGGTATTTAGTGCCTCTCCTGCACCGAGAACTATTCGATTAGTAAGGACTGCCGCGGTCGTTCCAGAGCGCTCGATGCGACTCGATGCCACGTCTTTCTTCTCACCATCGTGTATATAAATCTCAAAGGGGACGTCGTCAATCGATCCTTTTTCTAAATTTTTCTTCATTAAGTCGACCAGAGCTGTAGAGAATAATTGTTTAGGATGATCGTGAAGCCAATCGAAGAGATTGAACATATATTCCCGCACACTTTTATCTTCATCTTCGAGCTGGTCAACGCAAACGATTGGATACATTTCGAGGCATCCAACTTCTTGCATGGTCTTTGCGAATCTCTTGCCGCCGGCGCAAAACTTTGGGTACGCTTTAGAACCGAAAGCGCATACCGCAAATGATTTACCTTTTAACAATTCGCGGCCTTCGGTTGATTTTGCCCAATTGATGAACTTATTTGAGCCTGATGGTATTTGACCCGAACCAGTAGTGGACGAGAGAATCATAATGAACTCAACATCTTTCAAAATGGCTGAAAAATCTGCATTCGTTGTGTTCGCCATATCGATTGGTCGAATCATTGGCAGCCGAGAATGAAGAGAAGACCAAATCATCGTCGCTTGCGTTTGCGTGCGACCGCCGTCCGACGCGAACAAAATTATTCCGCCTTTTACTCGCTTACGGCTTTTCAATAACCACTTCGCGGCTGCTTGCGCTGCTTTCATGAACGCTCGCGTGCTCGCTTGCGATTCTACTTCTTTGTTTTTGGTTAGAAATCCAGAGCTAATCGCTCTCTTCAGGAGTGCGTTAACGCTCATCCCGCCGATTAAAGCCGGTTTGAGAGTATACTCGGTCATCTTGTTTAATCCGAGGTAAAGAGACGAAGTGCTCGATGCGGTTGGAGGAATAATCCACTTCCAATTTCCGGGGCAGTATCCTCTCGTTTGCAGCTCATTCGGGTACCAGGATGCAAATGACGCAGCTGCTGTATGATGATCGACCATCGAAATACGACTTCTTTTGAACGAATGAAGAACGGCCAGGTTAATAGCCGCTAAAGCGTGGTCGCGCCAAAGAGTCTCTTCCGTCGAAATGTCAATACCCATGGCCTCTGCAATTTTCGGGAGCAAGTTATATCGCGATTCGTCCCCGAAGTTTCTCGTCGCTACTTCGGTAACCATGTACCATCCGTTGAATGGTGCTGCCGTGTATTTCAAACCCCCAAGATCTAATGTAATGTTTGATACGGCTGGAATTCCGTACCATTTTAAGCCGAGAGATGATATTCCACGAATTTCTGGATGATGGATTGGAATTTCGCAGATGCAGTCATCAGGGAGCTCGAAAAGTTCAGGAGGTATCGATGGATTAGCTTGTATCACGACCGGTAACAAATCGAACATGGTCACTTCTCCTCCGTTTCGTTTTACCGATTTCGGCCTCCAATTAAAATGCTTCTTCAGAGCGTCGGTATAGTTCAACTCTGCTGGGTCACCAATGACCGTTTCGTTTGGTCCTCTGTGACCAGCGTATCTAAGCAATTGTGAGTTCCATATCCTCGGTCCATCACTCGCTAACGTTGTATCGTTCGGATCAAAAGGGCTTTCGGGCTTAAAAACGGTCATCAAAACAGGAACGTGGTCCGCCCCAATCGCTCTCCTCAAATGCGTCTTAACCGCTTCAAACATTTCTTCGTTCGTATCGCACGCGCGCGCATCGATGACTTCCAAGACGTTATAGAACTTCCTATTAATACATTTCGGCGCGTTTCGCCACGATACTCTCGCGCCGAACCTGATCTCATCAATCGTATGTTCGTACGTCCCATTCGCTTCTATTTCTTTTAAACATTCCTTCACCCTTCGCTCGCATTTCTCTGCTCTCTCTGTTTCATCATCGAACGAATGCTCTTTGTAGTACAACCTCACGAATTCCTCGCACTCTCTCAATAACTTCTGTCGAAAATCTTCCCTCTTTGTCTTTTTTTCATCCTCTGCAAAACAGCCATTTGGGCATATCGCGCGATTTCTTCCATGGACATATCCTGGATACGGGTCCACTGAAACCTGTTATTGTTATTATCATCATCATCATCGTAGAGAGAGTAGTTTATGAATAACGTTCGTTATATGTGTAATAATGACAGAGATTTATTTATTATTAATATATTTATGTATAGTAGATACATAAATTTTTATGGAACCCGTGACGTTGTTAAACTGTTAAATGGATATTATGAAAAACAGAATAATTATGAGATTATATATTTGAAACGATTAAGCGCGGCGCGGGAAGACGCGCTTCGAATTTAAAATAAAACGCACGGTTCCATGGCCGAAAGGGCATTTGTTCACTGCGATCGAAGCAGGAGTAGTGTTGTTATCAGTCGTAGTCATCTTATTACGTGCGTGTTTTGATTTAAATAAATTGGAGAACTCTGGCCCTTTTCCGTAGATTTGTGTGTTTTCGCAAAGTGCTAAAAATGTCCTCGTTTTATAGACCTCGTCGCGCGTAACGTGCGCAAGAGAGAGAGACTACAACGACGACTGATATAAAAATACATGAACAAAGAAACAAATAACGCTTACTCGGTAGCTACTACTGATGGAGTATATAAATAGAGCCCGTAATGATCATCCAAATCATCTCTTCTTCAACGACAAATGAATCGCTTGACCAGTTTTCGGAACGTTATAGAAAGCGAGAGAGTTTTGATCCTTCAAAAAGCCCATTTTCTTAATCTCTAATTTCATTTTACCTTGCGCCAAGTTCAGTAATAAGGGTTTGAGTTTTTGCTTAATCGAGAGCACGGAGTCGGATAAGGAATCGAATTCGAGTAAGATTTCTTGCCCTAGTAAATTATGTTCGTTCGCGTTCGGGCAAAGAATTTTGAGTTGGATCTTCTCACCGGTTTGAAGTACGTCGTTTGCTTTTAACCAGTCCTCTTCGTCTTCGAGCTCGATATCGCCAATGCGTAATTTTTGCTTCGCTGGTTGTTCCTCTCCTTCGTTTTCGTTTTCTCTCTCTCGCTTTTGTGTTGTTGTTGTTTCCATCGTTACATGGACAGGCGGCGGCGGCGGCGGCGGTTTTGTTGGCGGCATCATCGTCATCGTTGGCGGCGGCATCATCATCATCGGCGGTGGAGGTAATATAGTAGTAGTCGCCTGCTGCGGCAGTAGTGGAGCAACTACAGGAGGTGGCTTCGGAGGCATTTGTTGTTGTTGTTGTTGTTGTTGTTTCTTCATTTGTTCGTTCAAAACAGCCGAAACCTCTCGATCGTTCCCGGATGCAAAAATATCCGGTCGAGATTTCGCTAAACTTAAAATGTTTCTCGCAAACGTATCGTCGTCAACTTTGTTGCTTCCTTGTAACTTTTTCAACATTGCATCTTTTTGTTCCTTCCATTTTGGATCAATGAGCGATATTCGCATATGTTCGGCCATTTCATCCACTGGGACGAGTTCTCCAGTAATTGGAGAAACTGCGAATTTTGTAGCCTTATCGCCGGCTTTCTGCACCGCGCGTTCTTCCGGTTTTTTATAATTTCGAACGATTTTCATTCCAGGTTCGGGCAAATTTTGCCCAATTCCAGAAGCGTGTTGCTGTTGTTGTTGTTGTTGTTCTACTAACGCTGAAGGTGCGAGCGGACGCGATAGCGTAGCCAGTCTTTCAGCCTCTATTGCTTGTTGAACAATTTCTTTCTCTTCTTCATCCAATGCCGCTTTCGTTGGTCTCTTTGTTTGTCTTCTTCGTGCTTCTTCATCTTTATCTTTTTCTTCTTCTTCAGCAGCTGCAGCAGAAAGTGGTTGGCCTACTTTTGAGGCATCTTCCAACGCTTGTCGTCGTAAATATCCAATAATCTCGCGCATTGGTATTGGCTCCGGTAAACTCTCGTCTTCGCCGTCGTCGAAATCGATCGTCTCTACGACTTTGAAATCGTGCCAATCAATAGCTTCCATGGCTTCTCGTTCTAATCTTCTCTTCTCCTCGGCGCTTTTTTTATTCGAAGCTTGCGTGGCTTCCCATTCAGACCGTTTCAACGAACGTTCTAAAGCCTTCTTCGGATTGCAATCGCACTCAATCTGCCTCTCCAGCTCTTTCTTATTCTCCGGCATCAAAATCTCTGAATACGAATCCGCTAGAGCCGTGAAATAGGTAAACAACGGATGCGCCGGTTTCAAAAACGCAAACTCTTGATTCTGATACTCCCTCGCAGCTAAACCGGATAAAAACTTCGCCCCATTCCTGGCAACGAATTGTGCCGATAACTTTATTACATCAATCTCAATTTGTTTCATCGCAAACGGCGGTTTCGTTATCGCTACGTCCGAATGTTTAAACTCTCTCGGTTTCTCGATCATCTCCGGTCTAACGTTACTCGCGTTATTATTATTCGCGCGTTTCACTGCGAACTGTGCGTTCGCAATCACCTCGTTCTCGGTCTCTGTTTGCCTTACCTCTTGCTCATCCGCGCTCGCCCCGATGAGCTCTGACTTGAACTTCTCGATCTTCCCTCTGTAGTACGCGTGATATGGATCATCCGCCCTTAAAAAGGAAAACTTTTGGTTCTTCTGTTCGGAGGATAAAATCCTTCGTTCGAACTCCTGCCCGTTCTTCGCGACGAATTGTGCCGTTTTAAGGACTATCGCTCTTATGCCCTCGGGCGGTACGACGACTCCGATTTCGTGCGTATCCGTCCTTCTCGTTAACTTATCATTGTTATTGTTATTGTTATTGTTTACTAAGGAGATTTTCTTCAAATGTTCGTCAGAGATTTTAATCATTTGATTAGGAAGGACGTTATCGGAGTCATAATCGCGAGAGCTCTCGTTCAAAGCGAGTTTATCGCGATCGAGCCGCGAGTTTAATTCATCGCGGTCTGCGTCAGTTTGTGTTTCCGGTCGCATTTTAGACATTTTTATTTATTTATTTAGTATATCTTCGCTCTAAATAGCACTTTGTGAGGAGTTCTTGCCGATGCTGCCGTCTCGCTTTTAAGGCTGAGTACGTAAACTATGTAACGAATGCATGTATAAACGGGTTACGTAGCTATTTTGAACTAATGATGTTAAAGTTACAGGACCAAGTGAAGGAGAACGTCTGATTCGGACCAATATTCACATTCGTCTTCATCGAACGCGATTAAAAATCTGTGGAAGTTCGTGCAAGGCGAATGTTCGAGTTTCTCGACGACGCCGTATTTGTTCAATCGTTTAACGAAGACGTGTCTTTGAACGACGGATTCGCCACCTGGTAAGCGTAAACGCTGTACGCGCTCGTCGTCGTCGTCGTCGTGAATCGTCGTTCGATTATCAGTATGTTCAAATTCAGAGGTGAAATATGGGTGAAGTAACGCCTGTTCGGCGGTTATTCTTCGAGCCGGGTCTAACGTCAACAAGCGCCTTAACAAATCTGCTTGGAAAATCGAGACTTCGTTCGCTCTCGTCATGTTCAAGAAAGAAAATCTAGGGAGCCATTTTGGGAACATGTTATCATCGTGCCAGCCAGGAATGTTCACGACGTCTGGCCACGTCTTTTTGTTCGGCGTTCCGAGTAATTTGAAAATGCATAGCATTTGATCGAGTTGTTCAGCGCCTTCGTAATAAGCGAATTTGTTGAACAAAGACGCACCTAAAATGAACTCAGCGAATACGCATCCGCAAGCCCATAAATCGACGGCTTGCGTATATGGCTTAGGCTTTGTAAGCCATTTCTTAACGAAATTATCCTCGTCGTCGTCGTCGGAATCAACGTTCAGGAAACTATCACTCATCAAAAGTCCTTCCGGCGCGATGTAATATGGAACCGTACACGAGCGTAAAGGTGATTTCTTACCACAATCTCTCGTTCCACGCGATGCGGCCCAAGACGCTATGACGAGCTGCCCTTGATTGTTATTTCTTTTCTCATCTACTAAAAGATGTCCGCAATGCAAGTTTCTATGCGTTATACCGATGCTATGAGCGAAACGAACGCCTTCGATTAACTGCTGCGTTATCATCCGCACTTTACTTCTTCGTAATCGTCCATCTTCGGCGTAGCACCAATCCTCTGGCGGTTGCTTTTCAGCCACCCTCGGATCATTGCATACTCTCGAACGTTGCGCTCGTAAACTGATTGGAAAATATTCGTGTATAAGAAGCAGTTTCGCGGTAATTTTTGGAGCGCTTCGTTCTCGATTGTTTTGAATTGCGTCATCGATGTCTTCGTTTTCTACTTGTACGATCTCTGGCGGCAAAGTCCCCACGAGCCAAGGGACATCGAATGGCATTTCCTCGTCAACCGTAACGACGCGTTCCAATCTAGCTATGCTATTAGCTCCGAGAGATAAATTCGAAGGAAGGTGTTCTGCAGATAGCGCTTTAACGTTTGAGGCTTCGCGAAGCTTCCTAGAGCGCAATCCTTCTTCAGGTTTCTCTAGAAACCCAACGAGTTTAACCGCTTTATGCGTTCCAGAACAGACATCGTAGCACTCCCACATCCTTTGTCGATGTGAGTCTCTAATTTCAACGCTTTCTCTAACTTTAAAGCAAGCGTAGTCGGACATTTCTTTATTTTTCAACGACGACGACGATGACTTAAAAGCTCTATTGGATGTTCGTTTCTTCCCAGTAATCCTCTTTTCTCCTGAATTATCTGAATCATCTTTATCGTCGTCGTCGTTGTCTGCGACGGGACGGTTGAACGAAAATCCGCCAAAGACGACTTTCCCGTCGTCATCGTGCTCTTCGACGTTCAACCCGAGCGTCGGTATCGTTCGAATAAACCTATACCTCATCAACGGATTCTTCTGCATCTCAATGAACACTTTCCTATAGTAATCCCCTTTTTCCTCCTTCTTCGTTAGACCGAACTCTCTCTTCGCTTTTTCCGTCAATCCTTGCAAGTCATCGACCATCGCCAATTTCTCGCATAAAGATTTAAACACTAAACCCGATAAGGCGGCTCTTTTACAGGCCTTACTGGTCAGCATTAAGTTCACGACCGTCGTCGATGGTAAGAAGGAGAACACGTGCGACATAATGGTCTCTGGCAGCTGCTCCAAGGCGAAGACATCTTCTCCTTCTTCTTCCTCGTTTTTGAAATCAGTATCCATCGCGTCCTTTATTATTATTATTATTACTACTTATTGTTCTAAAGTTGTCCATTCAATCATGGCATGGATATGGAAATTCGATGCGTATGTGCATACAATAGTACGTGCTCGTTATTATTATTAGTATTAGTATTAGTATTCTTCTTCCTCTGTGTCTTCTTCTTTCTGTTACAAGCGAGCAAATACTAATAATAAGGCGAATGGGCAAATAACGGATTTTCCCACAAAAATATCAAATTATTATATCGCGCGAGCATAATTTTTAAGCTACTTTTGAATACTACTGCTACTACTGTTAATAGTAGTAATAATAAGAATCATAGACGATGATGCCGACGATGCCGATGAAGATGCGAATTTAATCACCCATCTAAATTAAGTATACATATGCAAAAGAAAGATATCGATATAATCAATAGTGAATATAATGTATTCCAACGGTGATAGTAACAGTAATTGCATCAGTGAAGAAGAGATGATGAAGGCAGAGCAGTTAAAGCGGCGTGGGAACGAATTGTTCCAGATGAAGAAATACGCGGCAGCGATTGATTCGTATACTGAGGCGATTACGGAGTCGCGCTCTGCGTGGCCGGTGCCGATCCTGAACAGGGCGATTGCGAAAACGAAGTTGTTCAAGTGGCGAGAAGCTAAAGATGATTTAGAGAGAGTTTTGACGATAGATAGAGATAACGTAAAGGCGACGTATCACTTAGGGGTTTGCGTGTGCGTCGGCGAGTTAGAGTACCACAGAGCTTCGGAGATTTTAGAGAAGGCGTTGTTCTTAGCGCGAGCGTTCGATGAGACGCAGTTGGATTTGATTTGGAGGTCTTTGGCAAAAGCGAAGTATTTAGCGCATTTAGAGGACGCTAAAGTGCGAGAAAATGTGTTCAATGCGATTAAAGAGAAGATTAAGCCTGGGTTTGTTGCGATGACTGAATGCGATACGAAAGTTTTAATCGATACGATTGAATTAGCAAAGGAGAAAGATAAAAGGAAATCTGCACCAGATGCTTTATGCTGTTCGTTATCATTGGAGATGTTTAGAGAACCAGTCGTTGGACCGTCGGGGAATTCGTACGAAAAGAGCGCTATTGAACAATATATTAAAACGCAAAAGGAAAAATTCCCGGAGAGGAAAGATAACATCCCAGATCCGTTAGCGCCAGAGTTTTCTGTTTCATTACAGACGTTACATCCAAACATCGCGTTAAGGAAAATCGTCAGAGAATGGCTTCAAGAACAGCCATCGTATTGGGGCGAGGTTTTAAGCGAACAAGAAGCAAAAGATACCGAATCAGAGTACGTAGCGAAGAAAATGAAAACAAGTAATAGTAGCGGTGATGCTGACGGCGACGACGATGACGATATGATGTAATGTAAAATATATAGAAGAACATTGATGATTTGAAATAGAGATACCATAGATACATTTAGTACAACATTGAGAATAATAAGTAAATACTAAATACTAACTAAATACTAAATTAAACGCTTCTTAGGTAGCTATCGATGCCGATGATTCCGCAGCGTTTCTCGTATCATAAAAAATATAGCAGAGGCATGCGTCGATCTCTGTACGTGCCTAGTCAATCCTTCGTACAACCCGCAAATACCTTGCGACTCTAACACTAACTGAAAACAATCAAACGCGGTCGAACATCCTTCGCATTCAGTTTGCCGCGGCAACTCTTCATCGAGTTCCTCTCGTTTGCTATCATGAATATTATGATATTGTCTCGACGCTTCGGCTAATGCGCGCGTGCGATGTAACGGAAAAGTAACAAAAGTCGCAATCGCTTTCGAAAAAGCCCCGATGAATAAACTTTCAAGCATTGTCAACTTCTTCTTCGTCGCGTATAATGACTTTAAATAATCAAACGTTGAAAAGTTTATCGCCGGCGAAACGATCAACGGTAAAGAGTTCACGAATCCATGCGCAAACCCTTTCATTCCATCCGTATTGTAAATATCAATCACCGCCAACGTCCAACTATTACTTCTCGTCTTCTTCTTCTTCATCATAGCTAATCGTCTAATTCGTACGTTATCGAACGAAATTGCTATTGCGTTCGATATCATCCCCCCCAAAAAATATTTCACGAACGCGTTATTAAAGATAATACTAACATCCTTCGTCTTCCTCGAACGCGGAATACGTCCACGATCACATCTTCGCTCAATAAAACTTACCGCCGTAAAGAACAAGAAGTCTTCCACGAACAACTCTCTCCTTTTCTTAATCTCCTTCTTCATGAACGCGCGTAAATCATCATCGCCTGCGTCGTCGTTCGGCTTCCCTCGCGCCTCCTCCTGCTTGCGTACTTTTCTCGATTTCGATTCAATACACTCGCTCAAGAGTCCGCTTACTACACCGCTGAAAGAGTTCAAGAGCCCATCTTTGATCGTTGGCAAAGAATTCATCGCTCAACGCGCGCGCTTTAAGTCTCCTTTTATTACCTCTCTCTCTCGAATGCTTGCGGACTCTCGCGGTTCTATATCCTCTGTCGTTTAAAACGTATACGAACAGTTTCACCTATATCTCGTTTATTATTATCATACGCGTTCATGTTTGACCTCGCGATAAGGATTGACTGAATCGCACTACACGTTTCGATCTTCTTCGTTATTATTAGTACTACTACTTCTGCGAATGCTTGTGATGAAATTACCCTTTTTAATTGATTACTATATCGTAGTACTTAAATAATAATAATAATAAGAACTGATGTGATCAGTAACGTTGATTTCTGAAAAGCATTTCCCTTCCTTTTGAAATGATTACGTGTACTATATCGTAGTACTTAAATGATAGTAACAACGAGGACTGATTACGATCACTTACGATGATTTCTGAGAAGCATTATTTTCTCCTTTTTAATTGATTACGTGTGCACAGTGTATTACTTAAATAATAATAATACTAATAATAATAATAAGAACTGAGGAACTGATCATCGATGATTTCTGAAAAGTAGCGTTTTTATTATTTCCCTACTACCATCAGTAAACAACAAAACATATAATCGTAATAATAATAATAGCCACAGCAGCGTATCAATTAAAATACAAAAAGCATAAGTAGAACGAAACAGATCCAGAGCAAGCTCTGTAATCTGCTAAAGTACACGATAGTCATGGTCCTAGTGAAAGGAATAACCTCCGGTTTCTTAACCGGACAGACTTGGTTGATAATTCTTTCGATATTCTCCGTCTCGAACGTCTTGATCGTAATCTCGTTCTCGAAAACGACCAAGAGCGAGAGATTGATCGATTTCGAGTACTTGAGTTTAATATTCGAACGAATAAATCCGTACCTGTTTGCAGCGATCGGTATCAGCGCAGCGATCGGGTTATCAGTCATCGGTGCGGCGTGGGGCATATTCATCACTGGCAGTTCGTTAGCCGGAGCGGCAATAAAGCAACCGAGGATTACGTCGAAGAACTTGATATCGATCATATTCTGCGAAGCGGTGGCTATTTATGGCGTAATCGTCGCGATTATTCTACAAACGAAAGTTGAATACGCACCTAGGATGGCGGATGGGAGTTATAGTCAAAAATCGATGTACTCTGGGTACGCGATATTAGCGTCCGGGTTAACCGTCGGGTTCGCGAATTTAGCGTGCGGGATTTGCGTCGGGACCGTTGGGAGTAGTTGCGCGCTCGCGGATGCGCAGAATCCAACCTTGTTTGTGAAGATTTTGGTTATCGAGATTTTCGGGTCAGCGCTTGGGTTGTTCGGGGTCATTGTTGGGATCATAATCACGGCGAACGTTGCGTTTAAGAATCCAGAAGATTAAAATCAACGTTAACGACCGCGCGCGCAAGCTCTGAGACGACTTATATAGTAGCTAATATATTATGGAGAGAGATACTGATATAATTCTTCTATCTTTCTATCTATTCTATATACGAATTAGTATTTAATGTTTGTCTCTCTATCGTTTTCTTTTCATCGTCATCGTCATCGTCGTCACGATAAATCTTTCAAACCGAATCTTTTTATGACCTCGGCGGCTGAAAACGCGACTCTGGTTTCAATCTCGCCCTTCTTCGAACACCTCGGCATGCGTTCTACTTCACCTCCATTATCGAACATAATAATCGTTGGCAATTGCTTAGAGTTCCCAGTTAAATCGATCCCATGATCAATAGATGCCCCGGGCCATCTACTCAAATCGAACTTTGCAAACATCAAATCTTTCGCTTTGTTCTCGAACTCTAACGATAACGCCGCAAACGTCGCATCGAATTGATTGCACGGTGGATGCCAGGGCGCATAGAACATCACGATCCACTTCTTCGCACACTCCCCTTTCGTTGCCCCGATCTTAACCCTTCTCTCGAACGAAGCGATGTTCAAATGTTCCACGTTCGTCTCGAATTCGTACGCCCTCAATTGACAGAGTAAGTAATGAAAGTAATATAAAGAGCCGAAGATCCAAAACACTTTTCGATCGATGCAGAGACTTAGGAATAAAACGGACGTTTTCGAGTGTAAAATGAAATCCGAGACGAATTTATCGAGCGTTTCTATCTTTCGTAATTTCATGATCATCGTAATCGTAAACATCTTTAAAGCCTGCGCGGTCCATTTCTTGATCTGTTCCGCTCGTTCCGTTTCTTTCGCGTTAATGCCCCATGCGTAGAACAAAGGGAACAAGGAGAGTATCAGTACGTTTACTACGTAATGTTTGTCCAAGAAACGCTTAAGCGTTGGCTTCTTTTGCATCGTTTCAGAGCACTTATAGACAGTTTTTATCGCTCCAGCAGGGTTGATCTTTGATCGGTATACTCGCGTAGTGAATTTTATTAGGTGATGTTTTTATTTATTCCCTACTGATGCATTTGCTGCATTTGCTGCTGCTCGTTAATATTAAAAGTTAAATATTCGATTCGTACTTCGATGGCGACGACGCGTGAAATAAATAGAAACTATATAAGTAGTAAGAGAGAATCAATGACTACAACGGCAACTTTATTTATCTTCTTAAATGCTCTGAAGTTTGCTACCTTCTTCGTATTTGAAGCAGTTCTAAGCTGCTTATATAGCGACGATAGCAACGCATCACTTCCTGTAACATAAAATTCTCCAGCTTTTTGAAGATGAGACCATCTTTGAAGGCAAGAACGACGATTTTTCTTCTTCTGATGTTAAGGAGTACTATCTCGAAAATGATCTTCAGATTCTTCCTCTTCTTCTTTAATGGCGCTACCGTCGCTGCTACTTCTTTTCTTCATTCTCCTCGGAACTTCTAACGGATCGCTTTGTACGCTTTGTAAGAACATTTCGTATGGATATTTCGATCTACCGTGGTATCTTTTCAAAATCCTCTTCGCGCGATGGACCAAGTCCAAATCCTTCATAACGTTCGAGCTTAATTTAACGTTACCTCTTAATTTCACGAGTCTTTTCACGAAGAGCAAACGTAAGATTTCCCAAGCGATTGAAATATCGTCCTCGTCTATACCTTCGCATCTTAAGATTAAAGAATGTAACGCTAACGTTTGGTATTCGCACGCTTGCGCGAACTGTTCGTCTTGTACGAGTTGTGCGGCGATATCGAAGCACGCTTTACCGAATACTTTCATTTTACGTATGTCCATGTTGAATTTTGTTAAAGCTTTCAAGACTTCGTCCGTTTCGTACTTTCCCGATTCAACGTAGTTATGTATTAAATCTCCAACGACTTCTTGTTTCTTTTTTATTTGTTCCATTTTTTGTTCCAAGTTCTCGCCGAGCTCTTGCGACTCTAGATTACATCGCTTACATCTGCAAATGAACTGATGCGTTCTTTTTAAGGCTTTCCTACGTTCTTCTAAATTTCCTGAATGAAATACTGGTCCATAGGATACAGTTATCTCTTCACCGTGTTCAATCGGTTTACATGCACGAATCGTGATCTTATTTTCTTCCTCTGAAGTCGTGAATATCTCTGGTTTATCGTTCGACCTCGAAGCCGTCGACGTCCCGGCTCGTCCATTATCTTCCTCCTCTTTTGGTTCCGCGAACGAAGCGAACGCGTTTGGAACGCACGAATGGTTCAAAGCAGATGCTAAAACGAAAACACCCACGGCTAAAGTCTTCTCATCCCCGATCTCGACGTACATATCGACTAAATCAGCCGCCTCCGCGACGACCATTTGCGCGACTGATAAATCTTTCCTCTCTAAAGTCTTCACCCTGAACGAATTCAACGTGCACCTATTGACAATACCAACGATATCATCCACTTCATAGCCACCACTTAAAACCTCGTGCCCATTCATTGACGTATAAAACTTATTCCCAATCAATTCGTCTCTTAAAATCGCGCGATCGTAATCTAACTCTCTCACGACGGTCAAATCCGCAAACGTCCTCGTCCTCTCGCGGTCTTTATTCCCCCTAGTAGTCCCTCTCAAATCCGTTTTCCTAATGTTCATGATAGTCTTCCCAATCGCGCGTTGTATGAACGAAAAGTAGCACTCTGCGTCTTCGTCGCCTTCGCCGAACGCGTACGGTTTCTCGTTTATTATCACGTCCCCGGCCTTATAGTCCTTCTTTGCGACTAAAGAGTATCCAAACGATTCGTTTTTTCGCACTTCCACGCGCTTGTTTTCTTTCCATACGATTTCTTGGTAGTTCTGCGACGACGACATCTTCTTCTTCTTCTTCGCGTGTTTATTACTTACTTACTTATGTGTATTACTATAGTAGATTCGTTTTTATGATCTGCATAAACCTCTTCTCTTCCCCTGAACGCTTTCTAATAATAAGACGACGACAGATCAATCGAATGGATATATTAACGAAAACGAATGGAAATCAAAAAGAGTTATACTACTATACGAACTTTCCGAATCAGACGCAATAGATACCTTCGCAGTGACCAAGGTGAGATCGAAACCTCGCAGAGAGGAAGAAGAAGAAGAGGAAGTAAGTGGCCTAGCGCGCTTGACTGAGATTGATATCTATTCAGCCCGAGATTGAGAGAAAGTCGCGTTCTTGTTTTTAAAAGGTTTTGCAAAAGAGGAAGTTTTTGGAGGGTTGCTTAGTTTAGGGTTTCAGTAAGCATACGAACAGAACGCGCGCATAAAAGCTTCGATTAATTAAGCGTCGTTAAAGAAAGAGAGAGAAAGAGAAGAGAGAGAAGAAGTAGTAGTAGTGCAGAGTACGACTTGAAGAATAATATCTACCAGGTGTAATGCGAGGAAGAGGAAGAGACTTTGTGGAACAGGGCGAACCGAATTGAGTTAAAAGTTGTTTCGTCGTTCGCAGACGCATCGAATTCGTTTCAAAATCGCTCTTCTACTCATTTTTGTTTTGTATGTCTACTATTTTAGTACACCGTGGAACCAATAATACACTTCCACTTCTTCTTCTTCTTACTCTTTTTTATGTATATATATTTATTCCATTCCCCAGTCTTCGTCGATATCGTCCGAGTCTGAATCAACCGCCGCCTTTCTTGGAGGAGGTACCTTTGGAGGCGATTTTTTCTTCCTCTCTTTATTACTAGTAATTCTCGACGACGACGACCGCTCTTCTTCGTCGACTTTGACCCAGGAAGATGATTGGTCAGTGAGACAATCGGAATCGGTTTCAGTGTCAGCCGCATTTGAAAGCTTTTGTCGCGCAGAGACCGGAAGAACAGGGGCTGGAATTTCTTTCTTCTTCGTAGCTTGCGGCGGCGGTTCAACAACTTTTACACCTTCTTTCGAGGCGTCCGCCGCGTTTACTACTCCTATTTGTTCTTCCTTGTTCTTTTCATTTTCAGGTGAGGTTTTCAGTATTACATTTTCTTTCCTATCCTTCCCTTCTTTTTCTTCGTCGGGTGAAGGAGATTGTGTGCCGGGCCGTCCAGCGTTTAGGGGTTTAGCCTCGTTTTCTTTTTCCGCCGCGGATAGAGAAGAACTAGTAGTAACAAGTGGTGTTGGAGGATAGATTTTCACTCGAAGCTTTTGCACGGCAAAAAAATAGCGTCGCCAAAAATCATCCTCATCGACAATTAATGGGACAATTCGCCCTCTCAACTCTCGCATGAACGGCGCTTCTTTTAAAACGTGATCGATATCTTCCTTCGCTTCTTCCAACGTCCACGTTTTGTTGAATTCTTGGAACTCTACGTCGTCGTCCTCTGGAGCTTCACAATACGTCCCAGAATCTCGTTGAATGGCCGAAACACCTTTGTTGAACTCTTGTTCTTTCATAGCTTGTTCTTGTTTTTCCTTGGATACGATCGTCGTTGTCGTTTGATTACTATCGCCTCTTCCTCCAAGAGTATTATTATAAGAAGAGGAGGTCGAAACGCCTACGCCTGACCTCGCGAGAGCGTTCTTCAACCTCTGTCGATCGCTCTCCATTTGCGCTTGCTTAATAGTCTCCTTCACTTGCGAAAACAGGTTCCCAGTAAACCTCGCGGCGTTCCTTCCAAACTGTTCAATCTTCTCCCCAGCTTTTTCTAATTGTTCTTGGACGAGTACTAAATCGTCGTCGTCGTCGTCTTCGGAGTCGTACTCTTCGTCGTCCGAATCATAGAACTCTACTCCCTCTTCTTCTTCTATTCGTTTCCTCTCTTCTGCTCTCCTCACTTTCCTCTTCATCTTCTCCTCTCTCACGGCATGATCATCATTAAAATTATCCTCCGCGTCGTCGTTCGAATCCTCGTTCGCTCCCCTAAAATCCTCCGCAAACTCCTCCCTTAACTCTATGAAATCCTCCTTCAACTCCTTCGCTAGAACGACCAAGTCTTCTTTCGCGCTCGAAATCTGCTTCTTCGAGAACTCCATCGCTTTCTTTGAATACTGTTTCGTGTACTCAATAGCCTTCTCGAAGAATAAATCCTCCTCCTGCTCCTCTTTTTCTTGGATATGTTCCTCGCGAACTTTCTTTTTTGTATCTACTACATCTTTTTTGTTCTCATCCGCGTCGTTAATATCTTCATCGTCTTCTTCCTCGGACGATGACGATTCTAAGAACAAATCACCGACTTGCTTCAATAGATTCATTTCTGATTATTACGTACGTACGTATGCGCTGTTCAGTGCGTTTACTATAATGAAGGAGTACTTTTTTTTTGTACTTTATCGTCGTCGTCGGAAGAAAATAACAGTAGGATGGGAAAAGAGACGAAATTTCTAACCGTTCTGAAGAAGCTGCGACTGATGCGCTCAATATCTTCGTCAATTTTGATCCAACGAGCGCGAAACTTTCTAGGAACAACGAACGATTCGTGCGCTGAGCGCTTAAAAATTTTCAGCGCAAACGAAGAGGAATTAAAGATGGGAGAGCGGATTATGTACTACTAAAAACCCTAAACTCACTTTATTTATCTCACTTTAAAATTCGCGCCTCTTCATTTAATTTCTATAGAAGAACAAAATTCTGCAACAGAAGAAAACGTAAGTCGTCGAATACATACGCACGTACTTCGTTTTCATATTCATTCAAAAGCGATTTGAAGCAGAGCAGTAGTCCTCGAGAGATCTTCTTTGTTCCTCTAGCACGCGCACTGGCGCTAAGAAGCGTAAACTCTCGTTTCGATTTATATCCGATTTTCGTGATTTTAATTTCTTCCAATTCGTTCTCGGCCAAGAGAAAGAAAAACGAGAGAAGCAAAAGACGAGAGACTAATGAGAGAGATGCATAAACAACGCGTAAACAATCGCAGTATTGCGATGAACGATTGCCTGAACCCACTGCTGCATCGATCGTCTCTCAGTGCAACAGAGCGATCGGGATCACGGCAACTTGAGAACGAGCAGGATAGTATTCGAGAATCTGATCAACAGAAAATAATTTGCAAAAAAAAGTCAACGCTTTCTTCTCCTTTTCCTTCTCCTTCGAAGAAGAAGAAGCAGAAGAGGAAGTTTTCGATGGACCCTTTGAGGACGGTGTTGCAATCGGAACAGCAGTTCGAACAGTTCGTTGATTTCGTATGCGAACGACAGCAGCGAGATCTTGAACGGTTTGAAGTGCCATTGAAGTTCGTGAAAGAGGGAGTGCTCGCGTACCCAGGCGTGAAGTTAAGGAAAGAGTTCTTGGAAGACTGCGAGTGGTTCGTGAACGAACGCTTGGTAGTATCGAAAGAAGACGAGGACGAGGACGAGGACGAAGAAGCATCTTTCTTTGAAGACGAGGAAGATGATCGTTATAAAGGAGATCTCTTATCGATTACAGATTTCAAGGATTCGATCTTGGACGACGAGGAAACTGGCGTACGCATGGTCGCGCTTAACGTCTCTTCTTCTTCTCGATTTAAGACTATTATTTCAAACTCTTTGCGAGTATCAAATCTTACTCGAGAGCGAGGTGAGCGAGAGGAAAGGGAGCGAAAAGAAGACGTCGAAGCTAAGAAGAAGAAAATGGCGCACTCGAAAAAGAAGACCGCTATAACGACCGTGACGACTATTAAGACGAAAAAAAGTTCTCCCGCCTGCGCCGCCGCCGCGCTTCTATTATCGGACGACGCGCAGACGAAGAAGGAAGAGCAAAAAGAAGGAGAAGAAGATTTGCAGCAGCTCATGGCAGATAACGAGCTGCTTTCGGTTGACGAAAACGTCGATGCGCTCGTCTCTGGGCAGAATTTCGCCGTCGATCTTTTCAATAGTAGGAAAAGTGAGTTCATGGACAAAAAGCGCTCGTTCAACGCGCGCGCCGATCGAGAGGCGTACAAAGTCGTGAGAAAGTTCAAGAAAGAAATCTACGAGGCGTTCCGATTAAGATCGATGATCGAAAGAGATGAAATCAAAGATGATTTCCGTATTTCGGATGATCGCATTAACGTTCGTGAGTGTATTGAACATTGGATTAAGTTGCGCGAGGACTTTTTATCCATCGAGCTCGCGCTCATCGAGAGAAGGTATTTTTTGAGTGATTGCGAGGCGTCGGTAAAATATACGTCGCTTTACGGCATTGAGCCGACGAAAGAGAGCGCATCTTCAACTGCGACTGCGAATGCGACTGCGACGAATCAATTGAGAGAGATTCAAACGTTCAACATCTCGGACAGCATGAGTTCTCAATCCGGATCTGCGTTTTCGTTGCACTCGCTCGTATTCGAAAACGAGAAAGAAAACGAGCAAGTCGAGACTTCTTCGGCTGACGAGTTTCCAGCCGCCGAGCAAGAAAACGGAGAAGAAGAAGAGGAACAGCGCACGGTTCAAGAAAGTATCAAAATCCAAGTACAGGAAGAAGCGACCGAAAAGAACATGAATTTGCGTTATTTCAATCATTACGTTATGAAATATACTCCGCGCATGGAGTACTTTGAAATCGAAAATTGTTTGGAAAAAATATTACTTTCTGCTTCGTCGTCTGCGAAGAAAGAAACTCTCGCGGAGACGAAGTTCTCTGAAGACAAATCCATGGTCAAAGAACTCATACTTCACACGGATGAGAAGCACTTTCCAGAGAACGATAAGACGTGGTCGAGTGCGGAAAATCTTAATCGCTGTTTTATCAGAGGTGCGGAATCCGTGTTGAAGAACTCGTTCGATGTTATCAAACAGTTCATCGAAAAAGATCTCTTGAAGCTCGATACTTCTTCGTTTAAGATCAAGGCAGATTTTGAGAAGGCGTATTTGAGTTACTTGCAAGTATCGTTGAACAAAGTTTTGGAAGCGTACGATGAATCTGGTTTAGATCTCGTGCGCGTTCGCTCGCGCGTGACGAAAGCGATGGAGGTTGAAACCGAGTTGCGTCATAGAGTTGAACAAACGTGCGTATCGACGTGCTTGGAGCAAGTCTTAAGCGAAGCGTTTGAGCAGTTTTCTTTGCAGCGAACGGAGAAGTTCCTTCAAGAACTCATTCTCGAAGAAGAAGAAGAAGCTACTACTATTAATACTACTGCTACTAATAATAAGCAGAAGAAGAAGAAGAAGAACGTGGTCGCGCAGCTTGCGCAAAAGAAGCCCCGTTCTTTAGCCGATATCGTTCCCTCTTCTTCTTCTGTTGTTTTCGTCGACCACGAGAAGAAAATAAAAGACGAAGAAAAAGATGTGCTTGAACAACAACGAGGTAAAGAAATGCCTGCGATCGAGAGGAAAGAGGCCGTGCCTCTTCTTGCTACTATTGCCGCTGTTGTCGTCCCGATTACCAGCACGCACGCGGCGGAAGAGGAGCAGGAAATGTGGCAAGAGGTGAAAAAAGTGCGCGCGAAGAATTCTACTACAGCAGCGGCGACATTCGTGCAGCCGAGGGATATTTCGCTTTCGAAAATCAAGACGACGACGACGACGACGACGACTGCGATTCCGAAAAAGATACCGGTGGCAAAACAAGCGCGAATTTCGTCTTCTACGCCGCCGCTTCCGAAATCTCCGCCTCCAGTGGACGTCGTTTCCGCCGCTTTTCAAAAGAAAAGAGACACTACGAAACGAGCTTTGTTTGTCGATACGGTGAAAGAAACGAAACCGCGTATTATAATTCACGACGACGAAGAGGATGATGAAGAAGAGGCTGTTGTCGCCATCGCGAGCAAAATCAGCACTGGCTCACCAGTTGTTTCTCCTCCTGCTGCTTTGGCCACTGCCGCTGCTCCTATCGTCGTTGAAGAAAATATCGTCGTCGTCAAAGAACAGGTCTTGGAAGTGGAAGAAGAGAAACCTACCGCTTACGTCGTGCGAAACGTTTCAGAAATCGAGCAAACACTTTGCCAAGCACGAGCACAAGCACAAGCACAACAGCAACAACAACAACAATTCCAACAACAACTGCATCATCATCATCAGCTCTATCAACCTCCGCTTCCGCAAATGCCACCGCCACAAATTATTGATGGTCAGAGAGTTTTTTTTGTTCCAATGATTATGCCCGAGAATGGAATGCCACCGATGCCTTACGGAATGCATCCGCAAGCGCTCAACGTCAACTCTATGGCGCCTCCACCTCCGCCCTCACTGCCAGTGAACTATGCACCTCCGACTGCAGCAGAACAACAAGCTGCTGCTGCGGCATCGATGTATGGGTTTTATAAAAAGCCCGCACGCTTCCAAGGAAGGGCGATGAAGTACGAGGACGATGAATCGAACGGGGCCGTGAGCGATTTATCTCACAGCGGCGCGAGTACGGATGACGATACCGCATATCTTTCCTCGCACTCGTCTTCGCTGAAGTCTTCGCCACCGCTTCCCAAGACGCCGCCTCCGAAACAACAGCAAATGCGACGACAGCAGCAGCAGCAGCAAAAGTCCTCGAAGACGTCGATGTCTGCAGCTGCTGCTTTGCTTCGAATTCCATCTCCTCGTCTTGTCGAGGGATTTTCAAAAATATCATCGTCTGCGTTGGAGTCGTTCCCAAGGCCAAAATTTAACGATTGCAAAAATGGCGACGATTTTCCTGAACTCATTAGAAGCAACAATAATAATAAAAATAACAATAAATTCGTCGCCGATGATCATGGAAACGATTCTAATGCCATGGTTAGCGTAAGATCAAAATCATGGGCCGAAGCGCAAATGGAATTGAAAGGAACGACGTTGCCATCCTTGATCAACGAGAAATCCTCCTCCGTAAGCGCAGCAAACAACAACAACGACCGCTTTCAACAACAACAACAACATCGACAAGTCGCTTAATTTTATTTAATATCAATGAAGAAGGAGAGAGTAGTATACTGGTATACACGTAAATAAATATATATACATATATACACAAGAGAAGAAGTTTTAAATGTTTTAATCAAAATGTGCATTATGAACGTCTGATTTTTGAATCATTACTTCATATATACAATAGATTACTAAGAAGAAACGCGTTTGACGGAAACTTTACCCTTTTCAATGAGGGAGCCAGCACCACCGACGTTATTTATTTTTTGTTTCTCTTCGGATAAGATTTGCGGCGTGAAATCATCAGCGCTTGATTCCCAAATGACCGTCCCATCGCATTGACATACTTTCTTCAAGTTTTCGCCAACGCCGGCTGATCTAGCTAATACGGCAGCAACTTTCAGAAGGGGCCTTGTTGTTGCTATTGTTGTTGCTATTGTTGTTGTTGTTGTTGTTAATGATGACGAACTTTTATTATTATTATTATTATTATTATTATTATTATCATCATCATCGGAAACTTCTTCGATGCATAAAGCTCTGCCGATGACGTCCCAAACGAAAAAGCCTTCGGGCATCTGCAGACTCGCTTTAATCGATCCATCCTCCATTGCTTTAACTATGCATAACTCGCCCATTTTTTGTCCTTTTTCGTCCTTCTCAGTACTACTATTTCCATCACTACTACCATCATAAATATCTCCGCACATCTCAATACCCTGCGCGCCGCTCGTATCTCCAAACATCCTCACTACTATCTTATACTTCTTTCCATGAACTAGCCCTAAACAATCCATCTCTAGCACGGCTTTGACTTCATCGACTTGCACGATCCTACACACCCCTCTAACTGCGAGATGTTTATACTTCTCGCCCTTGAACTCGGCCACTGTAGCCAACGATTGCCTTAAAGTCCTCAAATCCATGTTCAACCTCTGCGCTAAAGACTGCGCAAACTTCTGAACGTTCCCTTGTCCAATCAATCTCGATTTATACCCCAATCCCTCGATCGCGTCGAGAACTTTCGAGGTTTCTGTCGAGCACAGAACGAGCACGTTCTGTTTCGATAGCGAACACTTGACTTGTACGACCCCTCGTAACGCCGTTATCGCTCGTTCCACTTTCTCGCAGCATTTCTGGCACCTCATTTCGACCATGAACTCGATCTCTCTCTGTAATAACAAACCTGTTTCGCTTAAATCTCGATCAAAATCGATGCTCGTTATGCTGTTATCATCATCATCACTTTTATTATCATCATCACTGTTATTATTATCATCATCATCATCATCAGTAGTAGTAGTAAGATATGATGAATTCGGGTTCGACGTGAACACATCGGATACAACAAAAGTTTTCTTCTTCTCCCTCGGCTTTGATCGATCGTTCCTTCCCCTTCTTCGCAGTGCTACAGTCCTACGAGTGCGGCCATGACGATAGTAATCAGTAGCTTTGGTCGTTATAGTGCTCCTATTCATGAGATCGATCCGATGATAGTTTGTTTCAGATATTTACTATTCTCTTCTGTACTGATTTTGTGACGTTGATGTTTCCATCATCACGTTTTCCAATTCGCGTCATACTAATATCATTATTATAGTAGAGAGTTAATTAATAAGTAACAGAGACATGTTCGCGGTAACGAGCACGAATTTAACTCAAATGAGTCAATGCAAACACGCGTGTGGTCCATCCTGCCGTTGTCTTAAGTGCGTGTTTTTCATTCTCTCGTTCATTATCGTATCGGTATCGTTTCTTGTCGTCGTTGTTTTTGTTGTTGTTGATGATGATGATGTGAATATATCCATAGATATCGTTACAGATAACGTGAATAATTAGAGTGACTCGAAAGCGTAAAAATTCTCTGCCAATGCTCGATTTAATTTCGTTTACGACGATGATACTGACGAGATACGTATCTATCTACTATGCTTTGAATACTACTACTACTACTGTGATGTACTACTGAACAGATTAAGGAATTCCTGGACGACGAAGCGATCTCAGCAAATGAGGGCGTTTTCGGTGAAGGCGGACATGGTAAGTTAGCGCGTAATCGTAATCGATATACGCGTTCATAGCGCGTTCGTATATTTTAATACGTACTGATCGATATAGATAAGTGCGTTTGTTTACGATTACGATGAATGAAGTACGTGTTCGTGTATATATATTAACCGTGAGCGGATATCTTTTTTGATGGTACGCGTATATTTAACAGAAAGCGGTCGTCGTCTTAACTGGAACGGCTGGCGTACAAGGCACGTTGACGTTGACGCAACAAGACCAATCATCGGCGACGACGATCGTCGGTGATATCACTGGATTAAAGCCGGGGAAGCACGGGTTACACGTGCACGAGTTCGGCGATACGACGAACGGTTGTATGTCGACTGGACCACATTTTAACCCGAATAAGATGACGCACGGCGCTCCAACGGATCAAACGAGACACGCCGGGGATTTAGGGAACGTCATCGCCGATGCCGGTGGGTGCAAGTTTACTATCAAGGATTTGCAAATCCCACTGAGTGGGGCGAATTCGATCATCGGCAGAGCGTTTGTTATACACGAACTCGAGGACGATCTCGGGAAGGGCGATAATTCTGTGATCGGGACGCAAGGGAAGACTTCATCCACGACTGGTAACGCCGGTGGTCGTTTGGCATGGTAAGATTTTTTATAAAGAAATTATTCTTTGCTGGGTCTTTGACTGATACCGCGCGCGGGATCATCAAACGAACGATTCAATTCTCTCTCTCTCTCTGACCATTTCTACGCTTTACTGACGCTCTCTTTTCTTTTACTATTACGCATAGCGGCGTCGTTGGTCTTACCCCTCAATAAATCAAAAAATATATATTTAATGTGTTGTGTGTAACGTCGTCAACGCAACAACTTTGTGGTGTCATAACACATTTATACATAAAATCAATAATCTACTGTACTAGTACGACTCACTTTCGTTTTCTTAAAGTTTTTGTAATCATCGCAGGTTTCTCATCATCTTCACTTTTACTATTCGTAATAACTTTCATTTTCTTCTTCTTCGCAGTCTTAGTCGTCTCCTTCTTTCTATTTATTGATTTTCTTGTTGATGCGAAAACCGTGACCGATTTCGAAACGATCGCGGTGAAGAACGAACCTAAAATGGCACCGCAGAAGTAAGGCGAACACGCTTCGAATATCTCATACTTCGTTCGAAAAACGTCGCGACCAAAAACGAGATTCTGAGCAAAGACTACCGCTGGATTCATGTATCCACACGAATACTTACACTTTTCTATACTAATCGTTAAGCAATACACGAAAGCTCCAAACGCCGGTTGCAATTTTTTCGAAACGTGTCTTTGGCCGATATCGAACAAAACAAAGTTCGCAAAAGCGACGAAGGCTTCGGCTAATACCGCTTCATAGAACGTCCCATTCGCTTTGACCGTTTCCCCTTTCGGTACTAATTCTTCCCTCTGCACGATTTGGTGCAGACATAAATACGCCGCAAGAGCGATCGCGTGCGCCACAAATTGCACGAAGACCAACGCCATCGCCTGAACACATTTGATCTCGCCTAGGAAGAATTTAAGTGCGTACACGGTCGGGTTATTCGCAGCGTTCCTTTGCATTTTTTGTGCATAAAAGCTCCCGAAGAAGAACTGTAGGTTCAAGAAAATCAGTCCTAACTGGATTAAATCATCGTTCATGACTTCTTTGTTACTACTGCTGCTATAGTTCCATAAGAAGAAGATCATCACGCGTTTTTGAATTCCAATCGTTGACATCCCGAGAGCCATCGCGAAAGAGCTTAAGAACTCTCTCTGCAAACTCGCTCGTTTTGGCCATTTTTTTATTACCACTGCTTCATCGCTTCCTGCCTTTGTTTTCTTTGTTCTCGTTCGATCGCGAGTAAGTGCGACCATTCTTCTTCTTCCTCTTCTTCTTCTTCTTCTTCTTCGTGACTTTGTGTAAATGTTTTTAAATGCGGTTTTTGAATTTGAATATATTTAGGGTTTCAACTGCATGTATGAAACCCTAAACTCCTTAGTAAACTTAGCAAAAGCAAACAAAAAAGGAAAAACGGCTAAGTAAAAAGGAAAACTTCAAAGGCTAAACATAGACTCTGTACAAACACACATCGCCCATCACTTCTTCGTGAATGCATTCACGAACAACCTTACGAGCGCAAATTAATCGCGTTTCTTCTTCATCATCATCCGTTGCTCGCAGTAAT
>Ga0209710_1000749_pt1 | contig 27833 bp, 32 predicted proteins | sample ArcticOcean_MG_C_5_FD_187436 | JGI IMG/M metagenome (GOLD analysis project Ga0209710, IMG submission 187436) | Marine microbial communities from western Arctic Ocean - ArcticOcean_MG_CB4_138 (SPAdes) (version 2) | ecosystem: Environmental > Aquatic > Marine > Oceanic | place: Arctic Ocean...
AAGCTAATAGTGAATTGATACAGTTAAACAAGCAGTTAAAGGAATCCCTTAGGCAAGTTAACCTAACACCTACTGTGTCTACTCAAGCCTATGACATAGCATGGAAGAACAATGAGGTACTCAAGGAACAAGTTAAGCATTGGAAGAAACTTGCTGAAGATAACTTCATACAATCTGTAGACGATAGCGAAACTTCTGATACATTCAAAAATAAGTATGAGGAGTTACGTAAAACATATGCAGTATTGTTAGAAGATTACAACAGAGATACAGGCAGAGATATATGGAAGAAAAGATATGAGCAGGAGTTAGAAAATGCAGAGTTTTGGAAGAAAGCATATATGGATTATGACCCTAAACCTAAAGGTTGTAACTATACTTTCAGCGAGATACCTAACGATACTGATGGTCAAGAGTTTGTTGACACCATGAAGAAGTACTTCAATAAAAAATCATACAAGATGCGAGTACGAGGTCAGCACATCAAGCCTGAGTTAAAGGGAACAGGTGCTACCTATTGGGGTCAGAACAAAGATGAATCATCACACATGAGAGTTTACATTGATGTCAAGTGAAGATGTGTGGAGAGTTAATCCTAACATGTTAGTTCCTTACTATCTCATGCACTCATACATCTACTATGAGATTAATGATTCAATCATAACTGACTACGAGTATGATGAGATATGTAAGGAGCTGAAGGATAAGTGGGATGATATCAAACACTACCATAAGCACTTAGTAGATGTTACTGCTTTAGGTGCAGGTACAGGTTATCAAGTTAAATATAACCAACGTATTGCAAATGCAGCAATTATGATGTATAACAAACATCATGGGTTACCTAGCCCATTAGATAAATTAAATGAGAAAGGAGATTCAATATGGCAACAATAAATTTAACTGAAGGAACAGAGATACGAGAAGAACCACACGTGGTAAAACTTAATCAAGTACGTATTGATATACAATTACTGTATGGTAATAAGGACTTTGAAGAATATAAACCACTACTACTTAGAGTACTTAAAAATATAGATGAAATATTGGAGGAGATATAAAATGTGGCACAGACTAATAGACTTCTTTCATGAAGACTTTAATAAAAAATATGGTGAGGGTACTAAATATGACCTTGACTATGGTAAACTATTAATAATAGCATTATGTATTTATATAGCATTGGAGGTATAACATGACTAAAAAGAAACCTATAGAAGTTAATAAAATTATAAACTTAAATAAACAAGATACTAAAACACTATTGCAAATATTAGAAAATCTAAGAAGTATAAATGCTCATACAGATGATAAGTGTCCAATAGACTATGACCAAGTATGTCAGTTAGATGCTATGGAACATCAAATTGCTAACATGGTAGGTGCTGAGGTCAAGTGTGAACATGACCATTATAGTAGATGGAGTGGTTCATATGAATATAAAACTTGACATGTCTTTAATAACTTAGTATAAGCAGTTATCAGTTACCCAACGCCACATGTTGTGGCACAATTAGCAAAAAGGAGAATTAATATGCCATTAGATTTCGTAACAAACCCACTATTTACTATAGAAGATACCAATTTAGACTTTGGAGTAGCCTATGAGCCAACTAAAATGGAAGGAAAGAAGTATGTTATCAACGATAGAACAGGAAAATATATAGGAATAGTAGGCGATGGCTTCACATGTGCATCACACCCTACATTTTTTAACTCTATCAAAGAAGTTATACAAGACAATCGTATGCCACATGAGTTGGATAATGCTAACGTTAAAATATCAACGTCTAGGAATGGTGCATGGGCATTAATAGATGTGACTCTGCCTAATGTTAAGCATACTATCTTTACAGATAAGCATCAGACAGAGATAAGTGAAAGAGTTATAGCCTTACATGGTGTTGATGGCTCATGCTCTAATCAAGTATATCAAGGAGCAATAGATATGTTCTGCACCAATGGTCAAATCTCAGGTGACTACGATAAGATACGTAAGAAGAATACAAGTGGCTTTAACATAGATAGGTTCATACAAGAACTTAAAGATGCTAAGACTAACTTTGATATACGTTGTAGTCAGATGCAAAGATGGGCAGAAACTCCTGTTAGAGTTAATGTCAAGCTATTACTTGAGGATATCATAAAATCTGATAGGCAGTCTAAGAAGATGTACTCCCTTGCTCAACAAGAGTTCAGTAAGAGAGGTAAGAATGTCTTTGCATTATACTCTGCTTTCACTAACTACTCGTCATATGCTGATGAAAGAAATGGTTTTAACATTCGTAATACAGGCAATGATACTCAAGCAGAAACTATGTGGAAACGTGAGCAGGAAGTTGCCAAATGGATTTCAGCACCACGATTCAAACAGTTATTAGTAGCTTAGTATGAAAATAAAAACACTCATACAGGATTACTATTTATCCTTTGAATACAATAACTTACGAGAAGAAACTAAAGCACAGTATAAGTACTTTTTAGAGATAATGGCTAGTACTACTGTTAAAAATAAAGAAAGGCTAGGCAGTATTTTACTGTCTAGTCTCACTACTAAGATGGCTAAGATGTCATATAATATATGGTGTGAAAGAGGATTGTCTATGGCTAATCACATCATGTCTGTAACTAGGGTACTACTAAATTACGGAATAAATATGGAGCATTGTATAGTGAATCCATTTAGTAATATAAAGAAACGTGTCGTAGCTAACAGAAAAATAGTGTGGTCAAAGAAAGACGTTATCAGGTTTCTTGATATCGCTTACTCTGATTTTAATACAAGGAGTATTGGTCTCATTGCTCACATGGCATACGAATGGTGTCAAAGAGTTGGAGATATGCGATTGTTAGAATGGTCTAACATAGATTTTGAGGAGAAACGTATGAATATAGAACAGTCTAAACGTAGGGCAGAAGTATTTTTACCTATCTCTGATGAATTATGTGAGATGCTTCTACAGCAACAGGAAGATTATGGCTTTCAGAAGTATGTAGCACCTCGCCCAAGAGCATACAGAGGTGTCTACACACCTTACACACTTACTAAGCTACCCATACTAGCTAGAAAGTTAATGGACTCTGTTGGTCTGTCTAAGGAACTTAGGCTTTCTGACTTACGTAGAACAGGAACAGTTGAGATGGTTGATGCAGGTGTATCTATGGGTAATATTATGTCTGTCACAGGACATGCTAACCCACAATCTGTAAAGCCTTATATGAAGAACACATATACTAGTGCGAATTTAGCATTACAAACTCGCAGGGGGTTGACAGAAAAAAAATCTCATGCTACAAGCATCTCACATGCCGACAAGGAAGGTTTAGTATAACAATATGATTAATATATATGAATATGTAGAACAATTAAGTGTAGAGAATGGAGAAACTAAAAGGATGAATTGTCCTTTGTGTAATTCTTACAAAACTTTCTCTGTCACAAATAATATGGGTTCATTACTTTGGAATTGTTACAAAGCAAGTTGTAACATAAAAGGTAGTAGTCGTGTACATTTAACTGTTGAAGAAATACGTGCTATACAAAAGAAAACAGTTAGTACAGATACTAAGAAATTTGCATTACCTGAATACGTTGTTCCTCACTCTGATAACAAAGCAGTTAAAGAATGGTGTGCTGAATGGCTTATTGATGCGAATGAATTAGATTTATATTATGATGTTAAGGAAAGCAGAGTTGTCTTCCCTATTAAATCTGATGGCAGGATTGTTGATGCTACAGGCAGGTCTATCTACAACAAAATACCTAAGTGGAAACGTTATGGTGACTCAGGCTTGCCATATTCATTTGGCTATGGTAGTATCGCAGTTGTAGTCGAGGATTGCATCAGTGCAGTTTGTGTGGGTAGTGATGTATATGTTGGGGTAGCAGTTTTGGGTACGTCATTATTAGACTCACATAAAAGATTCCTGTCTCAATTCTCGACTACTATCATCGCACTTGACCCTGATGCTTTACCAAAGACACTTTCTTTTGCTAAAGAGTTACGTTCTTATGTAAAGGATGTTAAGATACTAAAACTAAAAGATGATATAAAATATAGATTGGAAGAAGATATAGAAAATTTGAAAACCCTAACCCCAAAGGAGATATAATATGGAACTAGCATTAGTAAGAAGTTTAATGGATAAATCGTTTTACGATGAACATAGAGGAGCTAGGTGTCCTGATAGATTATTTAGTAAGGATACACGAAAGATAAAACAGGCTATAGATAATGCCATGAGTAGATATGAACGTACTGTAACACCTGATGAGATTGAAGCATTGTTTATGGCAAACAATCCATCTATGACTACTGCTCAAAAGCAAGCCTATAGTTCTTTGTTTAGACAGATAAAGAATGAGAAACCATTAGGAGAAGATGTAGCACAAGAAGTTTTGTCTAAACTATTCCAACAGATTGTTGGAGAAGATATTGCTAACATAGGTTTTGATTATGTGAATGGAACACATTCAAGCTTAGAACCTATTAGAAGTATACTAGAATTGTACGGAGATGATTTTACACCTAACCTAAATGTGGAGTGGGATGACATGGATATAGAAACACTATTAGCTAAGAACGACCTAGAAGCACGTTGGACTTTCAATGTACCTACACTTACAAGACAAGTAGAAGGTATCAATGCAGGTCACTTAATTGAGATAGGTGCTAGACCTAATACAGGTAAGACATCTTTCCATGCAAGTATGATTGCAGGACCAAATGGTTTGGCTCATCAGGGTGCTAATTGTATTATCTTATGTAACGAAGAAGGAAGTCATAGAGTTGGTGCTAGATACTTAACTGCATCAACAGGTATGACTATGAGAGAGATAAAAAATAATCCTACTAAGGCTCGTGACTTGTATGCACCTGTCAAAAACAATATTAAGATAAAGGATGCAACAGGTAGAGATATGTCTTGGGTTGAGAGTGTATGTAAATCTTATAAGCCTGATGTAGTTATACTAGACATGGGAGATAAGTTTGCTAGGACAGGTGGCTTTGCTAGGACAGACGAAGCACTCAAAGCTAATGCAATTTATGCTCGTATGATTGCTAAAGAACATCAGTGTGCTATGTTTTATATGTCACAATTATCTGCTGATGCTGAAGGTAAGGTGTTGCTTAATCAAAGTATGATGGAAGGTAGTCGTACAGGAAAAGCAGCTGAAGCTGACCTGATGATTTTAATAGCTAAGAATCCACCACGACAAGATGAGACAGAAGAAGATTTACAAAGACATTTAAATGTGGTAAAGAATAAACTTACAGGATGGCATGGTGTCGTTCATTGTAATTTAAATTATCAAATAGGAAGGTATGAAGCATGAAATTAACACTTGATGTAGAAAACACTGTTACAAATCGTAATGGTAAGATGCATCTTGACCCATTTGAACCTACTAACAAACTCGTTATGATTGGTTGCTTAACAGATACAGGTAAAGAGTATCTATATAGAGACAACTATGATGGAGTGCAGGAGTTATTAGATAGTGCTACTATACTGATAGGACATAATATAGTACATGATTTAATGTGGTTATGGGAATGTGGTTTTAACTATGAAGGCTCTGTATTTGATACTATGTTGGGCGAGTACATATTACAACGTGGTAACAAACAACCTTTATCTCTTGATGCTTGTGCAGAGAGATATGAATTAGAAACACAGAAACAAGATACGTTGAAAGAATACTTTAAGAAAGGTGTAGGGGTAGATGAGATACCACCTGAAGAATTGGCTAGTTACTTATCAGCAGACTTACATGCAACACAACAACTGTCTGACGTTATCTATAAAAAGTTAAACACTACTGAGTATAGTTCTTTGATGGATACAGTTATACTAACTAATAAAGTTGCTATAACGTTAGGTAAAATCTATAGAAGAGGTTTTAAGGTAGATGTATCTAAACTAGATGAGGTTAGAGTTGAGTTTGAGAAAGAGAAACAAGACATAGAAATACGTCTCAACAAACAAGTACGTAATCTAATGGGTGACACCCCTATTAACTTAAATAGTCCTGAACAAATGTCTTGGGTTATATATAGTAAGAAACCTATAGATAAGTCTATGTGGTCAAATAACTTTACTCCTTATATGGATAACTCAGAGTATAAGGAAAAGGTAAATGAGTACTCTAACAATTTATATAAGACACAAGCTGTAAAGTGTTTTGAGTGTAGAGGAGAGGGTTATATTAGAAAGGTAAAGAAAGATGGAAACTTATACTCTAAGCCAAGTAGGTGTGTTCATTGTAATACTTCTGGCTACTTATTTAATAATACGAATACGATAGCAGGGTTAAAGTTCACTGCTCCTACTGCTAAATGGGTAAGTAATAGTGGGTTTACCACAAACAAATCCTATTTAGATATACTAAGAAATGTAGCTAAGAAAAATGATTTGACAGATGCAGTCAATTTTCTGACAGACTTACAGAGGTTGTCAGCTTTAGATACATACCTATCTTCTTTTGTAGAAGGTATTAATACTTACGTTAAACCTGATGGTATGCTCCATGTTCGTTTACTACAACATAGAACATCTACAGGTAGGTTCAGTGGTGCTGACCCTAATATGCAGAATATGCCAAGAGGTGGTACGTTTCCTGTCAAGAAGGTATTCGTGTCACGTTGGGAAGGTGGCAAGATACTTGAAGCTGACTTTGCTCAGTTGGAGTTTCGTGCTGCGGCATATTTATCACAAGATAAGGTAGCAATGGATGAAGTCTCTACTGGATTTGACGTTCACTCATATACGTCTCAAGTTATTAGCGATGCAGGTCAACCGACTTCTCGCCAAGATGCGAAAGCACACACGTTTGCACCACTCTACGGAGCAACAGGGTTTGGAAGAACCAAAGCAGAAGCTGAGTACTACGAACACTTTACAGAAAAGTACAAAGGCATCAAAGCTTGGCACTCCAGATTGGCTAAAGAAGCTTTAGAGACAGGTATGATAACTACACCATCAGGCAGACAGTTTGTCTTCCCTGATGTAGAAAGAAAAAGAAATGGTACAGTTACTTATTTTACACAGATAAAGAATTATCCTGTGCAGTCATTTGCTACAGCAGATATAGTTCCTTTAGTACTAATGCATATAGATAAGCAACTTGACAACATACAGTCTTGTGTGGTAAATACTGTACACGACTCTATCGTAATAGACGTACACCCAAATGAAAGGGTAATGGTATTGAATATTATTCGTAATACAAATGAGACACTTATTAATTTAATTAATTTAACATTTAAAATAGACTTTAATGTGCCTTTATTATTAGAAGCGAAAATAGGAGATAACTGGCTTGACACAAAGGATGTGTCGTGATATAACTATGGTTCTTTAGAAAGGAGAATTACATGAATGAAATAACTACAATTAATGAAGATAACTATGCATCTATGGCTAAAGCTATGGGTCTACCAACACCTTCTGTAAATACACAGAAAAAGGCTAGTCTTTTAAATAGGTTCAGGGTTTGGCATAATCCTACTATGGGAAAGAAAAAGTTAGATGGTAAGGAGTTTAATACGGAAGTTGTTGAAGGTGGGCTATTTAGACTTGAAGTAGTGGGTGACCCTTCTACTTTTTACTTTGCAGAGAAGGTAAAGATAAGACCTTTCATGCAAAGGTTTATGTATAAAAGATTTATTATGGGTGTAGGTGATATACCAAATGCTTATAATAAAACTATTATGGCAGACACTTTAAATATAGATTTAAAAGATGATGCAGGTACATTCAACTGTGGTAAACCAGCAGGGTATGTAGAAGACTTTCAAGCATTACCTGAGAATACTAAGAAGTTAATTAAATCTATTAAGAGGAACAGGGTAATCTTTGGCATTGCTGAATTAATCAATCCTGTTCAAGGCATAGATGGCGAAGAAGTAAAGGACTTACCTAGCTTTCCAATTATATGGGAGATTGATAATAGAGATGCATTTAAATCATTAGGTGATATCTTTACTAAGCTTTCTAAGATGGAGAGATTACCATTACAACATATGATAAACTTAGATGGTACTACAGGCTTTAGTACTAATAATGGTAGTAAGTATTATATTCCCAATGTTAATTTAGATTTAACTAAGAAGTTAGATATAGTTGAAGAAGACCATAAAACATTTGGAGACTTTATGGATTGGGTAAAGGTATATAATGATGGCATTGTTAAGAAGTGGGATGAGAAAGTATCTATAAGGCAGGATGAAGTATCTGAAGAAGATATGAATACTGTTGAAGCTTTTATAGATGTGGAAATGGAAGATGCTAATGCCTAGTATGTCACACCCTGCTGAATTGTCCTTGCATCAGTATATGTCTGATGCTGTTAATGGTAAGTCTACTATGTCAGAAGAAGTTATTGAACAGGTAGGCAACGATGTAAAGGATGCATTGAGAAAACAATTTGGTGGGGGTCAAAATCGTGGTGACTTTCGCCTACGTATGTCCAACTTAGGCAGACCAACTTGCCAACTATGGTTTGATAAAAATAAACCTGAAGTAGCCCTAGATAAACCTAATAGCTTTATGATGAATATGATGTTAGGTGATATAGTAGAAGCTGTGTTTAAAGGTTTATTAAAAGCATCAGGAGTTAAGTATGAAGAACCTGAACATGTATCATTAGAAGTAGATGGTACAAAAATTAATGGTACTTATGACTTAGTGATTAATGATGCAGTTGATGATGTTAAGTCTGCTTCAGCTTGGTCTTATGATAATAAGTTTGAATCTTTTGAGACGTTAAGTCAGGGCGATGCATTTGGTTATATAGCACAACTTGTTGGCTACGCAAAAGCTGCTAAAAAGAAAGTTGGTGGTTGGTGGGTAGTCAACAAAGCTAATGGCAAGTTTAAATATGTGTCAGCTCAAAATGTTGACGAACCTAAAGAGATGAACAAAATCAAAGCAACAGTTCAAAAAGTTAAAGATAATACATTTGAAAGGTGCTTTGAGCCAATAGAGGAGACGTTTAGAGGTAAGCCTACAGGCAATACTATACTAGGTATAAGTTGTGGGTTTTGTGACTATAGAAATGATTGTTGGGAAAACTTAAAAACTCTTCCATCTGTGATGTCTAAAGCACAATTTCCTAAAGTAGTTAACTATGTAGAACTAAATAATGTCTCCTCATAAAATAAGAAGAGAAGCTATAAAGTATGGGTATAGGAGTGGCTTAGAGCATAAGTTATCACAGTATCTTGACTCGCTTAAACATAAGTATCAATATGAAAGCATCAAGATTGAATGGGAAGACTTAGCCTATCGCACCTATACCCCTGACTTTATACTTGAGAATGGTATCATCATAGAAACTAAAGGTAGGTTTCTAGTAGCAGACAGAAGAAAACATTTAGCTATACAAAAGCAACATCCTAAATTAGACATTAGGTTTGTATTTACAAATAGTAAAAGTAAATTAAATAAAGGAGCAAAGTCTACATATGAACAGTGGTGTATAAAACACAAATTTAGATACTACGATAGAATCATACCTGAAGATTGGTTAAAAGAAAAAGGTAAAAACAAACATCCTGAATTTATAAAATTCGTAGGAGCAAAAGTGAGGAGAGAAAAATGACAATACAAATGGATAATAAAGGTAATCATTTCTTCATAGAAATAGTTCCTAACATTGATGATACAGGCAAATGGTTAGGAGAGTTTCAATTAGTAATAAATGCTAGAAAAACTAATATTGATGACGATAGCTTCTATCAACTAGAACAGTTATGCCAAATGGGATGTGCTGCCCTTTCACTAATGGAAGAGGACAAGGATATTCAAAATAAAGTGTATGATTATATGGAAAGTCCTGAAACTATAACTAATAAAAGTGTTCCTAAAAATACAGCCTTAATACATGAGGTATCAGATAACGTTATATCTGTAAAATTTGATAAGGGTATTAAGAGTTGACACTAGCTAAAGGGGAGTATATAAAAGATATGAGACACATGGAATACATGAAACACCTAGCAGAAAAGGAGACAGCAATGAAATACAACAAAGATGATGACATGGTTAATCATCCTGAACATTATAACAAAGCAGGTATTGAAACTATTGATGCCTTAGAAGCTATGTTAGGTGATGGATTTGAAGCCTATCTACAAGGTAATATTATGAAATACTTATGGCGATACAAGTATAAGAATGGCTTAGAAGATTTAAAGAAAGCTGAGTGGTACTTACATAAATTAATAGAGGTCAAAGATGTCAAAAGTTAAAATTATGATGAGTATTTCTGTAGACCCTGACGAATATTCAGTACCCTCTGATGGCAGAATAGGCGAAGAAATAGAAGACTATATTACTGATGTAATACACGAGTTAGACGGAGTTAAAATTACAAGCATAAGAAGTATAACTGAGGAGACATAAAATGATAAATAACTTTCTACCAACAGACTATCAGAACTTCATAGCACTCTCTCGCTATGCTAGATGGAAAGAAGATGAACAAAGAAGAGAGAATTGGGGTGAAACTGTAGACAGATACTTTGACTATATGACTACTCATCTTAAAAAGAACCATCAATATACTATGACCAAAGCATTAACTAACATGCTTAAAGAGCAGATACTTTCTCTTGGTGTAATGCCTAGCATGAGAGCCTTGATGACATCAGGACCTGCTTTAGACAGATGTCATGTAGGTGGTTATAATTGTAGTTATATACCTGTAGATAGCCCACGAGCCTTTGACGAATGTATGTATGTATTAATGTGTGGTACAGGTGTTGGTTTCTCTGTTGAACGTGAGGTTGTAGACAAGTTACCTATAGTAAATGAGCATTTTGAAGACAGCACTACTATCATCAAAGTTGGAGATAGCAGACCGGGTTGGGCAAGAGGATTGAGAGAACTAATAGCTATGCTATATGCAGGGCAAGTTCCTACATGGGATATGTCAGAGGTCAGACCAGCAGGTGCTAGGCTCAAGACCTTTGGTGGTAGAGCATCAGGACCACAGCCATTAGTAGAGTTGTTTCAATTTTGTATTGACATATTTAAGAGTGCCAAAGGTAGAAGACTATTTCCTATTGAGTGTCATGATATCATGTGTAAGATTGGTGAAGTAGTTGTAGTAGGTGGTGTTAGACGTTCTGCTCTCATCTCACTATCTAACTTAGGTGATGACCAAATGAGACATGCCAAGTCAGGTCAATGGTGGGAGAATGAAGGACAGAGAGCATTAGCTAATAACTCTGTAGCATTTAAAGGTAAGCCTGAGATGGGTACATTCATGAGAGAGTGGACTGCATTATACGAATCTAAGTCAGGGGAACGTGGTATCTTCAATAGACAGGCTGCCAAAGTGAAAGCATTAGAGAATGGCAGAAGAGATGCTGACCATTACTTTGGATGTAATCCTTGTAGTGAAATAATACTAAGACCATATCAGTTCTGTAATCTTACTGAGGTGGTAGCACGTTCAGTAGACACGTTAGATATACTCAAAGAAAAGGTTAGACTAGCTACTATTCTTGGTACATTTCAATCCACTCTTACAAACTTTAAGTACTTACGTAAGATATGGAAAGATAATACAGAGGAGGAAAGACTATTAGGAGTTTCCCTAACAGGTATATTAGATTGTCCTACACTCAATAATGTATACTATGAATTAGATGACGTACTTGAACAGCTAAGAGCAGTAGCAGTAGAAACTAACAAGAAGATTGCTAAAGAATTAGGCATACAACAGTCAACTGCTATTACTTGTGTCAAACCTAGTGGTACAGTTAGTCAATTAGTTGACAGTGCATCAGGAATACATGCAAGACATAGTGACTACTACGTTAGAACTGTACGTGGAGATAACAAAGACCCACTAACACAGTTCATGAAACAGAGTGGCATACCATTTGAACCTGACGTTATGAAGCCTGACAGCACAACTGTGTTTAGTTTCCCTATGAAAGCTCCTGATGGTGCAATCACGAGGACAGCTATGACAGCAATAGAGCAGTTAAAGTTTTGGCTAGTCTATCAAAGACATTGGTGTGAACACAAACCATCTGTTACTATATCCGTTAAAGAAGACGAGTGGATGGAAGTAGGAGCATGGGTGTATGAAAACTTTGATGAAGTATCAGGCATATCTTTCTTACCGTTTAGTGAGCATACATACCAACAAGCACCTTATCAAGATATAGATGCTGATAAGTATGCCAAGTTAATGGAGACTATGCCTAAAGCTATTGATTGGAGTAAACTAAAAGACTTTGAAAAAGAAGATACGACTAGTGGTGGAAGAGAGTTAGCTTGCACAGCAGATGCTTGTGAAATGGTTGACTTGGTGTCTAACTGATGGTAGAATCACCTGAAATGTTATGGTGGCAATGGTGGTTAATTACTGCTATTTCCATCAACACCACTATAAACACTATAGTATTCTTTAAAGGTAGAAAACTACATATAAAAGAAATGCTACACCTTAAACCTAAAACAAAAAAGGAGAAGTAAATGGAAAACCTACAGCCTAGCACAGAGAATAGAAAAAAGTTTGACCTAGATTTAGAGTATGGTCAAGTAAGAGAAAAACAAGTAGCTGATATGCTACAAGGTAAAAAGATTGAAGTTAAGAGTGAGAGAGGTATGTGGCAGAAGACAGGTAACATAGCTATAGAGTTTGAAAGTTATGGTAAACCTAGTGGTATAGCAGCTACGGAATCAGACTATTGGTTTCACAATCTATGTGTAGGAGAAGAAACATTCTGCACCTTAGTCTTTGATGTTAAAAGCTTGAAGAAAATTATAGATAAGCTTGACACAAAGAAGTGGGTAGCAGGTGGAGATAACAAAGCAAGTAAAATGTATTTACTTAACCTACAAAAACTATTTTCTTCAGATGTAATTAAAACCTTTAAAGGAGTATAAGTATTATGAAAAAACAAAGAAATCCAAATCTAAGTAAATATGATGCACCTCTAAAAATACAATTTAGTAGGGGTATGAGTGACTTTAAGAGGGGTAAAGTCAATAATCCTTACCCTGTTAATACTATGCAAGAACGTGAATGGCTTAGGGGTTTTAACATCTCATATTTTCATACATTAGAAAAGGTTAAACGCAATGAAACTAGAAGAAGAAGCGAGAAAATACATGCAGGATAAGCTAATAATAACTGAAGTCATAACTCCTGACTTATACGAAAGGTTAGCAGGAGAGACAGCTATCTTCCCAAAAGAAAAAGCCTTAGAGTATTTAGCTCTAGGCTTGACTAGTGAAGCAGGTGAAGTTGCAGGTAAAGTAAAAAAACTTATACGTGATGGAGAAGATAAGGAAGGCTTTGAGTTAAAGAAGATTGCCATATCACACGAGATAGGTGATGTACTTTGGTACTGTGCTATGATGGCTAGAGAGGTTGGTGTTCCATTGAATACTATTATGCAAGAAAACTTGTTAAAGTTGCATAGTAGGAAGGAACGTGGAACATTACATGGTTCAGGAGATGAACGTTAGTTTATTGTATAGAGCCTTTTACATCTTTACCTAAAGCAAGAAATTCTTGGTCTTCTTTACCAAACATTTCTATGTAATACTCAATACCTTTTAGGTAATCTCCTGTAGTCTTGTCATGATTTTTATGTATATACAGGCTTTCACCTTCTTTATATTTGTATCTCTCCGTCACAATATCTCGTTTTTCTGCCGGAAGGGATATGAATATAGCTTTTAATTTCCTGTTTCTATCTACAGGGGTATCATTCATTAAAGGTTGTAATACCTTTACTCTAGACAATGTTCTATATTCATTTATTAAACTTCTTAACTCATATCTTTTTAGTTTATCTGTTTCTAACTTGTTATAATCTTCACTTAATATATAGGGAAGTACATATTTATCCATACTATAACCCATCTCACCTTTTGCTAAATTAGCGAATGGTGCATCTCCTTTTATCTTTCTTGGTGCATACTCACGATAATCAAATCTTAATCTTGCCATTTCATTTTCAACTGCTGTTCTAGTTTCTTGCTCGTTAAAACCTGTTAGCATTTTCATAAACGGATTTACATTATATAATGGTTTATTTCTTGATGGTCTATACACAGGTATATCACCTTCTTCAGGCTCATACTTATTAGGCAATGACCTAGTGGCTTGCTTCAACATGTATTCTACCATATCTACACTAGAATTATCTTGCACAACTCTGTATGCAGGGTCTAATATAGTTCCTGCTATATCCTTTAACATACCTGCTGGAACAAGAGCAGAGTTAAAAAAGTTACCTGCAAACTTAAACATAACTTCGTCTAGTGTCATATCAGAAGGACCACCAACGTCTTTTGAATTTATAATTGAATCAACAGAACTGTCTACTATCCATAAACCTGAACCACCTTTAGCAGAGCCACCTAAGAAAGCATTTATAGCATCTCTAGGTTTACCACTAATACCAACAGCAACTTTGTCATTATCGTGTAATTGAGGTAAATCCATGCCTAAAACACTTCCTTGTTTTTTAGGACCTGTGTGCCTGTACAACCAATCAGCAATCCAAGCAGCTCCCATAAAAGGACCTAATGCTGCTTCCAAGTTATATGTAGAACCACCTATTTTAAATTCGTATGGTCCTGTATTCTCATCACCAAATTTATTACGTATTCCATAAAAAGCTGCTATAGTGGCTAAACCACTTAGTTGCTTTCCTATAGCTTCATCATCTAAGGCTAGTCTAGTACTAAAAGATTCTAGTCCAATATCAACACCACGTACACCCTTTTTACCACCTTTTTTATTTAGTATTCCACCAAAGTTTATTAGTCCTAATATAGGAGCATGTTCGTATTGAAATATGAGTTGATTAACTAAGTATCTAGGGAAGGGAACAATGGAAGAAAAAAGTATATTCTTAGATGCACCAGAAATAAATGAATCAGCAAGTTTATTAAAACCACCTTCTTTACTAGCAAACTTACCTGTTTGATAAGAGAACTCTAATGCTTTTTCCATAGCTTCACCAATAGCTTTAGGGTCAAGCTGACTAAATTTACCTATGGTTTTACCTGCTTTTGCAGGGTCTAAATAACTATCTTCAAAAAATCCTTTTAGTCCACCCTTTATATTATTAGCATACATATATTTATCTATTTCTCTAGAAAATATAGCACGTTTAAATAAATTATCACTCATAGTATTAAGTACGTTAGCCATTCTAGCTACTTTAACAATACCACCTTCTGTACTTACTTCTTCTCCAATATCACCCATTTCTCTAAATAACATTTTGGCTGTGTCGCTGTCAGCAAATCTTTTATCTCTAAACAATAATTCTAAAGCTTCTGTTTCCCAAGACTTTGTACCAAGCCACAAGTCCTTCATATAAGCAGACTGCCCACCTGTTCTCATTTGTGCTAATCCTTTAGCAACAGAACGAGATGCTTCTTTAGCCATATCCCTGTTTGCTAGACCTATTAAACCTTGTCCACCAGCTTTAGTAACATTATATAAACCTGCACCTAGATTATCTAGTGCATAGACATAATTTCTCATATATCCATTAGTTGTATTACGTGCTGTTGTAGCAGTTTGAATTGTCATAAAACCAATACGAGCTTTATTTAATGCAGGTAAACCTAACCATTGACTCATAACATTTCTTACCCTAGAGCCTACAGCTTTTTCACTTTCTTCTAAAGCTTTTTTAGCAGGGGTCATTATATCTGAAAGGTTAATTAATTTTTGGTCAACCTCAGTTAATTCTTTTAATAATTGTTCTTTTTCTTTTTTGGCTAACTTACCTGCTTTACCTAATAATCTACCTGCCTGACTGTACTCTTCCACAAGTAAAGAAGAAAGTTGATTCATGGATAACCCATGTTCATCTAATATTTTAAGTATACCAACATCTGTAATCTTACCATTAGTCAAACCACGTGCTAATCTAGATGTAATTCGTTCTTCTGCTAGTGCATCCTTACCCTTTTTAGTTTTTACTGTTTTTACTATAGGGTCTACTTTTGCTAATATCTTAGATGCGGCAGAAGCAATATTGTCGTGAAACTTTTCTTCTAGTGTAGGTACAAACTTACCTGATATAAATTCTAAGTCTCCTGCCAAACCACCTTCAGGTGTCTTCATCTTCTTACCTTCAGCTATCTTTTCAGGAACAGTATCTAATAAAGACAATTTACGTTTTATCTTTTTAAAATCACCTGCTGTTTTTCTGTTTGTTTTTGTTTTAGTTGTTATGTTTTTGTGTACAGATTCAATAACTTTAGACTCTTTACCTATAGCAACCTGTCTTATCTGTTCTGCTACATTTGAGCTTAAAGTACGTTTAGTTCCAGTTATAGCACCTATAGTTCCACTACCCAATAAACTAAAGGATGTTGCCAAACCAATATTACTTAAACTAACCTCATCTGTAATACCCAATTCTTTTCTAGTTCTTTCTTGTTGAGTAACCGTGTAAGCAGCAAATGTTCCATCAACTGCCATAGCACCTGTCATAGTCTTCCAACCACCTGCTTTAAAACCTTGATAAGCAGAACTAGTTTTAGCAACTAATCTTTTACCAACACCTGCTTTAGCTGTTTCTTTTGCAATATTACCTGCTGATGCCCTTAGACCTTGTTTCTTTAAACTTTCTGTAGCACCTTTTTTTAGTATCTCACGAATACCTAGCTTTATGCCTTGTTGTGCAGCCAATGCACCTGCTTTAGCAGCACCAAAAGAAAACATACCTGCATAAGTTGATGGTGCTGTAAACACACCTTCTACGTAATCACCTGCAGCTTTCCAACCTAACTCACCATCCATAGTATCAAAAGTATTCATAAGTCTATTCATTCTAGCTTTACTTTCTTCATCAGCAGTTTGAGCATAAAATAAATCTTTAGTAGCAGTAACTTCATTTACATTTTGAACACGAAAATGCTCCATATAAGCATCATATATATCTTGTTTAGCTTGTGTTTCATTACTATAATCAAACTCGTAACCTTCTCTATCTTCTAAAAATAAAGCTGCATCCTCGATAAATGATTCATCGTTGATTAAGTTTTCTTCTTTTAAATCTTGCTGGTCTAAGTAGGTATAACTCATTAAATAATACTTCCATATGTAGACAACCAATCTTTGCCAGTATTCTGCTTAAATTGATTTTTTCTATCTTGTTCTGTTACTACATTTTCTTGTGTAAAATATTTCTTCCACATTCTAGCACTAGTGCCTGTAGGTTTATTGGCAAATGTAGTCTTTAATACATTTAAATCCATTTTTACAGTACCTAAAGGGGTAAGTGTATTTGGTGTACTTTGCTTAAAGACTTTATTATTAGTAAGACCTGAATTTGTTGCAGAATTATTTAACTCAGCCATATCAAACTCTATTTTTCCTGTTGCAACTATATAGGGGTTGCCATTGTTTTTATCTTCGTAATCTCTTGTAGCAATCATTTCTTTTGATACTCTCATAACATCAATACCATTTCTTGCTGCCAACTCTATCATAGTATTTGGTTCTATAGGTTTGTCAAAGAAAGTATCTGATATTTCAGAAAATTCATTAGCTAATGTAGCTGGTATAAAACCTCTAGCTGTTTGTTGATTTTCACCTCTACCATTAACGCTTTTTGCCCACATCACTGTATCTTTAAATTTAGTACTAAAGTCACTAGCTATACCTGCATTAACAGCTTTTTTATTAACACTATTCCAAGAACCATCATATTCTAATCTACCACCAATATTTGCATAGGAACTAAGCATAGATTCATACGAGCCTTTTGTTGATTTTTGTTGAGCTACGGTTAATTGTTTATCGCCAATATTGGATATAAGACTTGCTAATCTTTTTTGTTCTGTTATCAAAGCTTCAGGTGCTTCGTCACCTAATTGGTCTGTTCTACCTCTAATTAATTTTAAATCTGCAGCATAGCTTTGCCCTAATTGCAAATCAAATTTATCCACATTAATATCAGAAGCCGCTGATAACTCCCCAAAGTCAGGTTTTAAATTTGATGCACCTGCTAGTGCTCTATCTGCTTTTATTCTGTTAGAAACATACTTTGCTACATTGTCTTCTCCTCTAGCAAATATATTAAGTATACCCATACCAGTACCTTTTAAAGCATCATCATCTAAACTGTCATCTCCAATATTCATAGGTATCGTTATTAAATTAGCTAATTGCTTAGATGAAGGTATTTTATATCCATCAACAGTTTCTCCTAAAGGCATATAAGTATCACCTGCAACTAAACCGTTGCTATTTAATCTTTTGACAATAGAAGGAACTAAAGCTTTAGCACCTGTCCAACTTTCTTTATTAATCAAAGAATGTAAAACTTCCATACCTCTAGTTCCACCATTTACATTTAATTGATTAGCTAAAAATTTAATTTCTTCTTCATTTCCTCTAAAATCTTCATCAAATCTACCACGTTCATTTATTTCTCTATTTATCTTTTTTTCAGATAATCTGCTTACCCTACCATCTAAATCATTCATAGCATCATTAACACCCTTAGTAGTAGACTTTGCTAAACCCTCTAATAAACCCATGCCAAAACTTCTCATTTAATTTCTCCTCGCCATTAAACCTGAAGGCTGTTCTTCTTCCATTATAATTTCTTCAGGCATTTCTGCTTCTGTTTTCATTATATCTTCAGGTAACTCTCCTTCTACTTCGTCACCCTTTTTGTTTTTTATCTCAGCTTTTAATTTCTCAACAGTTCTTTTGGCTAAACTATCTCTATCACTACGAGGTGCATCATCTAAACCTGTCTTGTATTTAATACCTGCTGAATCTCCTATCAACATCATTGTCTCTATTAACACAGGTAATAACAACAAACCTACATCTACAGTATGTTTACCTTCCATAACCCCTGCTAACTGTATTGTATTAGCAATAGTCGTTAAAGGTATGCCCATATCCATAATATCTACAAGTTGGTCAGAGAACTCATCACTCATCATTCTTGATGTGTAATGTTCTACAGCATCCTCTACAGTTGGAAACTGTGCAGGTTGTTGCCAAGGTCTAGCACCAAGTTCATGTGTTAAAGACATCCCCGGAATCGGAGCATCTAGTCTAGGCTGTTTCGCTTCCATTGTTTTTCATTTCCATTCTTTTGTTTCTTATGGTATTGGTATATCTAGCTATTCTATAAGATGGTTGTACGTCATTCTCATTACGATTGTTTTTCATAAAGTTTTTTACAGGAGCTAGTAACCCACTACCCTTTTTTTTAGTTTCAGTAGGTTGCATCTTTATCTGTTGAATCATTTTATACATATTCTTTGCGTGATTAGTTACCATGTTACATTCCAAACCTTAAATAAGCAGTACCTAGTGTACCAATTAAACTTCCAATAGCACTACCTGCACTAGATGAGCTTTGTTCAGCAGCTACTTCTTTTCTAGTTCCTGCATCTATTTGTGCTTCAGCTAGAGTAGTTACTCTGTCAAGTTCATTCTCTGCTGATGTCCATGCCCATTCCATGCTATCAGCATAGTACTGCCATAGATTGTCGTAAGAGTTCTTAGATATATCAAGTAATGCATTAGCATTTAATTCATTAGAACGATTGATAGAAGCAGTATCTGCTGTAGCAATCTGCCTTCTCCACGTAGCATTACTCTGTGATATAACCATTTGATTCTGTGCATTAAATTGGTCACGTTGATTATTTAACTCTGCGTTAAATCTTTCTACAGTATTAGCTTGACCTGCATTAAACTGCCCTTGAGCATTAGCTTGAGTAGCATTAAACTGTGCTGTCTGTGTAGATAAGTTAGCAAAAAATTGGTCTACTTGATTTTGACTAGATGCATTAAATTGTTTAGCAGCATTTGTAGCAGCTTGGTCTGTAAACAAACTTTGTGTTCTTTGCTGTGCCTTAAATAAATCAGTCTGTTGTTGATTTGATAAATTAGCCATATCTAACTGCATAAAGTTCTGTGCATTTTGTACAGCAGACTGTTGTCTATTGTTTAAGTTAGACATATCTAAATTAGCTAATGCTGATGCTTCAGTCATAGTCAAAGCTTGTCTATTTGATAAGTTATTTAAATTCATAGTGTTAGCAGCTCTACTGTTTTCCAAAGCAATAGATTGTTCAGCAGTAAAGTTTTGATTAGCTATATCAGCAATCCTAGCAGAGTTTTGTACTCTTGATTGAAATGCTTGGTCAAACTCCTGCCCTATAAATGTTGCACGTTGTTGTGCCGCAAGCATAGCACGTTGTTGTCTGTTAGATAAATTTTGTGCTTCAAATGATGCTACCGTTTTAGCATCTGCTTGAGCAATAGGAAGTGCTGATTCCAATGCACCTTGTATCATAGCTTGTCCTGCCATTGAAGATGCACCTAAACCTCTAGCAGCCATCTGTGCTTGTACAGCACGTAATGTTCCTGCTGCCCATGCAGGTGGATTACTTGCATCAAAGTTAGCAGTAAGTGTCGCAAGCTGTCCTTGAACAGTAGCTTGATTTGTTGGGGTAGCTGTGGCGGCTTGTATTTGTTCAGCATAAGTAGAAGCAGTCTCTGCATTAGCTACACCTGATATTAGTTCACCTGTTTGTACTTGTCTTTGTACAGGATTCTCTAAAAGAATAGCATTACCTTGAGCAGAAGTTAAACTACCTACGCTTGATGCAGTTTGTTGTGCTGCAAGTATCTGAGAACGAGGGTCTGTTTCATTTGTTTGAGCTGCTTGTAATGTGTCTAAAGAAGTGTTTACTTGCTCTGCAACACCTTGAGCATCTACAATATTTGCTGTAGTAGCAGTAGGCTGTTCAGCCATAGTAGTCTGAGCCATAGCTGTTGGTACAGAAACAGTTCCTGATAATTGACCACTTGTAGGTGCAAGCATTTGTTCTTGAGTTAATTGAGTTCCTACAGGAACAGTTGTTCCACCTGTAGGTAGTGCAGGAGTAATAGCTTGTTGTGAGGATACTTGCCCTATTGTAGAATCTGTTGGCACACTTAACTGTGGAATATTTTGTTGTGGTAATGCACGTGGGTCAGGTTGAGGTGCAGGTTGTGTTTGTATAGGTGCAGGTTGAGGTGCTACAGGCATATTTTGTCCTGTGTAAGCTACAAGAGCCGATGGGTCAGGAGCTGCTTCTCTATTTAAGTATTGTTGTCCTGTAGTAGGATTAATAAAATTAGGTATAACAGCAGCCCCGGGAACACCACCCACTGCCATCTTCTTAACCATACCACCTCTAGCCATCTCTTGTGCCCTACCTTGATACACAATCATCTCTCGTTGCTTATCAGGGTTCTGTTGTAGGTACTGGTCAAACTCTTCCATCCTACCTGCATAGCCCATCTTAGAAGCTATCTTCTGTAATCCCTGTGGCTTAAAGCCTGTAAACATTGCCATATATTATATTCCTATTTCAATACTATTGCGACAATCAAAGCTACTACACCTAATGTACCTGCCATAGACATAGCTTCTAATCGCCACATTCTTTTGTCTAAAGTGCATAGCTTATCATCTACTGCTTGATAACGTATGGCACATTCTTTCTCGTGAGCATCTAACTCTAGTTGTACCTTGAGTTCAGGTCGCAAATCCATCTTCATCTGTTAACTTTCTAATGCTGTGATACGTGCTTCTAATTCTTGTATGGTTTTCACGAGTAAAGGTACTAGTTTGGATTGGTCAATGCCTTGCATAACTGGAATAGTCTTACTAGCAACCCAAGTTGTGTCACTTGCATAGATTGGGTCTACTGTGTTTCCATCTGCATCAGTAGTAGATAGTTTGCCCTCTTCCCAATCTGCTTCAGATATATCTTGAGTTAATACTGTACCATCTGCATTGAGAACAACATTAGTTATATCTTCAGTCGCATCTTTAGTACCAGTAACACACTCAGGAACTACTGCTTGTGCTTCGTGTGCCAAAAACCCATCTACTGTAGTGTCAGCATCTGCAATAAAGTTAAATCTACTTGGCTTGAGTTGCTTCAATCTTGTGGTTGCATCCCAGTCTGTTACTACGTTTTCTTTTAGTCTGTAGTCGGAAGATGTGGCGTAGGCTGTAGCTGAACCATTTGTACTTATTGTGCCAATATTACCATTCCCATTATAGAACAAAATTTGATTTGAGGTTGATGTGGCATTTATTGAAAAACGTCTTTGTGATTGTGTAGAAGCAAGAGATACACCATCAGCACTTCCATCAGGTAATGCTGTGCAACCATAAAAAACAGTTCCTGATGAGGATATTCTCATACGTGCTGAACCATCAGTATAAAATATCATAGCATTAATACTAGCATGAGCATACTCAATAGCACCAACAAATGGAGAAGATGTATTATCAGCAAATTGCATCCTTGCACTATTAGCAGTACCACTAACAATAGTTAAACCATGTTCCCCTGATGTTGTTCCTATAACTAAATCAGAAGCAAGACTTCCAAAATCATTAGGGTTATTATTTCCGATACCAACTTTGTCATTACCACCATCAACAAAAAGCATATTAGCATTGCCATTTGATTCAACACGAAAGTCTACGTCTTTACTTTCTTCGTTAAAAACAATTTCGGCTGGAGTCACATTCATTCTATTACTTAATGCTCCACCAACCATAGTGCTTATATAATAACTACCATCTTCAGAACCATCACTTACATCATTAGCTTGTGATGTTATTTGCACATATCTTACATCTTGAGAGTTATCATTCCGACCTTCATACTCTATAACCCCTAAAATATCGGCATCGGCAGGACTACCAGAGTTTCTATACATTCTAAGATTAGGACCAGCATTAGCATCTGCATCTGTAGATAATAGTGTAAGTTGGTCTGTGTTATCAGCAGTACTTATAGTTGTACCATCTAATATGGTAGCACCTGCTCCTAATAGTTTTGCTGTATCGCTTGCTCTAGTCATATCTTCTCCCTAACCTATAAATGTGTCTGCCTGACACCTGACCATTGGTGGAGACTTCACCCCATTTTGCTAACTCTGCTGCTTTACTCATTTGTTACTCCTTACCCACAATATAAAACGCAAGACACTAATTTTACGTCTGTTGTACTATTACCGATTGTCACTTTACCAATAGTTTTACTTCTTACAATATCGTCTGATTGAACTTTTGCTGTGCCATCACCATTACTTTCTAGCAAGTCACCTTTAGCACAAGCACCAGTCACTCTAATTGAGCCAATGCCCACAGAAGCAATCATTACTTTATCTTGTTTTGAAAATTCTGCTACTACTCCATATACACAAGCATCACCAACAGTATCAGAAATTTTTACTTTTGGGTGGTCTGCTCTTGTTTGCCCAGCTTTTGGATGTGTTTCATCATTACCAAGAGTATCAGACTGTGTGCTTGGATAAGTATCTAATTCATCTATACTGCTAACAACAGTACCAACTGCTGTGTTTGTAGCAATTCCAGAACTTTCATGTTGCCCAGAAAAACCATTATAAGTTACAGTTGCACCACTAATAGTTATTGTTCCTTCTACTGAGTTTGCGTGTCTAATACTTACAACTTCACCATCTGAGCCTTGTCTATTTAAAAAAAGTAAGGCACTAACGTCACTAGTTTGTGTATTTGCTACAGCAAGATGTGCATTATTAGCTCCTAAATGGAAATAAGCACCATTAGCTGTAGAATCAGCTGAAGCTTGACCAAACAATACATTGTCAGCACCAGCATCTACAAGAAGAGCATTAGCATTGCCATTTGATTCAACACGAAAGTCTACGTCTACGCCACCTTCGTTAAAAACAATTCCAGTAGGAAGAAAGTCTGCATTATTAACATAAGTTATTGTACCTCCAGCAGAACCACTTACTGCTGTGTCTATTGTTATACCTGAACCAAAATCTATTTTTGCTGCCGTATTAGTTATGTCGTATGTTTGATTTCCACTACTGTCAACGCTATTACTGTTACTTGCGATAAACCCTTGTCCGTTACTATTATTTATATTGAAGGCTACTTTTTTGTTAGAACCATTGTAACGAGCACTTACTGGAGAATTGACTGTGTTAGTTTGCGTAAAGGCGGCAGTAGCCCCTGTAATAGCTCCAGTGACAGCCAATGTTGAAGCCATATCCACAGCACCATCTATGTCCACGACATCAAGATTAGCTGTGCCATCTACGTCTATGTCTCCAGATATATCAAGAGATGTACCTGTAAGAACACCTGTAACACCAAGAGTACCTGCCATTGTAACATTACCATCAAACGTACCACCATCTGCTTTACTTACAGTGTCAGCTACGGAGAATACATCAAATGCTATTATCTCAACTATGTCATCAGCAGATGCACCTTGAGCTAGTACAATGGCTGTGCCACTAGTAGCTGTGTAATCTTCATCTGCTAGTTTCACACCATTTTGATACACGTCAACGTAATTGCTATCTCTGTACGCTAGAGTAATACCTTCATCCCCTGCACCACTAAAACTAGTTTGGGATGCAGTAGCTGTGTATGTATGTTTTTTTCTTACTCCGTTGGAAGGAGATACTCCTATGTATGCCATATATTTTCCTTAACCTGTAATTTTATCTGCCACACTTATTGGTGCATCAATAACTTCCTCACTCTTCAAAGAAGCAATCAATGAATTAGTGAATGCATTTTGTGCCACAGATACTTGGTCTAATTGAAATCTAAGACTAGCACCTTTAGTCTGTAAGTCTTTTATCTGATTGATTAGATAAGTTTGTTTATCATCTAAATCTTCTTGATTGTATTCTTTACCATCAATGGTTATTACGTTTGACTTTGTTTCCATCTTATTCCCCTGTAAATGTATCTGCTGCACTTATAGCTGAATCAATAACTGTAAAGTCCTCTGAACCCCAATCATCTAATGTCTTCTGATGTTTCAGATAACCAACACTACGAGTAACTCTTTCTTTCTTCTCGTCATGTGTGAGGTCATTCCCATAGTCATCTATAGTTGCATCATTACCTTTGTTATGGGTAGCAATTACAACATTTATTGTATCTGCTCCATCTAAACAAGCCTTATGTGCTTGTGTTATTTCTTCTGCTGTTCTAGTCATTGTTTATCCTTCTAATGTTTTAATTCGTGCTTCAAGTGCATCATTCTTAGCTGATAATTCTTGTACTGCTTTTACAAGTATAGGTACAAACTTGCTGTACTGTAAACCCATCTGCTTGCCATCACTTGATGTAGATACAGTAAGGTTTGTTTTATCTGCAATTTTGTAACCAGATGATTCTTCTAATGCGTTTACTTCTTGTGCCTTAAATCCAACATCTAACCAATCTTCTTTATGTGTGCCATCTGGTGTCTGTGCGTTTAAATCATAGTCATCTGCGTATTTATCACCATATTTTGACCTCTTATCCCATTTATAAGTAACAGGAGCTAATGCCTTAACAAAATCTAAACCTACATCTAAATCAGCAAAGTCTGTTTTATCTCTTTGGTCTGATGCTATAGTCCAATCTACTTGAACGTTACATTTTGAAATATTTTCATCACCTAACACTATTCTGTTACTTACTGTTGTGTAATTACCATCAGGACTTCCTGTTGTTCCTGCATCATTTCCTAAAAGCAAATTATTAGCACCACTTGTTAAATTATTTCCTGCTGAATTCCCCATAGCAGTATTACTATTGCCTGTTACAACACCTGCACCACCTGCAGCAATTCCAATAAAAGTATTAGCTGAACCAGTTTGCATTGCATCACCAGCAAGACTACCAATTATGGTATTGTGAGTTCCTGTTGTTATTGCTCTACCTGCATCATGACCCATTGCTACATTGTAAGAATTAGTTGCACTAGTAAAGTTTTGAACTAACAATGTGTTATAACCAATAGCAGTATTTCTACTACCTTTAGTATCAGCACCTAAAGAATTAATCCCCAGAGCAGTATTGTTGCTCCCCTCAGTCAGAGCATCACCTGCTTGACTACCAATGAGGGTGTTGTTGATGCCTGTTGTTAATGCTGTAGCAGCATTGTATCCAATTGCCACATTATTAGTGTCTGTAGCAGAGGTAAAGTTTTGTGTTGATAAAGCATTTTTACCAATAGCAATTGTCCTACTTCCTAAAGTATCTGTACTTAAAGCACCAACTCCGATTGCTACGTTGTGGTCAGCATCAGTAAGGGCATCCCCAGCAAGGTTGCCCATAAAAACATTGGCAGACCCTGTTGTTATTGATAAACCAGCACTATAACCAACTGCTGTATTATTGGCATCTTGTCCACCTGCGTTATTTTGAGTGAATAATGCTGCTCTACCAATAGCCGTACTTTTTGTACCTGTTGTTTCAGAACTTAATGCGTTGTACCCAATTGCAATATTCTCAATACCTGTTGTTAGTGCATCTCCAGCGTTTGCTCCAATTAAAACTACACCTGTTGCTGTTGTTACTGCATATCCTGAACGATACCCTACTGCAACATTATTCATATCGGCATTGCCTGAAGGATTTTGTACAAGAAGAGCTTCAGTTCCTATTGCAACTGATTGGTCACCAGCTACGTTACCACCTAAAGCGGCATCTCCCACAGCAACATTTGATGTGCCTGTTGTGTTTGCATCTAATGCTGTATAGCCAACAGCCGTATTAACACCTGATGTATTTGCAGTTAAAGCGTGTCTACCAATACCTGTGTTATTACTTCCAGTAGTTGCAGTTCCAGCATTTTCCCCCACAAAGGTGTTATGAGAACCTGTAGTTAGTGCATCACCTGCCGCATATCCAATTAAAGTATTGTTATCCCCTGTACTAATAGCAGTTCCTGCTTCATCTCCTATTGTCACATTGTAATTTCCACCACTTTCTATGGAGTTACCTGCATTGACACCTGCCCTGAAATTAGATGTTCCTGCTGTGGCTGTGATTATGTCACCACTAAATGTACCTGTAGTAGTATCAACAGCAGTTGCTATTATATCAGCAGGTTTTTTTCCTATATATGGCATATTATGTTATCTCCATTATACTCAACGTACCTGAAAGTTTATCTGCTACAGAACAATCAATAGTTATTTGGTCAGTAGTTTCTAACACAACCTTGTTACCTGCCATCAGTTCTAAAGCACCACCCACAGGTATAGGAGCATTTTTTATAACTACACTCGTTCCGTTTGCTGTGTTGTTTGTAACTGCTCTGTTTCCTGTATCACTAACTAAGTTTACTGTAGCTGTAACTTGAGAGGTATGTAGGTTGGAAAGAACCAATCCTAACACGATTGCTGTTACTCCTGAACCTGCTGTATACATCACATAGGGTGTACCTGCTGATGCAGGTTCTGCTGCGAAGTTTACAACTTTAAATGTATTAGCCATTATCTTTTTCCTTTATATAATTATACTCAATATTACTTTATTTGTCAAGTAAAATATGTACTAGCCAAGTGCAATAGCCAAGGCTGTGGCATTATCGTCTGTTACTGCTGTTAGTACACTCACATCCATTCTCTTGAGTGTGCCACCATCACTTACTAATAATTCGTCATCGTTAGCTAAACCTGAAGTTAGTGCAGTCTGTCCTGATATTGTGTTATCATTTAACATAGAACCTTCTACTGCATTTGCAGCAATAGTCACAGCACCTGTGTTAGCTATTGTAACATCACCACTTATAGCAACCTCTTGGAAGCTAGTTCCATCAGCTACAAGTATCTTAGTGGATGTAACATCAGGCATAATTAACTGAGTGCCTATAGTTACAACTCCTGTTGTTGTAATGTTTCTAAAACCTGTGTAGTCTTTGTTTGAATCTAGTATAACTGCCTTAGAAGCTATAGCTGTACCAACTGCTGTTGCACCTAAGTCTAATGCATTTATCTC
>Ga0209710_1000765_pt1 | contig 27382 bp, 43 predicted proteins | sample ArcticOcean_MG_C_5_FD_187436 | JGI IMG/M metagenome (GOLD analysis project Ga0209710, IMG submission 187436) | Marine microbial communities from western Arctic Ocean - ArcticOcean_MG_CB4_138 (SPAdes) (version 2) | ecosystem: Environmental > Aquatic > Marine > Oceanic | place: Arctic Ocean...
CATCGCTAAGACGAAGTGGGAGGACGGCAATGTTTAATATAACAATGCGGTTAGGGTTTGGCTTTGATATTGAGTCCAGTGATAGTACTTGTTACATTATAGAAAGTGAGAATGATGAAGGAGAGACAGAGGCATATGTCGCTGCCTTTGAGGGGTTGATGGTAACTATTCCCTTCTTTAAAATATTGTTTGGGACGTTCCATGAGCTTGACCTAGATATGTTCGAGAATTAACAGGCAAAATAAAAGCCCCTATGTATCACTACATAGGGGCTTTTTAGTTGGTTTCTATCTTTCGTTAATGATTTGTTGTGATTGGTAATCTCTTAAACCGCCCACTGAACTTGTAGATTTTAAAATAGACTTACCAACATCGAGACCTTGTTTAATCAACGAAGGAGCAACCTGCTCTTCATTAACAACGCCACCACTCAGCTGCTGTGGCATTAGCAACTTAACAAACTGTTCCCGAATATTAGGAGACATCTTAACGGACATAACTTCAGTTACTTCCTTTACCCTGTTCTTAGGCAGAAACTCAATAAAGTCAGCAAGTTTCTTAGGGTCTAACATTAACTCAGCCATCTTTAGGTCATATTCTTTTTGTGACCCCTTTTGTAAAGTTCCTAAAATAGACTTAGTAACAGCAAGGCTTTGGTTAATTAGCGAAGGAAGAACCTGCGCTTCATTAGCAACACCCTCACTTGTTTTACCATAAGAAGCCGCCAACTGTGCCCGTTCTGCTCTAGATACATCTGCCGATAAGCTCTTTAACACATTGATTTGTTTTGGTGTGGCAAAGTCTTCTATCTTATTGTAGTTACGCTTTGTTACTTCCTTGATTGTTTTCGTAGCATTAGTAAAAGCATTAATAAACGTTCCCGCTTGTTGAGCACCACTTGCGCTGTCAAAACCAAGTTTGTTTAGAAAAGCACGGCCTACCTTTATCTGATCTATTTGTTTAGAACGAGTAGCAAACTCATCAAGATAACGTTTCCATGTACCACTACCTGAAGCCTTCTCAATAGACGCATCAAATAATCCTCTCAACATTCTTGCGTCAGCAGCAGCCTCTTTACCTAGCGTCTTATTCTCGCCTAGAAATTTAACCATGTCCTCTTCAATTTGTTTACGAACATTGTAAAGGTCATCACTTTTAATGATACCCGTGTCAGGGTCAGTAAACTTAGCAAGTTTATCACGCATTGAACTAATAGCAACTTGTAATATTGTATTAGATTGTGAGCCGGGTGTAGTGGCTAACCTATCAATATCAGTAAGGATGTTATCTACTTTTAATGGGTAGAAGCCTTCTTCTTTAAGTGTCTCCAGTTGGTTTTTCTTAACTTGGACATCCGCTGCACGTTGCTTTACAATATCACCAACTTCAGCAGCAGCCTTACGGTTTTCTAGTGCGTTATTTGAATTAGTAATCCAACCCGGTTTACCTACCTCAAAACGCTTTTCGCCGTGTCTAGCTGCTCCTGTGAAGCGTGTACCTACTACTTGAGCATCCAAAACAGCCTGATCTCCTTGTACAACGGCACGTTCTAAAGGCACAACCTCATTGCCATACCTATCAGCCTCACGCATTGCCGTCTCTCGCAACTCACCAGTAACTTTTGAACGCTCCGTCATTGCCGCTGGTATATCACTTTCTTTTCCAAAAGCGCCTTCTATCGCTTGCCTGTTAGCCTGTTGATTCTGAAGGTCACGCTCTCTAGCTAATGCAGGATTAGAAAGTAACACCCTCTCTTGTTCCTTTATTAGTGGTATGCCTACAGGAGTGTCTGCAAGTGCCTCACCCGCTGACATCTGTCTACCTTCTATGTTAGGCGTAGTGTCCCGAAGAGCGCCCATAACCTGTGGCCTATCTTGTTCAGGAACTAAATCTCCCATGTACTTCTGTAATGCTCTATTTTTAGCAGCTTGAGAATAAGGAAGTCTACTAACAAAAGCCACTAATTGTTTAAAGCCAGCAACACCAGCGGGGATTGCGCCACCAAAAGCGCCTCCAATAGCAGCGCTGATAAGTTTATCCGCAGCGCCTTCATCGCCTTCCCTCTCAGTAGGTATCATTAAACCTTGACCAACACCAGTCGTAGCTCCCGTGACCGTTCTACCTAGTAGGTTAGCCCCTTGAGCCGCCATACCAGCTTTGTTGACTGGGCTTAAAATAGCACCACCAAATTGGATAGGGTCAAAGCCTGTACTACCAAGCATTGCCCTTGCATCATTAGTGGCCTTATTGTAAGCCTGTACATTTTGAGTAGCACCTTTTTTAACAGTATCTCCAAAAAGACCTGTGTTAGCAAAAAGTTGGTTTAATCCCAGTGCGGGGTCAACAACAGCGCCTTTAAGAAAACGAGCAATAGGACTACCTGTTCCAAGCGTTGCATCAAATGTAGACGGTGACTGTTGTTCCCCTGTAGCCTCTTGTGGCTGTTGGGCCTTAACTGGTGTCTCCTTCTTCATTAAGTGGGTAACTATATCTGAAGAACTTGCTCCCTTTTCAGTAGCTCCTTGAATGTTAAAGCCGTGTTTCTTAGCAAGGTGGGCAGCAATTGCTTCATCACTTGCTCCTGCTTCCTTTGCTTTTTGTATATCAAAAGCCATATTACTACCCCTTATGGTGTGTCAAACGGAGTTAAATCTATTTCGGTTTTATAATTCCCGCCGTTCTTGTTAATCATCTCTATGTTTTTAGTTTTGATTGTTTGCTGCCATGTTTGTATCTCAGTAAGAGCTTGCTTAACACCTTTATTAGAATACGTTTCTAAGTTAGTGATAATAGAGTCAAAGGCACGTTTAGCATCCCCATCTGTTTGGACACCTGCCGCTGCTTGTAAAATTAAGTTAGCTTGCTTTACAAACTCACGTTGTATCTTAGCTGCTTTTAGTGTCTTCTCATCTGCATTACCTGTCTCAGCTTTAATGTATGATGCAAGGCGACCAGACCTGCTAAAATCTACTTTGTCATCTTCTATATCTTTAATATACTCTTTTAATGTTACATCACTAGAGTCAATTAAAGAAATGTTACCATAGAATTCGGCTGTAGCTGCACTTACTTTTTGATCTAACTTTAGCTGTACTTCTTCTCGTTTCTGGGCTAAGGCTTCTTCTGCTGCTCGTTGCGAGTCAAGACGGGCCACGTTATCCAGAATAACTTTAGGTGACCCATACTTATTAACAACTTTAGTTATTTCTGCATCAGTTGGATTATCTAATTTAGAAAGTTCATCTCTAAATGAAGCGTCTTTAACCACAACATTTACTTGGTTTTGTAACAATGCTAAGTTAGCAGGAGCACGAGATTGCTGCTCTGCTAGATTAGACTGAGCAGTGGCAATCCTTGTTTGAAGTTCTTTAACTTTGAGAGGTGCTAAATCTGTTCTTTCTAATAATGCTTGCTTATCCAAACTAAGCTGCATTTGCTTTTGATTAATTTCATACGGCAACAACGTCTTTGATCTACCTGTCTCAAAGATTGTTGAAGCAGTTTTTGCATTTAAGTCAGTTATTGAAGCAGTTTTATAATCAACAGCTAACTTAACCAAATTAATATTAGCATCTTGAGTTTTTTCAGCAACGTTAGCCCCTACTGTAGCTGTTCTAGCAGCAGCTTCGTTTGCCGCAATGTTAGACGATAACGTGCCTTCAGCTAATTGAGTTTCAGCCAATGTTAAGCGGTTAGTCAGGGCTTGTTGACTTAAAGTGTTAGCCTTATTCGCAGTTAACTCAGCTTCTTTAGTTAAACCTGCTTCTGAAAACCTCTTAGAAGCCCCCATAAGCCCTTCTGCGCTAGTTAAATCAACACCCTGCATTATGCCTTGCACTTGTTGTTGACGAGCCTCTTCTGGCAATTGCAGCCCTAACATGCCAGCACCAGTAGCACCAATGTTAGCACCAGCGTTACTCATCTGCGACACCAGTTGACTTAACAACGGCTGCTGACCCATTTGAGCGCCCGACACCAATAGTGGCTGTAAACGTGCAGCCCTCATATTCTCTGGAGATTGATAATCAAATAAGCCAGCCATTAGTTAACTCCTTCTATATTATATTTCATCGTTTCTGCATCCCCAACCCATAAGGGCTGTTAGCTTGTGTAGCTTGTGTAGGTGCTGGTTGGTAAGGCTTAAATGCGTTACCTGCATTAGCAAACATACCTGCCATACCTAAGCCACCAGCCAAGTTAGCATTAGCAGCACCTTGACCACCGGCTAACAATGCTTGACCTTGATTAGCACCAGAGACAGCTTGACGACTTCCAATGTCAGCACCCATACTAAGTGGTGTCATAGCCAGTTGTTCTAAGCCTGTGGCTGTCTGTAACATACCCTGACCACGGCTGATGTTGCGGTCGATGTCAGCTTGTGCCATCTGCATAGATTGACCAGCTAAGTTCTGATCTGCCATGTTACGGGCTACTTGCTGTGAATATTGACCGGGGTTTAAGTAGCCACCACCCATACCTGCTGGGCCGCCTGCACCCATTGCCTGTGATGATAACCCAAGACCAATACGGCCCTGTTGCATCTGTTGGTTACGTAAGGCAATATCTTCTGCTTCACGCCCACCAGCCATTAAGCCTTGTTGTTGGTTATAGTAGTTCTGAGCGGCTGCATTGGGGTCAGTGGTAACCTGCCCTAAGAAGTCTGCTGAACCGCCATACATCTGGTCACGGAAAGCCTGAAGTACAGGGTCAATCTCATAACCTGCTTGATTCTTATTCGTATCAAAGTAGCCAGTGCCAAACCCTGATGTTATAGAATAAGGTTTAAACTCTGCCGCCGCCGCTGCTTGCCTACCAGCCGCTGCACTAGCTGCCGCTGCGTCTTGACCTGCGCCTCTTGCTTGACTTGCTCCATACACATTACCCGCCAATGAAGCCCAGTCTGAGGCATCAGTGTTGTCCAATGCCTTTTTACCATAATCTATTAAATTATCAAACCAACCAGCCATAATATTTCCTTAGTAAGTGCCACCATTGATAGACGCGCCATCAATAGTAGGTATAGTAGCCGTACCAGTAAAGGTAGGTGAAGCTAGGTTAGCTTTGGTAGCCGACACGGTTTGCAGTGATGTAAACTCAGCATCAATCTCTGCACCTTTAACAATCTTTCCTGCATTACCTGTAGGGAGTGAATCCTTAGCAGCGTAGTCAGTGAGTTTTGTATAGTTACTCATTTAGTTAATCCTTCCTGTTTTAACAAATATATCTATTCTTTGCACACTTAGTTCCTTACCGTCAACATCGGCTTCAAAGCCTATCTGAATAACTTCTCCACTGCCTTGTGCTGGTGCGCTTATCTTGTCAATTAACACTCCGGCAACATACTCAGCAATGTTATACTCAGCAATTCCGTATTCAAATATCTCACCTGCGTTTATAACAAAAGGGTAAGAGAACGAACTACCAAAGTAATCGTAACCTGATTTGATAACAAAAGATTGACCGTTGCCACCAATAGCAATTACATTAATACGCTTTAGTATCTTCTTAACTGTTACATCCCCCATATCAATAAAGTTGGAGAAGAATTTCATACGGTAGCTTGCGCCGTTGTCAGAGTAACCAGCATACACGCCGATACCGTTAGCCTTACCTAAGAACACATCACGGTCTCTGGTGCGTAAGAAGGCTGCAATCTTACTACCTTGCCAGTTTGTAACTCTTGATGAACCATCCTCCAGTGGAGACCGCATATCTAAACAGTAGATAGTCAGTGCAGATGGGAACGAGATGAGGTAGAAGGCGTTGTCCTCAGAATAGACACTACGTACCTTATCTAAGTTGCCAGCACTAGCAATCTCAGCGTTCATAATATCTAAGAAGTCATCCCTTACATTACGTGTCAAGTCACGCATTGGTAAAGACTTCTCTTGAATCAAGCGACCTAGACTGCGGATACCAGTGTCAGACAAGAACAACAAGTCTCCGCCAGTACCCTGTAAACTATCACGAGCCACACAGCCAACACCAGTTATAATGTCTGCTAAAACAAAGTTACCTAAAGGGTTGTCTGCGCCACTGTAAATGACAATGTTACGTTCGCAGAATATAATTAAAAAGTTGTTATGAACAGCCAACGCCGTGATAACATCCACATTCTTAGGCAGTACAGATGCAATGTTCAATGTACCGCTAGACCCACCAGCAAAGGCAGGGAAAGTGCTGTCGGCTATATCTGTTGACCAATACACTGTAGAGCCATCATGCACCCAGAAGCGTCCAAAGGCGGCTATTGCATCTCTAGGGTAACTAGTACCAAAGCTGGGAGTGTAAGGGCCACCGTGAGCCGTATGAGCGCTCTCTAGGTGTAATACAGGTGAGCCACTCTCTCTAGTAAAGATTAAGGGTGCTTGACTTTTCTGAACCAACAATGTGTGGTCAAAGATAGTAGCACTCTTCCAGTTGTTAGCCGATATAGTGTAACTACCCGGAGTTATGTCTGTTAGTGTTTTATCCGTCTCTTGTAACAATATCTTGTTGTTGCCGGATACTAAGATGTCCGTAGTGTTGTCAGCGTTAACATGCTCAAAGATACCCTCGACATACGTGCCGCCTAAAACAGATGAACCTGTCACGGTTTGCATTGTCCAGCCTTTACGAGCACCTAATCTACCGTATTTGTCGATGGTGCAGTTATCAGCTACGAGGGCATAGTTGGCAGAAACGGTAACACTACTCTCTTGTGTATTCAGCCCGAAAAAGCCGGGAGCTACAATGGAGATAGGTGTTAGTTGTTTCATACAGGATACCAGATAGAATCTTCGGGATGTCGGGCAGCGTCCAGAGCAATCTCGTCAGCCATAGCGCTTTGAGCCATCTGATATGCATTAATACTTTGTTGCCCACCGTCTTCACCACGTTCTTCAATCGCCATTGCGACTGCTAACAATATGATGGGGCGAGTTGGAATAACTACCTTGTCTGTATCCGCTGAAAGCTCAGGGTTACGCTTAGTTACGTTAAAGCGAATCGTGTATACTTTGTCTGGAATAGGGAAGATGTCAACCTGTGAGTCACCGTTAGCATCCACACCGTTGTAGTTGTAATAGGTTGGTGCGCCTTTGGCTGGAGCATCTGGCAGAAACTGTTGATTAAACCAATGTGAGGTCTGGTAGCGCATCTCTAATTTAGATGTGTCGTTCCAAACATCAAGCGTCTTAAAACTATTCTCTGCGCCTACCAATACATAGTTAAACGTGTTAGCCGCTGTGGTTAGAGTTAAAGTGTCACGCAGGGCGCTCCAATCGTATGAAGTCTCTATTTGTGATTTAGCCTCATTAACATAGTCACCTATGAGACGGGTGTAGGAGTTAATGTTACCAGTCCCTTGAACTGTAGTAGCCTCTCCTTCCCGTAAGCGCCGTAGCACCTTATTTACAATATCTAAATAGGTCATTGTTTGTTTCCTTTGTTGCTATTATACCACAACTTTGTTAATTTGTCAAGCATTATTCACCGCCAAAAGCGGCTGTAGGGGCTTCTCTATACAGATCAAATGAAGCCATAACATTCATTAACGAGGCAGCTTCTGTTAACACTTGTATGGAGTCACCGCTTTGCATAACCATACTGTCGCTAAACTGTACATAGTCGTTAGCGTTAAGTACATACTCAGTTATAATATAAATCTTGTGGTCTATGTCGTGAGCGTGTTGCCAGTATATGGAGACAGTTTTGTTATTCCCTTGGCGGTTACTAGCAAATAAGGTACTTACTTTAGCTTTATAACCTGCGGGGACTTTAAACAACTCTGTTAGCGTAGCGGGTTGGATTATCTTACCTATTGTATGGAACATTAGTAAACACCTCCCATTTCGCCTAGACTCATACCGCCGGCACTAACACCCCCGTTAGGGCCGCTACTATCACCCATTGGCCCTATTGGTGTGCCCATAGGAGGCGCGGACATATCGACTGGAGACGTAACTGCACCCATTGGTGTTGATGTTGTTTCTCCCATTTGAGGTGTACCGCTACTATCACTGTGTGGGTCTAGTGCTGGATTAGTAAGCTGTTCAAAAAAGCTATGTGGGTTGTTAATAAAACTACTGGGGTCTTGGTAAGCAGCATAAGCAGACAAGGCCATTGATATTGGAGTAGGTACAGCATTTGTTAGTGCGTCAAAAACACTAAGCACATTATTTATTTGGTCTATATCAACAAAGGCATTAGGGTCTGTAGGAGTAGTTCCTATAGGGCTATCACCGCCACCATCGCCACCGCCACCACCAAGCATACCCGATGCAGTGGGAAGACCTAACAATTTGTATAATGTTTTCTCATCTTCCACCCTTTTAGCAATACCAGCATCTATAGAATCTGGACGCTTAAAGCGGTTGTTATAGTAATCACTAGTTAACGCTTGGGTGTAGAAATTATCGGTAGGAGCTGAAGCCCCTGTAAGCATGTTGCCTTTGGGGTTTGGATTGCCTAACAACTCTTGAATATAGTCATCAAAGGGTGAGTTCATATGTTATCCAGTTATTTCTTTGGTGGTTTCTTGTTTCTTGTCTTACGCATGTTCCGCACTGGTAGTTCTCTTAACATTAGAATTGTCCTTTAGTGTAAATAGCCCATAGGAGACCACCAATAGCGAATAGGCCGGTGGACACAAGTATAATAACCAACACGGTATTAACAACATTGGCTATCCTTTCTTTTGTCTTTAATCGTTTTCGTAATTCAGCAGCGGCAACTTCATCTCTTTTCCTACGAGCTTCCACTTGAAACTGTAACCAATCATCCCAAAGACCTGCTCTACCTTGATATATAAACATCTCTTGAATAGCAGCCTCATGTTGCTTGATTTGTTCAAGAGCAAAGAAAGCCTCAGAGTCTGATCCCGACTGGTTAGCCTTCTTTGACAACTCCGACTTAGAGTCAAAGAACTTAAAGATATGTGAACCCGCTGCCATTATATCGCCGCCGTTGGCTATTGTTTCTTTAATAACACCAAAGGCAGCGTTGGCTATAGCGAGTTCAGCAATCATTTAATAATCCAATTCATAACTAATGTTAACGCACCACCTAAGACGGCAGCTATAGTCATCCCCATCCAGAAGCCACCTTTAGACTGATTAGCTAAGGCCAACAATTCTTTTAGGTCAGATTCCATACTCTCAACTTTACAAGTTAGGTTATCTACTTGGGCAATAAGTTTTCCATATTCAATTGGGTCTATAGAGTTCATACATTAGCAGGCTCTGGTGTATTACCCTCTACCAGCCACTCAAGGTAGTCCTGTGTCATTTTGGGTACTCCGCTTTCACTGCTAAACAAGCATCAACATACGCTTGAACTTGTACAGCATCACCCTTCACCACACCGTCTAAGTAGTCGGTAACGGGTGGGTAAGCAACGGCTCGTAACTCTTGGTAGGTTGGCGCTACAACTGGTACAGCAACAACCTCGACTGCTGCCATGCCCTTTGTCCACTCAGGCAATTCACTTACACCATCCCATTCAAATTGGTAGTAGCCATCATTATTATCTTTAAATGCAATCATTATGCAACCCTCGCTATCGTGAAAAGACTAGCCCTACCGCCGGTGGCTGCTCCACCGTCAGTGTGTGCTCTAACAACCCCTGTTGCCGCTATATATACGGTAACGGAGCAGACAGTAAGATAACCATTTACCGCAGAAGTAGCAGCAGCAATTTTGTCAGCTAGAGTAATACTGTATATGCTGGTAGTAAGTTGAGTTGAGTTTAAGGATACACCAAAATCTCCTGCTGCGTTTGGTGCTTCAGCAAAATGTATTGAATATACCCCATTTGTGTTTATGGTAAATGACCCACCAAGTGTTGCACTATCAGCATAAGTAATATCAACACCTTGATTTTCTAAAACATTAGTAAATCTACGAATTTTGGTGTTAGTTGAGCCGTAACCATTTGCAGTGTTCAGGCGTACATAGCTTAGGCTTTGTGCTAAAGCAATTGTCCCAGTCTCGTCAGGCATTGTTAATGTTCTATTTGTATTAGTCGCAGGAGGAATAACAGTAATGATGCCCGTTCCAGATTGCGACAGCATCTCTAGCTGACTGACTCCAAGTATTCCATTAGCCATTATTCGCCTCCTTTAGGGAATTCTTGTTTCACTGCTGTAATTGTCAACTTCCAAGCATCAACGCCACCGTGGTAGATTAAATCTAGCTGGTCGGGAATGGATGGGTAGGCTGCGGCTCGTTGGGTCTTGTATGCGTTAGCGGCAACCAAGGCTTCAGCGGCAGCAAGGTCATAAGACACTACTTGCTCATTGGCATCGTAAGCAACACCACCACGCATTGTTACGATAGCTGGGTTTAATTTGTAAATTGCTTCAATTAAGTTCATGCTGCAATCTCCATAAGTGTTAGTGTGCAAATTGCTGCGTCAACTTCAAATGTTGATGTGCCGCTGCTAGTTCTTAAATACAATGTATAAGCTGTTGCTGATGTTGTCGCTGGGGCATCATATGCGCTTATTGAAATTGGAAAGTCAGTAGAGCCTCCGGCGCTATAAACCTGATATAACCCACGGGTAGCATTTCCAATGTTTGTAGCATCTCTATAAATAGTTAAGTACGCCTGATTAGTTGTGCTAGTCCTTAATACACCACCAGCAACAATTATAAAAATCTTGCTTGTTGCACTTGTTGGGGTTATTGAGGCACTAAATGAAGTAGTAACAAAAGAAGTGCTTGTTGTTGGCACGCTGGTGGTGGTATTAGCACTCACCACCTGCAACACATTACCAGCACGACTAAGCGTATCAATCGTCCCAGCCTCGTCAGGCAAAGTCAATGTCCTATTTGTACTGGTGGCTGGCGCTTCAAGGGTGAATGTTCCACTCCCTGTAGCCGCACCCTTAATTGCTATATTACTCATTTGGTCTCCTTCGGATATTTGTCTTTGACTGCTTGAATAACCGCTGCCATTTCAGCAGGGAAAACACCAGCATGGAACAATGCGTCTAATTGGTCGCCAATGCTTGGATACTCTGGGACACGTTGTTCTTGATAAGTGGGTATAACAGGTTTAGGCAGCGCAGCAATCTCGGCTGCTGTTAGGTCAATTGTTGTTTGTACACCGGTTTGTACATTAATTTCAATTCTTTGCATTGGGTGTCCTTATTCGTACATGATGTTAATAGAGCCAGCATCAAACGTATCTGTGCCGTTGACGGTAGTAATGCGAACTCGGTCTAATGTGCCGCTTAAAGTAACAGCTCCGGCAGTAGGCATAGTCCCAATTGCAGTATCTATTGCCGAAACACCAGAAGCAACCCATACATTTGATCCAAGCGTTGTAATTGTCAACCCACCACTGATGACCGTAGCTGCACCCAAGTTGCTATACACACCAAACCCAGTAGTAAGGTTTGTAGTGGCAACCCCTGTTGTAACTACTGATGCAGAACCCGTGTATCCAGATGTTGTAGGGCTACCTGCGCCTATTTGAACCAAGTAATGGCTACTTCCATTAGTAGATACACCACGAAACATCACAGTAATCTTCTTAACCCAACTAGGTATTCCAGTAAAGTCAATTGCTGTTCCAGATGTAGAAGCAACCGCAGTACCGGATGTTAACGGGTATAGGACTGCACCATTTGTTTCTATGTAATCAGTTGACGTTAAGTCGGGGGTTGTAATCCCTGTCGTTCCATTTAATATAATACTCATGTTCTTTCCTTAAAGTATAACTAAGCGAGAGCCAGTAGGAACGGTAACAGTGATGCCAGTGTTAATTGTCAGCGGCCCTGTTGTCATCGCATTCTTACCAGTGGTGAGGGTATAGTTGGCAGTTACGGTTGGTGTGTTCTCGTAAAATACATCGTCAACACCCGTACCAGTTGCACCGCCACCCACTTGAACCACAACACCCCCTGCGGTCTTTGTGTATAACTTACGGTCAGCAGTGTTGATTGCTAACTCAGCCGCCGTTAGGTCGCCAGTACCGGGAACAGCAGAGGCTGTTGAACTGTTTTTGAGAATAATTGTATTTGCCATTAATAAGTTCCTCCGTCAATGGTCGATGTGTTAATAAGTCCGTTAGTCACTGCAATAGGCCAAGTGCCGGTAGCGTTTGCCCCACCTACATCTGCCTTAGTTGTTAAGTCCAGCACTGCCCATGAAGCAACAGTGCCATTAGTTGTCAGATACTCACCGCTATTTCCAGTTTGGTCAGGTAGAGCATCCACTGCCGCCCATGAAGTAACAGTACCATTAGTTGTCAGAAACTCGCCACTGTTGCCTGTCTGAGCCGGTACAGCCACAAGAATAGCAGCCGATAAGTCAGCAGGTTGTGTAGCTGAGTCTGCCGTAGAGCCTTGAGCCGCCGTAGCGAAATAACCTACATCTTGAGCCGCTGCTGTGCCCACATCTGCCGCTTGGAGGGCTGAGTCTGCCAGTGTACCTTGAGCCGCTGTAGCATAGGCTGTAGCTGCTGTAGTAGCCGCTGTACCCAGTCCTAAGTTAGTACGGGCAGTTGCTGCATTGTCTAGGTCACTAAGGTTATTAACATTTATTAGAGCGCCTGACAAAGAAGCATATGCATCAAGCCAAGCAGAGCCACTCCACACCTTCATTAACTCATCTACAGTGTCAAAGTATAAAGCACCAGTAATTAACGCATCACCGTCATTGTCCGTTGTAGGTGCTGTACCTTTAGCGCCTAAGTAACGGTCATCAAAGGAGTCGTAAGAGGCTGCGGATTCAGTGGCGCTATTAGCGGAAGCCGTGGCGCTGTTGCCTGAAGTTGTGGCACTGTTAGCTGATGCAGTGGCGCTGTTAGCTGATGCAGTTGCTCTGATGTTAGAGGTACTTGCACTGGTGGCTGAGTTTGAGGCGCTTAGAGCCGCTCCTGTGGCTGCATTGACTGCAATTACTGCTTGGGCGGTGACAGCAGTTACAGTTGCATCTGTGTTACTATCTCCTGCGCCGCCTATGCCTCTGTATATTGCCATATCATTCCTTTGTTGGTTTCTTAACTACAGGTGTCTTTTCTTTAGGTTTTATTACTTCTACAAAGTCAGGGTGTTCTCTCATCTGCTTAATATCATAATCTAAAGTAAAGGTAACAATAGAACCACCTTGTTTACATACAAATTCAACCATATATTCTCCTTGTTTGTAGAATTCACTCTTGTAAATAAACTCTACAAACATGAAAGGGGACTCCCTAAAGAGTCCCCAGTCTAGCTATTAACCAAGCATTGCGAAAGCAACACCAGCGTCATCACGCAACTCTTTAACACCGTACAACGTGTCAGCAGTGTACAATGTAGCCAAGTAGTCTTGCTTGTACTGAGTTTGTGAGCGAACGCCCATCTGCTCTGCAAAAACAAACGCTTCTTTGTGGAACATCAAACCAATGCGGTCAGTTGCAGTAGAAGGAGTAGCAGCGTTGGTAGACACGTAAACCATCATGCCATATACATCGCCAATGCGACCGTTATGGATAGTGTTACCTGAACCAATATCACCAACAAAAGACTGCTCAGTGAAACGGGCAATACCCATCATCACGTTACGGCCTACAGGTGGCAACACAATTGAGCGACCGTCCATTGGCACATCAGCATCGTCCAAAGTCTGAATCATCTTGCGAATACCAGCGTCAGTCAATGCAGTACCAGCAGTAGTACCAGCAACGTAAGGAGTAGTGCCATCACCAGCTAACACTGCTTTGTTGTAAGCAGTAGTGCCTGAACCACCTTGTAGGCCAGAGCCTAATTCGATGATAGAGGTGTCAACTTGCTTACCTAAAGCGTAGCCAGCGTCAGAAGTGTAGAAACGGCGCATAGATGACAAGGCTTGAACTTCAGCAATGTCTTCAATGAAGCGTGAGTATTCAAAGTGTTGGTTAACAATAACTTGAACTTCAGTCTCAGTAGCAGCAATCAAAGTAACAGCGGTAGAAGCAGCTTTAGCAGAAGCAGCACCACGAGTTGGCTTTGGAATGTGCAATGTGTCGCCCTTTTTGCCCTTGAAGGACATCTTGGAGACAAGGTTAGCCATAACTAGGTTTTGCTTGTAAGCGGCAATAACTTCGTCAGACCAGATTTCAGGGATAAATACAGCACCAGTTGCTTTGGTGACTTGGGGGGTAGGATAGGCCATTTTAATTTCCTTTTAGTTTAAAAATTTTACTTTACCCGACCCTCAGCATATGCAGCCATAATTTCAGGTTGTAATGCTTGATAGCGGTCAGGATTTCTTTGCATGAGATCAATGATGTCAGCGCGGCGGTATGTTTTCTTGAGACTCTCGCCAGAACCTGTTGAACTACCTGTTGAGGCAGCTCGTATTGCATTTGATCGTGTAGCCTTTTCTGCCTTCACTGTGTTATTAACAACTTGTGTTCTTTCTTTCCAAGTTGACAGTAACTCATGTGCAGCATCAAAGTCATACCGTTGATCTGCTCGTTGAAACAATTCCTTACGCACATTGCTCTTTGTAATCCACTCTCCAAACCCAGCGTCTTGTAACACTTCTTGGAAATCAGGGTGAGATTGCTTGAGGTTAGCTAGGGCTTCCGCCTTTGCCATCTGCGCTGTATATTGTTCAGCTTGCTTAATCTTCGGATGTTTATCGATAGCCCGTGCAATGGCTTTATCTGGGTCTGAGAAGAAATCTAGTTCCTCTTCGACATCGGGGGCTTTGTTGACGGTTTGAGCTTTGACAAAATCATCAACCACACGGCGTAATTCACCGACTTCACTACCCTGCTTGCCCATAGCTCTCTCAGCTTCTTGGTGCATACGAACAATGTCTTTTACGCTCTTGTTCCTATACTTTTCAGGTATGTCGTCTTCTTCAGGGGGTTGAGAAGTTTCCTCTTCAGGGGTCTCTACCTCTTGTTCCTCATCAATTGAGCTGAATTCGTCTGGTTGAAGGTCATCACCCTCGTCTAAAAATGTTGCCATGTTTTCTCCGTACATAGAATGTATTGTGGAAATTAAAATAGCCCTTATACCTATTCGGTGGGGCTGTACTTCTTCTCTGCTTTAATCTTTTCGTTTCGCTTCCGTTCCCATTGCGCATGTGCGCCGGGAAAATCTCCGGTCACGCCCTCAAGTTTGACCATAGGAGTGCTAACTATGCGATTAGCAGGTTGACCACATACCTTACAATTGGTTATCCGGAGTTCGGAGTCAATATATGCATCGGTAAGGTGGTCGCTTGGGCAGATAAACTCGTATATACGTTTAGGCATCAGAGTCCTCCGTAAAATCCTCATAGCTGTTTTTAATTGAGGTTTCGTACTGTAGGATTCGTGTTACCGCTTCGAGTTGACCGCGCCTATGCCAGAATTGTTTCTCATCTGCGATTGTTGTAATATCCTGAAGCATTTCCTGATTGTCGGTAATATCTTCTACATATTGTTTCCAGCCAGCAGTGGTAAACAGTTCTAACAAATTCTCGTAATAATCTTGTAAATCTTTGTCTTCTTGGTTCATCTCTTTTTCCTTTCGTTGTTAGGAGAGATGTTGCTATTATACCACACTTCTGCAATTTTGTCAAGTGTTTTCTTGCAAAAGGTGGGGGTTTTCGACACACTACCCCCGGAGTGCTAACGGCCCTAGGGCTGTCTAATTACATGTCATCATTAGCCATCATGCTACCGTCAGGCATTCTGTGCATTCCGGGCTTTGCTTTGTTTTGCATCTGCATTGTGGCAATTCGCTCATTGCTGTCGATGTCTTCTTTCTTTAACAACAACTCAGCCATCCTGAAGCGTTGTTCCATTGCTTTCTCATCGCCGCCGCCTGTATCTAAGTTATTAGACAAAGCCGCTACCAATTTAGCCTGAGCAATCTGTGGTGCAATCTGCGTATCCACTTGCGTTTCTTGAGCTTCTGCATTAGTCTTAGCGATTTGAGCCTGTAGCAATTGCAATTGAGCTTGTACCGTTGCCATCTGCATCTGCTGTTGAGCTTGTTGCATCTGTTGCTGTTCAGGTTGTGGTTGGTTTATCTGCTTCAACTGTTCCATCAACTCTTCACGGTTTGTTAGGCCCATGTTATCAATAACGCTAGATACCAGCATTGGGTACATAGGGCTGTCTTGACCTAATGTCTGCAACAACTGAACAAGTTGGGTTACTTCGTATTCACGGGCGATAACACCAAGTGAGGATGAAGGCACAAACTTGTAATCAGACACAGGATAGTTATCTGGGTCAAACTGCATGTAACGCCACGCTGTCTTCTCAATCATTGGTATCAGGAAGCTCTCTTGGAAGTTAACCAAGGTACGCTTGTGCCGTTTAATGATTGCACCTAGAGACATGGACACCGCACCGGCAGCAGCCTCACCATTAATAGAGCCGGGGATACCAGCAGCGTCAATAGCGCCTGTAGCCATCTGCACCATCTTCTGCAACTCAGCAGCTTGGGCAAAGGAGACTTGATCTAGGTTACCAAACTTAAATGGTTGTAGGATTTCAGATGGGTTACCGTTAGTCAGGATGGTCTTGCCGGGACGAATCTCCAACTTAGCACCACGAGGCATACGAGTAGCGTCCATAGCCATCATAGGATGGACTGTGAGCGCCAAAGCATCGATACGGGCACGTAGCTCTGCATCTAGTGCTTTCTGGCTGTTGTAGCCCTTCTCACAGACTCCACGACCCCAGAACCTGCCGGGTACAACGTCCCAAGGGAAAGCCACAACAGGACGGTCTTGCATCATGTAGGGGTTTTCTTCGATCTTGAGCAGTTGGCCTTCGTTAGCAATAACAATGATTACTTCAACGTAGCCCTTTTCTTCTTCTTCGTCCTCATCGGTCTCTGGGTCAATCTCGCTATCTAGGTCGTCTTCGTCGTCTTCGTCCTTTGAGAACTCTTTTAACGTAGCTGTGTAGATGTGACGGGGGATTAGGCCATAATACTTGGTTAGACGCACCTTGTCGTCATCGTAGGTGCTTAACTCTTTGTCGGGTTCAATATCTGTGTCGGTGTCAGCGTCTTCTAGCTCAACATCCTTGTAGATACCGGAATCGATACCCATTTGAACCTGATGACGAGGCACAAACTCATCAATAATGATACCTAAAGCATCTTCAATGGTGGAGGCTACTGGGTCAATCAAGAAGTTCTGCGGTTGAACAGGGCGCAGCTTAACTACAACACGAGATTCAACGGTAACTCCGACTGCTTGCATTGCACCTTCCATAATAGGCTGCGTTGCTGGCTTCATCTCGTTGACTTCTTCAATAACCAACTCAGCCATACCCGTTCCATACACGGCAGCATTGATTAAAACCTCACCAACGGCCTTGCGGGTCTTAGTAAAGCCAAAGTCTTCTGATAGTTGCTCACGTAGGTAGGCAATGTCTTTGTTATCGGGGTCGTTGCGGTCATCTTTAATGTCAAACCACTTACCACGCCCAAAGGTTGCCTCTTCAATCTCTGCTACTGAACTCTCAACGGCTTGTTGGAGGGCAGGAGAGATCAATTGCGACCGCTCACTCTCACGAATCTTGTCTTCAGCAGCCCAAATGCCACGCCACAGACGGTAGTATTCATCAAACTTCTGTTCGTAGTTACTAGAGTAGTGGTCGCGCCATTGGTCGGCCTTATCAATGACCCAACTTTCGGCTGTTTGCTTTATATACTGCTTATCTTTTTTATACATGTTGTTCCTTACTTGATTTTATTAGCTAAAGGATTAAAAGTTTCCAATGCAGTGCCTTTTTTGTAACCACCCTCGGCATATTTAAGAGCATCGTTTTTAGAAGGCATTGGTAAATAGTTTCCAGTTCTCATGTTGTAATCCATTGCTTGCCCATTATCCTCAAACTGGTATAATTCTCCAGTAGGTAGCCTGACAATAGTAGGGAACACCATCCAATTACCATTTTCATCAACTTCTGCCGCCATACGATGCGTAGATACCGACTTATCTTCGTTTGTCACATAAGGATATTTACTTGGGTTGTTAATCCTATCTAAGAACTCTGGTTGGTTTTTAGTAGCCATATTAATATCCTGCCGTAGCGTCCATAGGTTCGTAGTCATCTTCCTCAAAATCAAACACATAAGCTACTTTAGCTAGTTGTTCAATGTATGAGAGTGCGTCAATTAAATCGTCATGTACTAACTTGTTGGGGAATTGAAATAGTTGGTCTAAGAACTCAGCATTCCAGTCGCCTTTGTTCAACGTAACATAGCCATTCTCAAAACGACCTTGCAACGACCAAACAATACGATCAGTCTTCTTCTTGTTACCGTGAGTTAATTCATCAACCCTAAAGAATGTTTGAGTCCGTTTCATAACGTCTGACAGATAAGGCATCACCGCTTGTTTAGCAATACCTCTTTCAATCCCGACTGCCACCGGCTCATACTTCTTAACAGCATCGAATATCTTCTTGGCTGTCTCTCGTACATCCCAGCGTCCGTATATGATGTTCTCTACATACCAGCCGTCTTCGTTTGCTTTAACAATGGCAATGGCTGTGTTGTCCAGCCTCTTGTTCTTAACACCCTTACTGCCTTCTTCTTCAAAGCCAGCTAAGTCACAGGCAATGTAATACTCGCCCTCTTTTGGTGCTTTCTTGTCGAACTTAATCCACTTCTCGTTAAACAACTCACCACCCGCAGCCTCAAAGGAAGCTAAGAATTCTTGACGGAATGCAAAAGATGACATACTGGTTTTAGCAGCATTAATCTCTTCAGGGTCAAGTAGGGGGTTATCAAAGGAGGTAAAGTGAAAGCCAGCAAAGGTTGGGTCATCACCTGACATCCCATGCTGATACAAGTCATAGAAATGATTGCGTCCCATCGGTGTACCAATAAACAAGGCATCACCCTTCAAGTCAGCCAGTGCAGGTCGTAGGATTTGCTCCCACACCTCTGGCTTCATGTCGGCATACTCGTCCATAACCAAAAACTTCAAGGACACACCTCGCATAGTCTCTGGTCGGTCAGCACCCTTCAGGCTTATCATAGAGCCGTTAATCAATTTGAACTGGAGGTTATTAACGTGGCTGCTTGTAATAACACTATGCCCCACCTCTAGGATGGTCTGCCACATAATGTCTCTAGCTTGTCCCTGTGTGGGCGCAACGTAGAACACTTGTCCCTTTTGGCTTTGCAATGCCCTCACTATTAGGAGGTATGCTGCCAACCTACTTTTTCCTGTACGGCGACCGGCTGCAACCACTTTAAATCGTGTGGTATCATTCCAGACTGTCTGTTGCCAAGGGAGGAGGTCGATGTTTAACTCTGCCATTACCACTTACCTTCAGTGTAGATGGTCTTCTTGCCATCCTTCAGGGCATTTAACTTTTGTTTATCATTGCTACCTTGTTTGTAAGAGCAATGAATCCAGCCGCTGTGCATATCGCCTGAGTGGTAGAATTCTAAGATGAGTTGCTTAAAGTCTAGGTTATGTGCAATCCACTGAGCCATTACCTTATTGTCTTGAGACTGCACTTCAAAGTCGGCAGCACAACCAAGGCAATGGTCGCTTGTAGTAGACCCGCCAATGGCTTTGTTTAGCTCAGGGCTGCGGTAGCCACTGGAGATGGTAATAGGGCCAAAGCGGTCACGTAGGGGCTGCAACACAAAGGTCACTAGCTCCTGTAGGTTATCGGTTGCTTCTTTGTCAGGGGTGTTGTCAATCCCTAGTCGGTCTGCTGTAGGTGAAGAGGTGAATTCACTCAAACTAAAATTATTACTGAGTTTCATTTAAAACCCTTTCTTTGCTAACACTTTTTCTAATAGGCCACGTAGACCATATATAACAACAACCATGCCAATAATTGTATACTGATACCATTGCGGCATCTGAGCCATAACACCAAACCCAGCCAATGCATATAACTCAAAGCCGGGAATGAAAGCCATTATCATTGGGGCTAGGAAGACGGCAAGAATAACCTCATCCTTCCAACTCTTAGACATGTTTTCCATAGCTAGGCGGTCGAGATCGTAGTTCTGATCTTGTGCGCTGGCCTGTCTGTCGGCTTGTGCCTTGATGGTGGTAATCTCGGCATCTGTCTTAGCCTGTGCCACCTTCTGTTTGTTATCTAGCCAGTTACCGCCTATCTGGACAAGCGTAGTTAATAAAGGTATCATATGGTAGGCTCGAATCCAGTTTTGTTTAAGTCCACAGGTTGTTGAGATAACTCCCTTGTCCTGCGGTTGGTTTCGTTCTGGTCTTGGAGTGCAAACCCGTAGGCTTCATCCATTCTACGTTCCGTGTGTGGTTTGCTTGGCATGAACCACTTGTCAATAAGAGCTTGGGTTATTTCTTTGTAGTCGCCTGTTTCAAATAACTTACGGAGGTCGGCGGCATTGCCATAACCTACTTCTTCTCTGCTGTCCCCATAGATTGAATCCATGAAGTAGTTAATCTGGTTTTGTGCGCTGTCTTCATGGGCGTTGGTCTTTAGATATTTCTGGTAGTTATTATACTTACCTTTAGGGTCTAGCTGTAATAAGCCATAAGCCGGAGCAGGTACATGACGCTGGTATTGTTGGTGGTCAAAGGTGTTATCGGTTTCGACTGCTATGTTAGCCAAGAGAGCTATCTGAGCCGCCTTGGGTAAGCCTGTGTCTCTAACCATCCTCTCAACGTCTCGTTTCTTTTCACTCATAGGGTACGTCCTCAACATCTCCATTATCGTCAATAACCGTGGGGTTATCTCCACTGCCGATACCGTTAATGGTAATAGAGACAGCAGGGCGACTGCCACCAGCTTTGTCCTTTTCAAAATAAGACATTGGTAACATTCTATCAACGAGGAGTTTCCACGCTGCCGATTGATTCTTGTGGTCGTCATCTAAAGCCGCATTCAAGATAGAGTCAATAACTTGTTTACTTTTGGGGGATGCTAATAACCGTGCCTTAAACTCTTCTATGGCTGCTGCGTCACCCTTTGGTCTACCTACCGATCTCTTCATCACGGCTGCCAACTCACTCTTGCGGGGACGACCCGGCTTCTTACGTTGTTCGGGTTTATCCATTACTGGGACTCCTAATTAGACTATATAGGCTATATACCTATGAACGTCAGATATAATTTAAATAAACCCTATCACCTTCATACCTATATAGAACAATCATTATACCACACTTTTGCTAAAATGTCAAGTACTATCTTCACTTTTTTATGCCTTATCGTCATAACCTCCAGTCGAGATTGTCACATAGGCGACTCTTAGTGGGTATTTAAGATTATAGCTGACGTCTTTGGTTAGCCTTGGTGGGTTACTTTTGGTGTCCTCATTGATGAGGGTAGCATAGATTAAGTTGTTGAATTCCTTTAAGATTATATCTGCTATCCCTAAATAGGCGACATCGACTGGTGATAGGTTAGCCTCTGTAATATTGGTTATTGATTGGTTAGGCCTTGTTGCCGCCTTTGTTGTTTTAAATCAACCTTCTAAGTCTATATAGGAATGATTCCTGTTTAGGTTAATAAGGTCTATTATTTAGCCTATTTTGTATCTGGGCGGGTACTACAAATATACAGCCCAGCTAATCCCCTCCCCCCTCCCCTGTCTGCTGTGGCGTAGAAACAACACAATAGTTATCCACAGGTTATCCACAGGCAGTATAGTGCATGTTAATAGTTATCCACAGATACCCCCACCAGTATAGCCGTTTAGACCAGGTGTAACTAAGTTACCAAGTTAGGCAGGCTATCATGTAACTAAGTTACCTAGGTGTGTGAGTCTATGCGGGTCACTATATAGACACATAAGCTACAACACCAAGTTATCCACAGGCTATAAAGTTATCCACTATATCCACAGCTTGCACAGTCTTGGTGCGGCTATGCACAACATCAGTGCGTCATGCACCACAGTAAAGCACGGGTATTAATCCTAGTAACCAACTTGAACAGACACCTTGCAACTAATAGTATTAAGTTTAACAGTCTGAAAAGTTGGCACACTGTTTGCAAGTAACTAAGTAGGCCGCTAAGTTGAGCAGTCAAATTAACCACCACAAACAAGGGTTACACACAATGAACAAGGCAACATACACAGCCACACGCCGTAGCATCAGGGACAACGGCATACGCTACACACTGCAACACGCTATAGATACTGACAACTATGACACCATGTTCATATGTGATGATCTAGTCAACGTCATATGCCAAACTGACTGGCTTGCAATGCGGTTACAGTTTGCTAGGTCAGGCGGCACAAACCATGCATTTCGACTGACAACTACCGTCACTAAGACAGCCACCAACTAACCAAGACAGGTAACATCATGCAAAGCAAACAACCACACGACATCGCAAACAACGCTTACATCAACGCACGTGAAGCCAGACAGTTTGCCGTCTCACTAGAAACCGAAGACATGGCATGTGCTCAAAAGTGGCACACACTGGCTGACCTCTTAGGTGATGTGGCTGAACACTGCGACACTGAGATGACGGCCAAACATATAAGGACACGTACTGCATTGGTTAAACCACTCAGCGACCGCCTACCAACTGACTGGGTGTTATAATGTTATTAGCCCTCATCCCTGTAGTGGCTATCTTAGCCGCTATAATTGTATTATTCCTACTACTTGAAACCCTCTAACCAAGACAAGGTACACAATGACATACTCAATCATTATCTGGCACAAAGACGACATCAACGGTCTACACCAGTCAGTGCTAACAAGCGCAGCCACCGTTGGTAAGGTGTTGCGGGACTTCAGCAAGTACATGCAGCGCCCTCAGTCTATGCGCTCGTTCACCCCTGCAAACCTCGTACAACTTCACGGGCCTGATGGCTTGCTATTCGACATTACCCAATAACTCACACCAACTAATCCAGATAGGATATATATTATGAAACAAGCTGTATACTTCAATGACTTTCGCGATGCTTTTGTGTCCATTCGTCCTGATAACTTTAGCCGTGATGGTTTATGGGCTATTTACGATTACCTTACAGAGCTAGAGGCAGACACTGGCGAAGAGTTAGAACTAGATGTTATCGCTATATGCTGTGACTACACAGAAGACACGTTTGCCGGAATCGTTGACGCTTACGATATTGATTTAGCCGATGTTGATGAAGACGATATACCACAAGCAATCATGGCCTACCTTTGCGACAATGCGGGCTGGGCTGTGCAAACCGATAGCGGCTTTGTTTACGCTAATTTTTAAGAGGTAACATATGCGACAATTATTAATCACTGGATTCGGATATACTGTCTTTGTGGTGGGTGGGGTGTGTCTCCTGCTCGAATACTTTAATTGCCTTACATACACTTACTAGGGGTATATTATGAATGAACTGGCGGACAAACTGGACGCTTTAGCATCAGGCAATGGCTATCATGGCCAAGCGCTACTTGATGCGTTGGGTTTAGACTTGACAATGGAAAACAAACAAATGCTAAGACGCTACCTATACGGCGCGGACACTGGAACTGACAGATTCGATTTGCACGGGTTAGCTATAACATTAAGGGGTATGGAATGATAAAAGATAAAAAGGTTAACGACACCATGTGCTTGGGTTTCTCAAAGCTCGATAATCTTCGCGTGACGTTTTCGTTCGAGTCGTTTGACGGCGAGATTTGGTGTGAGGTTGAGGAGGTTTATAGGGGCACTGACACGCTCGACCTTATGCCCTACTTGTCAGATTCGGTGCTTAGTGAGCTAGAAAAGCAAATCGTTTTCGCACAAGGGGATGATTAATGTACTACATACAAATACGAAACAGCAAGTATGGCTGGCATAGGCTGTGCCCTGCTAATTTTGAGGGCTTACAAGAGGCCGCCAGTGCAATTGATCTGTTTATACATACTAACCCCCTAAGACATGGTAAATTGTTGACTAGGGGCGTGTTTAGGACTGTACGGGTCAAGGTTAAATCAAAGGAGGTAGCGTAGCATGTATCAGGTAGTGCACGTCAGCAGTGGGATTGTCGCCGTAACCTACAATAGCTTACAATTTGCTTTGGACTGGGTGGCTGATAACAATGTTTTATATGACAATGAAATTCAATTGTATAAAGTAATTAAAGTAAAGGATTTTAAAAATGATGGCGTATAACTTAACAGTCAAAGGCTATGCAAATGGGGTTATGCAAGCGCCCCCAGCCGTTACCCTCACCATTACATCAATTATCTCGATGGTAGAGCTTGAGGCCATTCTAACGCCTATCAGGGAGTCATTCAACACAGTTGGCGACAGTCTGGCCTTTGATGTTACATTTCAAGACTTGGACTTATAAAGGATATATATGCTCTTACCTATCTGTTTCGCCGTGGTGCTGGGCTTGGTTATTTTACTAATGGAGGATTAACTATATGAAATGCGAATGTTGCGATTCAACACTATCAGATGCTGAATTAACAATTAAAAGTGCAACTACTGGATTGTTCCTGAATGCATGTGTGTCCTGTTTGTCTTTAATGGAGGGTATCGAATGGACATGCGAAAATGACATAACATTAGACCTTGGCACGAATATTGCTCTTCAAAGAGGCTATATAGACGATATAGACTATGAAGATAATAACGACTTTAGATATAATTAATAAAGGAATAACTAAAGATGACTAAAGACTATATAGACTTAGAATATATGACGTTCGCTACTTTGACTGATGCACATGAGTTAATTAAACAAGTGGGTATGTTAAATTTCCTAACGTCCCTATATACTGAGAAACAATCTCGACCGCTGACCGTTGAAGAACAAGAGGCAATGGAAGTGTTACACAATAGCTGGGGGTTATAACATGAGTGATGCAAAGATACACCAGCCATGTAGCGACTGTGAGAGTAGTGATGCACTAAAAATAAATACTGACGGCTCAACTAAGTGTTATTCGTGCGGAAAGTACACAAGGCCTCTGAACGGCTCAAACAGTGAAACCCTACCTGTCCTATCAACCAAGGTAGTTAAGGGCGTTACAGAGCGTTCTGATGCGTTTGTAGGGGGTTTTAAAGACCGTAGAATATCCATTAACGCAGCCAGTCGATATGGTGTTACTCAAACGGGTGATTTAACCATATTTCCCTATTACAACAAGACGGGAGACAAACAAGGTCAGAAGGTTCGTAATGTTGATAAGAAAATGTGGTTTGAAGGTGAAAAGCAGAAGTCGGTTTTATTTGGACAACAGTTATTCACGAAGGGCGGTAAATTCGTAACTATTGTCGAAGGTGAGTTTGATGCATTGGCGGCATACCAGATGTTAGGCAATTATCCGGTGGTGTCGGTTCGTACAGGTGCACAGGGTGCATTAGGGGATTGTAAAGAACACTTTGAATGGCTTGATTCTTTTGATAGTGTGGTTATATCATTTGACTCTGACGAAGCAGGACGTAAGGCGGCGGCGGAAGTGGCGGAATTGTTTGGTAATAAAGCCAAGGTGATGAAGCACATAGACGATTGCAAAGATGCATGCGATTATCTAATGCAAAGGTTAGAACCGCAGTTTGTATCATCATGGTGGGCGGCAGAGCAATTTAAGCCTGAAGGTATAGTTACCATGCAGGACATTCGCGACAGGTTGCTGAAGCCGCCAGAAGCAGGTGTGCCGTGGTGCTTTCCAACATTGACAGAGTTAACATACGGCAGGCGAAAAGGCGAGCTATTCGGATTCGGAGCAGGAGTGGGAGTGGGAAAAACCGATATATTCACCCAGCAGATAGCCTATGACATTGATGTGTTAAAGATTAAAGTGGGCGTTATTTATCTAGAGCAGAACGTGGTGGAGACGGCTCAACGTGTGATGGGTAAGCTGGATAAGAAGCTGTATCACATACCTGATGGCGAATGGAGTAGAGAGCAATATGTCGATTCAATTGATAGGTTAGAAAAGCGTGACCAGTTGTACATGATGGAGCATTTCGGGTCTATGGATTGGAAGACCATTAGGAGTATCATCAAGTACTTTAACAAGGCATACGACATTGACCATATTTACCTTGACCACTTGACGGCACTATCGGCCAATGAGCATGACGAACGTAGGGCATTAGATGGCATCATGGCGGACATGGCGGGGTTGGCGCAGGAGTTGGGTATCATTATCCACTTCATTAGCCACCTGACAACACCAGAGGGTAAGGCACACGAAGAAGGGGGTCGGGTTATGGAGAAGCATTTTACCGGAAGTCGGTCTATTGCAAGGTGGTCACACTATATGTTTGGATTGGAGCGAAACAAACAAGAGGAAGATTTGGTTAAACGGCAGACCACAACGTTCAGGGTGTTAAAAGATCGGTTCACTGGTAGGGCTACGGGTATGAAGTTTGGATTGCTTTATAACCAGAAGAATGGTATACTGAGCGAGACGGCATTGATAACTGAAGAGGCTTTATGAAACTAGAACAGTATGGTTATTGCAGCAAGACGGGCAGGTGTCTCAACCCTTTCGGGGCTAGGCCGCTATGGGTGATTAAGTTGGCTGAGAAGATTAGGCAGGGCAACGTTGTAACTAATACAGAGGAGGCTTTATTTTGAATGAACGAATTAAAGAACTGGCTGAACAAGCTGGTATACATTTCAATACTGTTGGGTTTTTAGACGGCGATCCAAACGGGTCTGCTAGAATGGTTGGGTATTCTAAGATGGAGAAGTTTGCTGAGTTAATCGTCAGTAAATGTATTGAACTGATGGATGAGAGTTATAGGGGTGATATGTACACAGGTGATGTGTTTGCCTCTGAGTATAACAACTGTATCAATGAGCAGGTTGAAACGTTACAAGATTATTTTGGAGTTAACAAATGACAGCAATACATATTAATCTTTTAGCTTGCATAATCAGTGCGTTTGCTGCTGGCTATGTTACTTCACCGTTCTGGGTTGTGACAAACATAATAGCCTGTTTAATCAATGTAGTGATTGTCGCTGCGGCGCTTTCGCTTTGGAGTTAACAAATGACAGATGAAACAATTAAAAGTGAAGGCTCTGTGTCACTGATACGTGATAATGAAGACGGCAGTTCAGACTATCAATTTAACTTCCCACCGGAGGCATTGGCGGCACTAACAAGGCTAGGTATATTAACTGCTATACAGTCGGGGATTGCGGAAGCTAGACACCTAAATCCTGATGAAGGAGAAGAAGCAATGACTGATGAAGAGCTAAAGCAAGCAATTGAGGAGCTTAACGACACGGAGACAGAGCAAGACATAGCAATAGCAGAAAAGAACATTGCTTTAATGCGGGATGGTGAGTTGCAGGTGTGTGTTAAGGAGTTCTTTGAGAAGTATTTAAACTACGCAGAGGAGAGTGACGGCGGTAAGATGTTTAACCCAATCGTTGTTAGTTGCTGTAGGGTGATGATGACAGAACCGCTTAACAACTTGTTGGCTAGGATGGCTGAGTTGTCAGGTGCTAAACCAAAGGAAAGTTATGACTGATGAAGAGTTTGAAGAGTT
>Ga0209710_1000769_pt1 | contig 27319 bp, 27 predicted proteins | sample ArcticOcean_MG_C_5_FD_187436 | JGI IMG/M metagenome (GOLD analysis project Ga0209710, IMG submission 187436) | Marine microbial communities from western Arctic Ocean - ArcticOcean_MG_CB4_138 (SPAdes) (version 2) | ecosystem: Environmental > Aquatic > Marine > Oceanic | place: Arctic Ocean...
ATATTTTCACCATTGCTATTGATGGGTTAGGAAAATATACAAGTCAGGGGTCATCTCTATTAATCATGGCTATTTTGGGAGCAGCATTAGTACCGCTAATTCAGGGTATTTTAGCTGATATTATAGGTTTACAAGCATCATTTATAATTCCATTGCTTTGCTATATCTATATTATGTTTTATGGGTTTTATAGTTCAAAATGGAAATCTAAAAATAAGGAAATTCAACCATTAAAATAGTGCTGCAACTTCTCATAATAAAGGAAGGAAAATCTCTTGAAGAAATTGAAGCGTTCTGGAAAGTATAGTTTTTAAGAGTAGTTTTAACAGTTATTATTAATAAGTTAAATGATTTAACGAACTATGAAAAATATTAAATGAATAATAAAAAAATAAGTATCCTTAGCTTTATAATTTTAATAGCAATCGTTGCTTGTAAAAAAGAAGCGAATAAAAGTACTGAAATCAAGAACCAAAAAGAATTTAATAGTCCCGATGGTATGGTTTGGGTAAATGGTAAGACCTTTTTACAAGGAGCCAAAGAGTCAGATAATTTTGCAATGCCAAGGGAAAAACCAGCTCATGAAGTTAGGGTTGATGGTTTTTTTATAGACGCTACAGAAGTAACGAATAAACAATTTAAGCAGTTTATAGATGCTACTAAGTATATTACAATTGCAGAAAGACCAATCGATTGGGAAGAGATGAAAAAGCAGCTTCCTAAAAACACACTAAAACCGCATGATTCTATTTTACAACCTGGAAGTTTAATTTTTAATAAAAATATAAATGCGGTTGTAAATATGAATAATTATTTTCAATGGTGGATATGGAAAATTGGTGCGAACTGGAAACATCCAGAAGGACCAGATTCTACAATTAAAGATAAAGATAATTTTCCTGTTGTCCATATTGCTTTAGAAGATGCTTTAGCTTACTGTAAATGGGCGAATAGACGCTTGCCAACGGAAGCAGAATGGGAAGCTGCAGCGCAAGGAACAAATAATAGAGCCATTTTTACTTGGGGAGATAACCCCACCATTTTAAACTCAAATGCAAATACTTGGCAAGGCGTTTTTCCTACAAAAAACGAATCTATAGATGGTTTTAAGTTAATTGCTCCAGTAAAGTCATACCCAGAAAACAGCATTGGTATTTATGATATGGCAGGAAATGTTTGGGAGCTTACGGCTGATTTATTTAATGTGAACCACTATAAAGAATTAGATATTTCTAAGGCAATTATGAATCCTAAGGGGGCTAACAAATCGTACAGTCCTGCGAACCCTAATCAAATAGAACACGTAATGAAAGGTGGGTCTTTTTTATGTCACGAATCGTATTGTGCTAGTTTTAGAATTTCTGCAAAAATGGGTGTTTCGATAGATTCAGGATCAGACCACATGGGCTTTAGAACCGTTGCAACTAAAAAAATGATAACAAATAGACAAACTACGGATTAAACGGTTCTGTCACATTTATTCATTCTTAAAACCAGCAAAATAGACATCGAATCTGTGTTAGATTTTTGTGCTACAAAATCCTATGAATTAACATAAATTGCAGGTTTTGTGTTTGAACTAAAAACATCTTCCTTTTTTTTAATAATATTCAAATAAACCTTGCAAAACTTAAAAACTATCGTATATTTGCACTCGAAATCGCGGGATAGAGCAGTAGGTAGCTCGTCGGGCTCATAACACTCCTTACCACCTAAATTCACATATTTTTATCGGTTCATTTTCAGACAGTTACAAATATATAACCTTATTTGTGTTATACGTGCTACACTCTTGTGTTAGATAAAATACGACTATCCAAAGACTTTAATCTTCATTAGTTTCTCTTCTTCTACGTTTAATAAAAGTGGATTGATGTAGTGGTTTTCTAATACCTTCATTGAACTGTGAGATGACAATAATCTGGTGTCACTCCCCATGGTATGAAATACCCATGTGAGGTATGTTTTTCTCAGATGTTTTAGAGTAAATGGAGTTTCAATACCTGCTGCTTCTCTAAAATGGGTGAATGATCGAGAAACTTTCTCCATGATGGTATTAATTGTATAGGTATTCTCTGGATCGATGAGTTTGACATTTTTACCTTTCATTTGATCATATCCCATTTCTTTTAAAAGTTTCAATAGATCTTCATTAATAGGGGAGTACTTCTTTGGAGTATTTTTATTTCCTAATCGTTCAACTTTTAGGTTTCTAAATTGAAAAAACAGCACTCCGTTATTACCATGGATAATATCACTCCATTTAAGACTCAGTACTTCCTCTCTACGTCCACCAACAAGTAGAAAGAGTTTAAATGCATTAACCATCCAAGTTGCATACACGTAATCTCTTCTTCCATTGGTTCTTGTGTGTTGAAACGATGACTTTGATTCTACCGCTGCTATAATTTTCTCAAACTCATCTTTGGTTAAAATCAAATTATCACCTGTAAGCAATTGTTTTCTAACACAATTTTTAAATGGATTCTTGATATCTAACTCTTCGATTTCGATTAAGAATTTGTAAAATGAAGTTATACTCGTTAAAACCTTATTGAAGGTTTTTGGATGAGGGTATTTAATCTGTAATTGTCTATAGAAAATAGAAACATCGTTATTTTTAACATCCCCCGGTTTCATTTTTCTAAGATTGTGGTTTGTTTTTAATGATTTTCCAAAAAGCATACAATACTTAATTAACTCTTTCCTGTGTTTATTTGAAACCTCTTTTTTTAGATGCGCGTATTGTGTCTCTCCCTTAAGATATTGGTCAAAATAAACAAGTGCTTGAGCAATATTCATCTTGAGTCGATTAGGAACAGTTTCTTCCACACCATTCTCGATTCTACGTCTAAATTCAATACCTTCTGCTAAAGCATCAGCATAATTTTTTGATTTTAAGAGTTTACTTCTGTGTTTACCCGTTATCCTATCAATAAAGCACATCCGGAACACCTGGTGGTCGTTGTGACGACAACCCGTGTTATTTTGTCTACATTTTCTACAGTAGATTTTGATTCCCGAATGTGAATTATTAGGTAATTTCATTTTTAATACAGTTCTTGAAAGATGGATTCATGCTCCTCTGAGCTAATGTCCAGATTAATTTCGAAAGGCACAAACCCAGTGTCAAATTCCAAACAATCATGGTAAAGAAGTTGATGTAGTTCTTTCTGATCAACATAGATTGATTCTAAACGAGGTTGCCATGAATTTGGATATCTTTTCACCAAATCTTCAGCAAAAGGTCTCCAGATCTCTTGTTCGACTTGTAACCGAAAAACGTATTCCCTTCCATTTTTGTGGATAGGAATCTGATGATCCCTAAGCCACTTTTTGATGGAACGGTTGTCCTTACGGTTTATGTATTGACCTACTTGATTTAGGTTTATGCGATTAGTAGAGTTCATTTTCATCTTCAATTACCCTAATCGTCTTCCTGGTCGATTAAATTTTGAGTTGTGAATTTGATATTAGAATCTTCTGTTAATATCTCCTGATTGATTAAATTTAGAGTCTTGATCATTACATGAGAGTCGTCTTGTAATTTCATGATATTTATCACTTCGTCAAAACTCAGATTGACTGTTAATTCACATTCGACATCCGAAAAAAGACAGTCTCTAGAATATCCAAATTTCCAAATAAAAATTAGTGAATCACTATGTTTCATAATAGTGTTGTGGAATTCAATAATGTTATCTGAGGATTCTCCTTGAAACTCAAAATAATTTTTAGTTTTAACACCTGCTTTAATTAAAAGTTTATTAGTTGGATCTTTCATAATATTTAATGTTCAGTATTATCTCCCTGTCCGCGGTTTTAGGTTAATTAATTATTTAATTTTTGATTCTGTCAATAGATGTTGTACTTCTAATTCTTTTCTTTTTTCTTCCACTCTTTCAATGGCAATATTATAATGTTCAATTATTATTTCACTTCCAATAAAATCACAATAATTTTCGATACAGCTTAGTTGTGTTGTTCCGATTCCCGTAAATGGGTCATAGATTAAACTACCTTTTGGGAAGTAAATATTGATCAATTGATTACATAAATCTTGTGAATACGACGCTTTTAATTGACATTTATATCCATCATTATTTTTTGCTTCAATAAAATTTACATAGTTTTTATAAAATTTCTGACCAGTTTTTTCTTTAATTTTACTTACCTTAGATTCGATTGAACCAATAGTTGTAGTTTTAAGTGTTAACATAATATTAAATATCAAAAAAAAGTTTAAATTAGTATTTTAATAGTTTGGAGTCCAGAAACCATAAAAAAACGGGGCGTCTTCTGAAAAGCCTTATGAGTAAGAAAATTTAAACAACTTTAAATATGGAAATTTCAGTACTACCTTTTGTACCCCAAGTTACAGATGTCAATCCAGCAGGAGCCGCAGCATCAGAACTACAAAAAATTATCAATACTAAACAATCCGAAGGATGGGAATTTGTAAGTCTAAGTTCTCTTCAGACATCTGTAAAGCCAACTGGATGTAATGGTGCACAACAAAAAGGCCAGGCCTCTTCTGTAAATATTCAATTATTGATTTTTAAAAAGTAAATGTTCGCTAAAATCGGAAAATTTTTTATTGAATATTATTGGCGTAAAACAGCAGCGTCTGATCGACGAGTTTGTATACATAAAATTAGTTGTTCAAAAGCTGTATATGACCAATTAGATAAGTTTGGTTTAATAAAAGGAATCAAAACTTATTTAGCAAGAAGAAGATCTTGTAATGATTTTTACGAATTAATCCATAACGGGAATAATGTTAAAATCCTTACAAAGAATGGACTAATCATCCCAGAAGATAAAATTAATCCATTGATAGTTAAGGATTTTAAATTAGCCCATAATAAAACTTAAACTGAATTAAAACCCAGTTTAATCAAACGTTATGTGTAAGTTTATGAAAAGATATTTATGATAGTTTTTAAAAATATTTAATAAATTAAAATAGAAAAGAGGAGTCCAGAAATCTCTCAAAAAACGGGGCGTATTTCGAAAAGCCTTATGAGTAGAAAAACTAATTTTAATATTATGCCAACTTACAAAGTAAAGTACAAAATGAAAGAGCAAGCTTGGACAGAAACAACAATTCAGGCATCTAGTGGTCAACTAGCTCAACAAAATGTTAAATCAATGATGGGTTCTAATTGTGAAAATGTTGCAGCTGGTATATTAGTTTCTAACTAATAATTAACTTTTTTGCAGGTAATTTACGTAAACGTAAAACTATCTTTTCAAAATAGTACGTGCATAAATAAAAATTACAAGAATCACAAGCAGAATTTCAATATGTTGATAACATAAATGTAAGAAGAAACACTATTGGAAAATTAAAAATGGTGTTATAACAGAAGTGAAAAAAAGGTTAATAATATTAAACAATGAATTATGGGTAAATACGATGGATTAAGTTGGCCTTTTTCAGACCATTGTGTATATCGTTACATAGTCAGTTAAAACTCACTGTATGATTTTTTCTTTGTGTTTTTGAAGAAATAAATACTTTATTTAAACCTAATTAAATATTTCTAATAGATTGTTTAGAGGATCTCTTTTTATTTTCACTTTTCTAAACCTATTGTGATATTCTTTTATTCTTTTTTTTTCAGATTCAGAAAAATAATCTTTTAGTTCTGTCTCTTGCTCCTTGAATTCAATGAAATTTATTTCTAAAATCTTGAATTCAGTATCTGTGTATTGATCATAGTTAGCTTCAGTGTCATTTATGAATAAACCAAAATCATCTAAAAATTGATCTTTAGGGTTTTTACAAGAAACAAATAGTATCAATAACAAAATGAATTTATATGTTTTCATATTACATCAAATATTTTGTAAGAGATATAAAAACAGATTATTCCACTTATCATTAATATAATAAATTTTATATTTGTTTTGTGTTTAACACCCTTTTTATATCGCTTGTCTTTCTTTTGTGTTGAAAATACCCCCTTAAAAAAAAGAAAAATGCCAAGCAATAAAAAGATTAATGCTGCTACGTTTAAACCCATGTTGTAATTTTTACCTAAAGTAATAAAAAAAACCAATTATGTCACTCAAACCAATAATTTATTTGTTTTTGTCAATTATTTTATTTTCTTGTTCAACCTCTAGAGTAGAAGACTTTTTTGTTCCTGAATTACCTATTGAGGCAGAATATTTTGACATTGATCAAAATCAAGGCTTTGGTAAAGAGTTAACCTTTAATTTCACTTTATTTAAATCTAATTATAATTTAACTTTTGACATTGAAAAAAGTCTTTTTGAAGATGTAACAAAAAACTCAAAAAATAATCAATATGATACTGGGATGGGTATGAGACAAGACCAGTATGATACATTTGTTTATGACTCCTATGATGAAGATGTATTAAACACTATTATAGACGCAATTTCTGAAAGTGCGGGCAGAAAAGATTACGACCTAGCACAACTTCTTGTAGCTTTCGTACAATCGATTCCTTATGACCATTATGCAAAAGAAGCAAAGTTTACTGTGGAGACACTCTATAATAAAACAGGTGATTGCGATGATAAGTCTATTTTATTAGCAAAATTATTAAGCTATGCTGGATACCAAACTTGTCTGTTTATATATGAAAAGGGACAACACATGGCTGTGGGCTTAAAAGTTGATGAAAATACAGACTCATATAAAGATGGATATATTTTTATTGAAGCTACTGGTAATAACCCTATTGGAAATATTCCTGAAAAATTCAAAGATAATGTAGATATTAGAAATGAAAATCCTAAGATTATTGAAGTAGACATCGCAAATTCTTTTCATGCTATTTCTGGTTTTGATGAATTAAAAGATTTTTACTCCTTAATTAAAAATAAATACGGAGAAGGATATTTTAACACTACCGTAGAGGGAAGGATTATTTATGAGAAAATGACCACACTTAAGTTAGAGATTTCTGATCTTAAGACTAAACAAGTTGTCTTAAAAAATGAAATTAACAAAAAACGTAATTCATTAGATAATACTGATGAGGTAGAACAATTTAACAAATTAGTTAATCAGTATAATGATTACAATAATTCTAACAATGAGAAAATCAGTTCATTGAACAAACTTATAAATAGAATTAATCAAATTAATTCAAGCAATTACATAAAATAAAAAAAGACAGGTTTTAAACCTGCCTTTTTTTTATTAATAGATAAGATTTAGCTAAGCAATAAGATTAGCGATATTTCTTAATATATCCGATATTTCTTGTGCCCAAGATGCATCAAGAGATCTTCCACATATATATGCTGTAAATAAGATATACATTGATAATAGTATATAAGCTTTTATTTTACCCATATATTTTCCAATATAATAAACAAAGAAAGCCAGTATAGTAAATACCAATAATAATATTCTTAGTTCACTACTAAATTCAACAACTGTTGGATCCATGTTAATAGGTCCGTAAATTAAGCAGTACATAAAGAGAGGGAATCCTAAGGCAAAACAAATATCAAAGATATTACTTCCCAGTGCATTTGCTACAGCATCGTTGTAGTTGCCGTTTTTAGCGTCTCTAACAGATATTATAGTATCTGGCACACTAGTTGCCGCCGAGGCTAATATTACGGCCACAAACATGATTGGAATATTGAGGCCATTAAATTCATATCCTAAAAAAGTATATGTATCTGAGCCAATAAATTCACAAGCTACTACAAGTAATAGACAGGCAGAACCTATAATTAACATTGACAAAATTAAAAGTTGCCAAGAGTTTCTAGTGTTAATTTCTTTATTGCCAATTACTAGACCTTCCAAGTTTAGCGTAAATAATCCTTTCAAGAAACCAACACTCTCAATTTCATCGTCATCATCTTCGTCATCGTCATCATCATTATCAACTTTTTTCATTGAGGTAAGCATGTATGTGATATATACACCATAGGTTAACATAAGCACTAAACCATGCCACCACATAAGTGTGTCTCCACTAATTAATAGAATTAAAATTGCTTCAGCAATTATCAACGACAAACCATCTCTTAAAATGACTTTTTTTGAGACTTCAATTTTTGTTGAAGCATTTGAAGAAAGTACAGCAAAAATTACCACGGCTGGAATAATCATTCCATTAAAAATTGCGCTTCCGGCTGTTGTTCCTATTCCTCCAGAGAAACCATCAGTATCTTTTAGAAACCATAAAAAGAAAATAGTGGTGAATAATTCAGGCATTGAGCTTGCAATGGCATTAATTGTTGCACCTCTAACTCCTTCAGACATATTTCTACCTAGATATTCAGAAGATGTTTCAAATCCATCACTAGCTTTCCATATAACTATACAACAAAAAACTATTATTAAAATTGGTATTATAAGTCCCATTATTTCTCAATTATTAGTTCAACTCTTCTATTTAATCGTCTCCCTTTATTGGTTTTATTATCACCAATTGGTTTACTTTCACCCATTCCTTCATAAGATAGAAGACTTGAAGAGTATCCTTTTCTAATTAAAAAATTGTAAACAGATTTTGCTCTTATTATTGATAAATTGTCATTAAAATCAACATCACCCGTACTATCAGTATAACCAATAATTCTCAATTTGATTGAAGAATTAGACAATTCATTATATAACCTATTTAGAGTAGAGTCGCTATCATCAATTTTAAAGTTATTAGTTGCAAAGTTATATATCGTTTCACCTGAACTAAAAGTTAATGAACCAATAATACCATCCTTGGATGTATTTCCATCGTTTTTTGTGTCCACTTGGGAAGTTCCATTTGCTCCAGAATTTGTATCTATAGTGTTTTCTGAGGCTGTATTATCTGAATCAGAACTCACAGCTACTTTACCGGTGTCAGATATATTATTAGCATCAGCATCAGCATATGTAGATGAACCATTACTTGTATCAGAACCAGAGTTTTGTTCACTTCCATCGTTTTGGCCATCACCGTCAGAGTCTGCGCTTTTCGGGTCTGTACCCATAGCAACTTCATTAGCGTTGGTTATTCCGTCTCCATCAGAGTCTGTAGCTGCATCGCTAGAGTCATTAGGGTCAAAGCCATTGGCTGTTTCATAACTATCACTCATACCATCTGCGTCTGCATCAGCGTATGTAGATTCACTATTACTAGGATCTGAACCAGAATTTTGTTCACTTCCATCGTTTTGGCCATCACCGTCAGAGTCTGCGCTTTTCGGGTTTGTACCTATAGCAACTTCATTAGCGTTGGTTATTCCGTCTCCATCAGAGTCTGTAGCTGCATCGCTAGAGTCATTAGGGTCAAAGCCATTAGCTGTTTCATAACTATCACTCATTCCATCTGCGTCTGCATCAGCGTATGTAGATTCACTATTACTAGGATCAGAACCTGAGTTTTGTTCGCTTCCATCGTTTTGGCCATCACCGTCAGAGTCTGAGTTTTTCGGGTCTGTACCCATAGCAACTTCATTAGCGTTGGTTATCCCGTCTGCATCAGAATCTGTAGCTGCATCGCTAGAGTCATTAAGGTCAAAGCCATTAGCTGTTTCATAACTATCACTCATCCCATCTCCGTCTGCATCAGCATATTTGTCATCAGCATCATTAGGATCAGAACCTGAGTTTTGTTCACTTCCATCGTTTTGACCATCACCATCTGAATCTGGATTGTTTGGATCAGTTCCCATAGCTACCTCATCAGTATTAGAGATTCCATCTCCATCAGAATCCATCTCTGCATCGCTAGGGTCATTAGAATCAAAACCATTAGAAGATTCATAAGTATCACTCATTCCATCTCCGTCTGCATCAGCATATTTGTTATCAGCATCATTAGGATCAGAACCTGAGTTTTGTTCACTTCCATCATTTTGACCATCACCATCTGAATCTGGATTGTTTGGATCAGTTCCCATTTCTATTTCTTCTACATTGGATATACCATCTTTATCGTCATCTATGAAATTGTCATCTCCGGTTAGAAAGAACCAACCTAGAAGAAGAAGAAAAATCGCCGCAATAGCATATTTACCTTTTCCAGATTTTTTACCTCCACCTGAATTCAAATCTCTATTTCCAATTGGATTTGTATTAGGAGGTGAAGATGCTTCCTCTTTTTTAGTTGAAGCAGTTGTTTTAGCTTTCTTTTTCTGCTTTGATTGGGAAGAAGAATCTTCGTTATTAGATAAGTCCAGGGAACCTTTATTATCTGGTGAAGACGATTCATCTCCTTTAGATATATTTAAGCTGCTTTCTTTCTCAGTTGAGAATCCAGAGTCTTTCTTCTCAGTTGAGAATCCAGAGTCTTTCTTTTCTGTTGAGAATCCAGAGCCTTTCTTATCAGTTGAGAATCCAGAGTCTTTCTTCTCTGTTGAGAATCCAGAGTCTTTCTTCTCAGTTGAGAATCCAGAGTCTTTCTTTTCTGTTGAGAATCCAGAGCCTTTCTTATCAGTTGAGAATCCAGAGTCTTTCTTCTCTGTTGAGAATCCAGAGTCTTTCTTCTCTGTTGAGAATCCAGATTCTTTCTTTTCCGTTGAAAAACCAGAGTCTTTTTTACCCTTGTCATTCATTCCTTTCTTTTTATCGCTCATATTTAAAATTTATAAGCATATTTTTTAATAAAACCAGAAATTCCTCCTTGACGACCTTGACCAAGAGCAGTAAAACTCCAACCACTACCTTCTCTTGTGAACTTTCCTATTTCTACAGAATCTGCTGTACCAAAATCATCACTCAGTGTAAACCTACATAACTCCTTATCGGATTCTTGATCCCATATTCTGCAGTAACAACCAGAAACACTGCTGAAGTCAATTTTCTCTTCATCTTTTTCTAAATGAATTGTAACCACAATAATAATTTCTTTTATAGTATCAGCTATACGATCAAAATAGATCCACATATCTTCATCATCCCCTTCTTCTTCCTCATCTCCCTCTGGTGCATCTATAGCTCCGTAAACACCAGAATCTGTTGAATAAGGTCTTGGGCCTTCTTCTCCATCTAGTACAGTCATACTATTAGATCCATAAAAAACAAAATCTGCCATTTCTGGAATATGCCCATCCTCACCAACGCAAAATGCAGAGACATCAAGGTCTGCTTCAGTATTCCATCCTAAACCAACTCCAGCTACTTTTAAACTTGGTGCTTCTTTTGATAAATTAAAAGAACTACCTTTTGATAAATTAAATCCACTCATGATATAAAAATTAAATTAGTAATATTTGTTTTTAGTTATAAATCCCTAATAAGGCACCAAGGCCTCCAGAATATCCATCTGCAAGGGCTTCAAAATGCCATTGATTGTCGTATTTGTATAGTCTTGCAATTTGAACTGAGTCTACATCATTGAATTCGTTACTCAAGTTATATCTACAAAGTTCTTCATTATTTTCTTTGTTTAAAATCCTAATAAAAGCATTTTCAACCATACCAAAGTTTTGGTTATTTGTGTCTGCGTCATGGATAGTAACAATAAACATCATCTGAACAATATCTGGATGGACTAATGAAAGATCTATATGAATCTCTTCATCATCTCCATCACCTTCACCAGTTCTATTGTCACCTTGATGAACTACAGCACCGTCGGCACTTTTTAAGTTATTATAAAAAATAAAAAAACCGTCTTGAGGAATTTTGTTGTTTTCATCAATCATAAATAATGAGACATCACAATCTATTTCATTACCCTCAGAATCTTCTGCATCCCAACCAAGACCTACGTGAATATTTTGTAAAGAAGGCTCTATTTTCTCTAAACTTATACTACTGCTTTTGGTTAAATTTATACTCATTATTAGAAATTTTTGATTAATATAATTAATTTTTTTTAAATAGCGGAGGAAGAGGAGGTCTTTTTCCTTTCATTTTTTTGTTATTTTTTAAATTCTCGCCAACAACTTGGGGTGGAGCTACTGATTTTGGTATAGCTCTTTTTTGAGGTTGAGGAGAATTATTTTTTTTAACAGGCTTCCCTCTATTTATAGTGATTATTGGAGGAGGCAGCATAGTTTTTCTAGGAGCTTTAGGGTTTTTACTAACTACTTTTACAGCAATTCGAGGGGTAACTGGACCTTTTGCCGGAACAGATGGTGGAGAAGTATTACCACCACCTCGAAGAGGAGGAGGAGGAGGAGGAGGTCTTTTTCCTGTCCTACTTATAGGAGTTTTTTCACTATTAACTTTCTCTACTGGACTATTTAGTCTCTCTGGAGTCTTAGTGATGGTTTTTACTTGACTTGGGTTTTCTTGAAGAATTTTATTTTCAACTATTTTTAATTTTGCATCTTCATTTTTACTATCATCTTTATTTTTTGGAGAGGAAATCTTTAATGATTGTGCTGATGTTAAATCACCATTATTTGCACATTCACTATTTTCATAAAATAATTGAAAAATTTCAGTTGACAGTTCCTCAGAAATATACACATGTGCAAAATTTGATTTGATTTTATCTGCGTACTGTTTTGATTGAATATCTCCATGTAAAATAAAAATAGCATCACTTTGCTGCAAACCCGTTTTTTGGTGAAACTGTTGAATAAAACCAAAATCTTTGGTGAAATGAGATTGTGTCATTAAGGTTGAGTTAATTTGACTAAATTTAATTTTAACATTCTCTGTAATTCCGTTGCTCAATGTGATTTTTTGCCAAAACTCTCGTTTAGACTTTAGTTTTTCAGCAACAGAAACAAACAAAGGTTTATGTTTAGCCAGTTCATCTTCCTCGTTCAAATGGTGAACATTTCCAATAGCTTTTCCAACAATTCTCTCACCAATAATATTTATCATTGGATTTATTGCTATTTTTTTTCCAATATCTTTAGTTTTATAATTATTCCTTTTTAAGGAATCATAATAACTTAAATGTAGGTCATCATCAATTGCATCACTTGTAATATATCCCTTATAAGATCCAATTTTTCGTTTTAAGTCTAAAAAATTTAATAATAGGTAATTGTAATTAAATGCACTTATACTTAAGTAACCTTCATTTTCGAATAAATTATTTACAAGATTTATTTCATTTTCATTTACATCACTATAATAGACTAATTTTAAATCAATTTTATCTTTAATCTGATAAACGCTTTCTGAAGAAAAAATAATTTCATTTAAAAATTCATCAATAAGCTTTTCGACAGCTCTAACAATAATTAGTTTAACATTTTGCTTATCTCCGAAAAATGTAAAAGTATTTGATGCCTGTTTAATCAGATCAAAATAATTGTAAAATGCATCTTTGTGTTTATTTTCAAATTTAATTTTAGCTTTTTCACCTACAGCACTTGAGTTATTATCGGAATAAAAGTAAAAAGGTGTGTAAGAACTGTTTTCATAATTAAAAGATCTTAAATCTTTTTTATTTTGGGAATATAAAAGCTTTAGCTTTGATCTTCCAATGAGGATATAAAGGTCAAACTCTTTCACTGACATTAACTTATTTTTTTCAATAATACGTGTTCTAAAAACTTCATTCCTTCAAGTATTATTATTGGCGAAACAAAACCAAATGTTTTACCATCTTGAAGGTTTTTCTTACCCATTCTATATTCAGGTGTTAGTTTTATATAATCAACAATGTTCATATTACTAAATCCTTGTTGGAAATCATCTTTCGTAAGTTTAAGATCAAAGAATTTATGAGCTATTTTAAAATACAGTATAGCGAATTCTGCAAATCTTGGGCATGGTAGTTTCCCGGGGTCAGGCATGAAAGCAAATGCATCACCAATTAATTTAATATAATCTTGGTTCATGAAATCTTGGCTATTGAGTGCTTTTTTCTCTCCGCTTTTGGTAAATACAACAAAGCCTTCTTCACCAATAATTTCTAGTGGATTGTCATTATCGTCATTAACATAAAAATCTTCCAATGTTGGAGATGCTAAACCATATGCCACCTCATATTTAATATCCCTTAAATCATCATTAGTTCTAGGAGTGAAAAATGATTTGGTAGGCGTTAGGTGTTTTTTAGCTTCTTCCATTCCGCCAAAACCATTAATAAACATTGTTCTATAATATTGTTCACTAATATCAGGATTAAAAGCTTTTAGCCAGTCCATTATTCTTGAACCTTTCCCAGTAAATTTTAATTCAATTTTTGGTTTACTGCTCCATCCTCTATCTCTTTCCTTTTCAGGCATGCCATCAATTTGTAGTTTGGTTTTTTTCGCAAGTTGACCAGCGTAAAAAATAATAAGTCCTGTAACATATAAATTGACACAAAAAAGTTCTTTACATTCGTTAGCTAAGGCTCTGTAAAATTCGTCTCTTTCTTGGTCACTGTCTAATCTATCAACAATTTGCTCAAAGTAATATGATGCAGTATGTTCATTAAATTTAGAGTCACCACTAGTGATACCTTCAACCTTAATATCTTTCTTTTCTAAAAACTTTTTGATTACTGCAAAAAACTTTGGACTATACCTTGTGGCTTGAGAAACTCGTTGTGCAGCAAATCTAATAGAGCTTTGTTTGATCATACTTTTTCGACCTCCACTCATAACACCAAGGACTAAAATATCAGTTGTGCTTCCACCAATATCAAAACACATTGTAAGTTTATTAGAAGAAATACCTCCAGCATTTTTTTCATCACTCATTATATAACGAGCAACAGCACTAGACTCAGTCATAGATAAATCACTATTTTCTCTCGCAAATTTAAAAGATTGGTTGTTATCATAATCTAGTGAATTCTCTTGTGCAGGACTATTATTTTCTTCATCTCCCCACTGGACAGTGTCCTCAACTTTTTGAGGCTGATTTGTATTTGTAGTAGATTCTTCTCCCCAACTTAAGTCATCGCTAAAAACATCTTCAGCAGAACTACTAGAATTACTTACTCCAAAGTCATTACCCGTGCTTGTTCCAGTATCAAAACCATCTGAATCATTTAAACTAATATCTCCAGATTTCGGTTTTTTTACATCTAGTGCATATTTCTCATCAGTTAATGGGTTTACGGATTTTAATTCATCCCATACAAACTGATAATTTCTTCTTTGAGTATCACCCATTGCTGAGGGATAAGCCCATTTTAAAGTCGCAGGGTATTTTCTTTTTTCAAATAAATCAGCGTACATGTGGAGTAGTAAGGATTTTAAATATGCTGTTCTTCTTGCAGCTAAAAGCTTATTTTTTGAACCATCTTCATCCCATTTCATGTTGTGTATCAAAGTTGACCGACCTATGGATTTAAAGTTTAACGTATGAGAACTATTATTGCTATTTTCAATTGGAAGATTTTTCTCAAAACAGGGAAATCCACCTTTGATCATTTCTTCTGACAGAGTTTCAAAATCTTGGTTTTTATTATTTGTTAGCCTATTCTGGTCATGTATTGATAAAACAGATTTTATCTCATTACTTTGAATCTCATCATTTTGAAAGAAAAAAACCTCATCCTCAACTGCCGGAAATATTTCATTATTTTTATTATCTCCGTCGGGTGCAAATAATGACAATCTTCTATTTTTGAATTGGTACCCTACAGCACTGGAGTTTCCAACCCTGTATGCAATCGCCGAGTTTGTACTACCAAAGTCAATTCCTACATGTGCTTCATCTAAAGCTTGAACTGCATTATCTTTTTCTATTAAATCACTTTCATAATTAATTACAGCATAGCCAACTTCTTGATTTTGTTGCATAATTTTAAAGCCTTTGAATGGTTTTTCACTTTCAAAAATTTCATATTCATACCTATTTGAATTAGTTTTCCCAAGATTGTAGTCAACTAATAACTTTACATTATCACATAAAATATTACCATTTTCCGCAATTAGTAAAGGGTTATTTGAATTTGTTTCACAAATTATTGAACCAGATTCATTTAATTCCATGCAGAACGGTATAGCTTTCCATTTAGTATCGCTATTATGTGGCATTTCTGAATACAAATAGTATCTATTCCACTCTTTGCTTACAAAATTAGGCCAAATTAAAATATCTCTAGATTCGACATCTTCGTTAGTAACATTGTAAGTTCTTGGAATTCCAGCGCCAATAGATTTTCCATTACCGGTTTTGATACTAAGTGTAACATAAAGCTTAGCTATTCCGTTTTCTTCTCTATATTCAGCAGTTAATCTTGATCCAACGCTTTTTTTGTCGTCTAATCCAAGAACTGAAGGCAATGAGTTTCCAAAAACTTTTAGACCAAGTGGACTAATAGGAAGTAGAAAATGTCTTATTTCGTCTGGGGAGTCAGGAACTGATGCTTTTAGTAAAAGTAATGGTTTGTTTTTTAAATAATCTAAATTTCCATCGTCACAAACACAAGCAATTTTTGTACTTTCAGGCAACAGAAGTTCGGATGGTATGAATTTTATTCCATCACCATCTTCTCTGATAATTCCATCGAGGCCACCAACAAGTTTATCCGAATTATTAGCTATTTCAGCAAACGGTCCGTGGAAACAATCAATTTGAGGAATAGCAAGTTCTAAGAATTCGGATTGAATTCCTCTAGAACTAATTTCATTTTCCATTTCAACAAGCCATGATTCTAAGATAGCTCGAACAGGATCGTGATAATTCCCACCAATTGTAATTGTTTTTCCACTTAATTTATTTAAAAAATAATTATTGAATTTATTTATGTTGCCCAGTAAATGCTTTACATAGCTGTAAAGTTTTTTCAAATCGTTGGGATCAAAAGATTTTATCTTTCCTTCTGACAATGGGTTAGTGAATTTACCAAAGGACTCGTCTCCTGTCTTGTATAGATTAATATAACTGCTTATCTCACCATCAAGATTATAACCGGCAGAAGTAAAAAACAAAGAGTCTGGACTTGTACCACCAACAACCACTTTCTTCCCATCCTTTTTTTCGTAAAGTATAACATCTATAAACGGAATAGGTTTCTCATTTGTATCTAAATCTGACCACAAATCTTTTCTTTCAAATAGCGCATTTCCAAATGATCCTGCGATACTATAAATATTATCAACAGATGATTCATCATCATTATTTCCGTAATCAAGTTCAATTTTTTCTACAGAAAATTTGGTTTGATCAATTGCTATACATGAAATCAGACCTTTCCATTCTTCAATTAAGTGGGTATAGAATTTTAGTAAACCGCTCTGTTCTTGAGTAGAATCTGCAACTGTTTCCATTGCTAAGTGAAACATATTAGCTCTAGCAAATATAGTTGGCATCCCTGAAACTGCTGAACTTAATTTATTAATATCTGCATCATCTCCAGTGTCTTGTGTAATTATTTTTTTGGAAAAATCGGCAATACTTCTTAATTCTCTCCAATTATGTTTTTCACCTTGAATTGGGAGTCTGGAGTTTATTACTAGTGGTTTAACTGGCATAATTATTTAACTTTAATGGATTTATTAATGGCTTTGTATAGATGTGCAATTAATCTTTCTTCCTTCGTACTTATATTATGATCTTCATCATCTGGCTCGGTATCTACGTCTTTCATAAGTGATAAAAAATCATCATAAGAATCGATTCCAGTTGAGGTACTGCTAAATCGCCCTCCTTGTTTTGAACCTTTCCAATACTTATCTTCATTAACATTTAGTAATCCAGGATCTAATTTTTCGAATAAAAAATTAGTGTCAGTTGAGAAGGCATCGTTAGCTAATACAAATCTTCCTGGGACTGTATTTCTTACCTGGTAAATAAAACCAGGAACAAATTGTTTTTGTTTATTTAATGAATAGCCAAATGATCTGAAATACTCAGTCAGTAATGTTGTATACTTTTTCTCAATAGTTTTATAATTTTCACTAACAGAATTAATTCCTCCTTTATTATCTAACATACCTTTTAAGGCATCAACTGTTGAATCTGCACCCTGATTAACAGAAAGAATTAAATGCATAAGAGACATGAAGTTACCAAATCTTTTTTCAAACTTTTCCCCATGTTTAGGATCACCTAACAAATCATCATAATTAATATTTATATTACCTTCTTCAAAATCAATTGACTTGAATAAATAAGTTGCTTTATCATTATCATTATTGACCTCGTCATTGAAAAAATCCCATGCTGCACAACCACAAAAGAATTCGACTATGTGACATTGATTCTTCTGAGTGGCGCCACCTGTTATAGTTTCTTTATCGTTTTTCGTTTTAGAGAAATCAATTGCTCCTGTGGGCCAACCTACGTGGTACATTCTGCTATATGTTTTACTAACCGTTGGGTCGGATTCATAAAACTGTAGTGCTGCTTGGCTGTTAAGTGTGAAAAAAGAACTGTCTGCAATTACTTGGTTACCATCTTGTTTCTTTTGTGAATCTGTCGGTTTTTTAAAACTGAAATATTCAGTTAGTAAAGTTGCTCCGAATACAACTTTATCACTTAAATCGTGAGTTTTATCACTTTCAATTTGAATGAATTTTTTTAATGCTTTAGGAATCACTGGAATTGTTGAAGCTCCTGTTCCTCCAAATATTGATCCAAAAACAAATATTTTAGCATCTTCCTCCGCGTTAGTTATTCCCTTAACAAATTGTTGGAGTTGTATTTCATTTTCCCCAACAGATCCATCCCCTTTTTTTAATTTTCTTGCACAATCAACAAAAGCGTGATACATAAGGTAAGAACCTAAATGCGTTTGAGCTCTGTAGCCATGCTCTAGGTTGAAAGATTGAATATTCTCGTCAATAAATAAATCAGCTAATTTACTTCCTTTTTCATCTTTGGCAATGCCTGTAAGTTTTTTAAAAGTATTATTATTTTTATCACTGTAATTGGTCACAAATTTGAATAAATTTATTTTGGCGCTAAAAAAGGTATCAGTATTCGCTTTACCATTTCCTCCATCATCATAACCGTGAGATTTAATACTGTTGTATTTTTGGATAAGTTCTTCTGTTCTACTTTTGTTACCGTTTTCATAATCAGTGTCAAGGGTTAAAACATTAAATTCCATACCGTCGTACAATCCCATCGCACACATGTGAGTAAATGTTTCTAGGCATCGCATTCCTGTTCCACCAACTCCGATTATAAAGTTCTTTTTTTCTGTAGACATATTGTTTTTTTTATTTGTTAAACCAGGTTCCTACTTTTTTTCTTTTGAATATTTTGGATATTGTTACACCCAGAGCGATATAAACCACAATTGAAACAACAGGCGATAAAGCAGAATGCATGAAAAACTTATTCATAGCTGGTCCTGCCTTAATATTCGGCATAACAAGAGTTAAATTGTATGCGTAAAATATGATTGGTGTGAGAATTCCTAATATCCAAAACCATAATTTTCTTTTGGCAGCATCTCTAGGATTTGGCCCAGGTTGATTTTTTACAGAAGCCGCAATCAAAATAGCTATACCAACCATTACTATGGCAGTTATAACCGCAAACATATAAGTGTTTGTGATTAATCCGTCAATTCCTTTGAGACCCATCTGTCTTTTTACAAATAATAAAATAGTTAATTCGTTGTTCATGTTGTTAAAATTTTAAGTAGTTAGTTTTTTATTTGAATGCACCTAATTCTATGTAGTAGGTGTAGAGTATAGATTTTGGTTTATTGTTGTTTAATACATTTCTTAGTGAGACGAACAATGTTTGATCCTCACCTGAATCATCAATTTTATCCCAAGTTAAATTTTCTCTTTTTATTTTTTTTAGTGTGAAATCTTCTTCATCAACATAAACATCGACTTTAATTATGTTGTCAGTTTCAGAGGTTAATCCTTTAGTATTATAATTAAAATTTTTATCAAATTTTAATACAACTTCATATTTTTGTCCTTGCTTGTGATTGTTCATTCCTTCTTCATTGTCCAAAAATATAAAATCTTTTATTTCATTATCAATTTTTGCAGATTTGAATTTAAAATTGGCTTTCAGCATTTTGGAATAATCTTCTTTGGTATCTGCGATTAGTTTTTGATCAGTATCGTATGCCATTTCTCCATCTATTTCAAAATTAAAACACTTATTAAAAACAAGAAAGTTATTGACATCTAAACTGTCTTTACCATTATTTGTCTTTTCAGTGTCTGGTTTGTTCCTTTTAGCATAGAAATTTTTCTTGTATAAATTAAAATTTTCAGTCACGTTAGAGACATTTATTTTCACATTATTCACTTCATAGCTGTCTATTGCGTTTAAATCAATAAATAATTTTTCAAACAGTGGAAAATTCTCCTCTTTTCCTGTGTTGTTATTTTGCCCGTCTCTGGTGTAAGCAACAATACCTTGTTTATAATCAAACCAATCATCCCAATCTTCTAATGCATTTGCTCCTGTAAAATCTACATATTCGAAAGCTTTACCATCTAAATATAAAGAAGCAAGAATATCACTATCATTCAATGCTGTTGTTCCGGTTTTCTGTGAGTTATCATACTTTCTTTCATATAAATCGCTTACATCTGTGCTGTAAGTATTAGAGTCTACCTCAATTCCCTGAGTTTTAAAATCAGTTTTCATTGATTCAACAAAACTCCCATCATAAGTACTTGGTATAAAAACCAACAAATACATGTGTTTTTTATAAGTATTACCTGAGTTTGTTTCAGTGAAATTTGTTGATATTATTTCAAGAGAACCATTTTTTCCAAACCATTGTTTTAATGCATTACTAGCCCAGGCGTTTGTACTTACCTGTTTGGCCTGAGAGTCATATAATTCACCATCTGTAATTACTATACCAAGATCATCACCTTCAGCAATTATATTAAAAGCTCTATCTATTGGGGCTCCTTGCTTTAGGTTTCCATTTGCATCTTTATGACCCGTATTTGTGAAATAGGATAATGCTTGGGTATCTTTGTATTCAATAACAGAATCATCACTCAGCTCGTAAAAATTGAGATTTTCTTCACTTTGTACATTCAAAAAGAATTGTTCTAATAATTTTTTGTTATTCTGGTCTGCAAGAGCAAATTTTGTTATGCCATCACTCAAATCAACATAAACATTAGTTTTAATTTGATTGTTGCTTGCCTTAGAAGTACTATTATATTCGGCATTGTAACCCTCGATTATATCTGAAAAGTCTGGATGGTCCGTGTCAACATCATCTGTTACAATAGCAGTTTCATTGTCACATTCAGGTACTCCAGTGGAACAACTAGTTATATTGAATAATAAAATAATACCCATAATCATTAAAAAATAATTCCTGGGAGCTTGTAGTTTTTCGATGTTATTTTCCATAATTAATTGAATAATTCTTTAAAAGTTGAATTTAGTTGGTTTTTGAGATCGTTGAAATCATTTTTTAGATTATTTTCAATATAACTTTTGGATTTTATCATAAAACTTGCAGAAATTTCTCCAATTTTTTCTGATATTATCTTTCTGTCTTTTTCTGAAATCTGATTATTTAAATTATAAAATTCTTCGGTAATTCTTGACGTTGTTGCTGTTAGTTTTTTAATATTTTCTTCAGTAAAGGTTATATTGGTTAAATATTTTTTTAATTTATTTATATTAAACAAAAAATAATCTTTGTAATAATTTTCTGAAAGTATTTCGTACTTTTTTATAACTGATTTTGCTAACAAGGTTTGATCTTCATCATAATCTGAAATATTAGAATAAAACTCATCTCTTTTGATTGAAAAAACTGAATCAAGAGACCTCCACTCTTTAATATCATAATTCTTGGATTCCGCAAAACTATATGAGTCATCAAAGCTATCCTCTAGTTCATAAGTTGTCACTGATGAACAGGAAGAAAAAACAAAAACCATTAAGATTATTATATGAGGTAATTTCAATTTTTTTTTTATTTAGCTAATATAGCATTTTTTTTAACATATTTAAATTTCCTATATAAATATCTAATAAGTTGTAACCGTTGCCATTAGCATTAACTATTAATTTCTCTAAAAATATTTCGTCAAATTCATCTATGAAATATTTGAATTTTGATGAGCTCAAACTAAGAAGATATTTTGTAAATCTAGTATTTAAAATAAAATCATCCCTCTTTGCTATTTGTATTAATTGATCAATACCTTTCAGATAACTATAATTTAATATATTTTCATATTGAGGATCTATAGCTAAATTGTCTAAAACTGCATGGTATAAAAAAAATGATGAATTTGTAATGTTTTTTGTGTCTAGCATTTTTTTTACAACATATTCATGTGAACCTGTTATCTTTATGTCATCAATAAAAATTAATAACTCATTACCATCTAATTTGTCATGTATATCAAAAGTATCGTCCGAAATTAATTTCATTCTTTCTTTCGCACTAAGAGTTCCATAATCAACTGTATAAGTGTTATTTCTATAAACCTTAGACAATCTAATGTTAACTTCTTTTTTATCAATTTCTTTTTTAAAAACTTCAAAAAAACCATTAACCATGCTAAAAGTGGCAGTTGGTATATAGTCATATGGACTAGAATAAATAATTATTGTCTTGAAATTTTTTATGAATTCTATATAAGTATTTAAAAAAGAGATGCACAAATCAGTTCCAAATTTTGCACCAATCTCTGATGCTCCAAATTTAAATTTACTGTAATCTTTTTCTGCAAAACCTATTTTACTTGTGTCTTTGATAATATTAGTGGCAAAAGTTTTATAAATCATAAATTATTGTTTAAAAAATCAACTAAACTTTCTTGCTTAAAATCTATATGTTTACTAAGAATATTATTATTACTTGCACCTTCACAATCTGCTCTTTTACTATCACCAATATGTATAATATGTTGTTTTTTTACATTAATAACTTTACATTTATCTATAAGATTATTGAAAAAAATTTTAGAGGGTTTTGACGCATTTATTTCATCTGAAAAAATGAAAAAATTGAAATATTTATAAAGGCCTAAATGTTTTAAAGATTTCCTTAAAGTTTCGCCTTTAATAAAAGCTGTATTACTACTTATATTTAAAGAAATTCCGTTGGCTAACAACTTATCAAAAACATTAAATAAATGTTTATCATTGTATAATAATATTGGATTAAATTCAAGAAATAAAATCTCAAGTGAAGCATATATGTCATTCGCTTTTTGTAGTGAGATCTTTAAATTGAATTTGTCAAAAAGCATCTGATACATTTTTTCACTTTTAATACTAATTCCAGTTGACATATTAATATCATCAACAATATCACCAATTTCTTCAATGGCCAAGCATAGCTGATTTTCAGATATATGTTGGAAATAATTTGAATGTAAATAATTAATCCTTTTTATCGAGAACTCCGGATTTGAAGTCATTAAAGTGTTCCAAAGATCTAAAGATATGTGCTTTATCATTATTAATTATTAATTATTAAAAACTCAACTCTTCTGTTTTTAGTAGACTCTAACTCAATATTACTGTTGTAAATTGGATAGGAAGATCCGAAACCTTTACATTCTATGTTTGAGGATAAAACTCCATTAGTAATTAAAAGTTTTTGGACAGCTTTTGATCTTCTTAAACTAAGTTTCAAATTATAATTAGCTTCACCTTCATTACTGGTATGACCCTCAATAATTAATCTCATCATTGGATAGTTTTTTATTATTTGAGCTAATTTATTTATTGAAGTTATAGCTGATTTTGTAAGAAGGGAGCTATCATAATTGAACCTAATAGATTTTGTTAATTTTTTAATTTCACAATTGACTTCTGCAGATGGGAATTTCTTATTATAAATAAAAGGGTTTTTTTTATTTTGAGAATGAAAAAATATTTTCGCTGTATCATTTACAACTTTACCATAATATTGATCCATGCCTGCAGTTAATTCCTTTGATGTTCTAAAAGTAATTATAAAGGTTTTATCATCATTCCATTTTAAATTTGTTAAGTTAATATCATAACCCCATTGTGAATTCCTAAGTATATAATCGAATTCATCATTATCAATACAATCTGTGTTAGTCATAAACTTTTTGACTACATCAAATTTACCAACCAAGAAATAACCTCTGATTATGTTAACAATTGACTTTCCATAAGGCGACATTGCGGGATTACTCCAATCTACTTTTTTTAGAACTACATCGGTCTCCACTAATGATGGGTTTACAGTTTTAATCTTTTCTTTTGAATTATTTATAGGGCTTGGTATTTCAGGTTGAATATTACAGCTAAAGAGTATAGATAAAATAAAAATATTAGTTAGTAAATATGGGATGATTGTTTTCATAATTGAAATTTTTTTAAAAACCGGATATTATTTCTAAAAGTAGTAAATTGTAGAATAAAATCGTTAAATTAACACTTATATTATAATTTTGTAATATGTATTTTAAAAATTGATACTTAATTAGTTAGTTATTTCCACCGTTTTTGTTTATTTTTTCAATATTATACGTTAAATTTATAAAATACACAGGGAATAAAGTATGAAATTTTTTCAGAATGTATGTTTAATTTTTATATATATATTCATCACTGGATGCAATACTGATAGATCTGATTTACCTTCACTTCAAAATTTCAATTATTTACCAACTTCAACAACAGGGCAAATAGTTTCTCATAATTTTTTTACGTTATCGTATTCAGAAAAGCATGAGCAAGCAGAATGGGTAGCGTATCATCTAAAAAAAAACAATCTAAAGATTATTGTTCCTAGATTAAATAATTTTAAAATTGATAAATTAATTACCACAGGTTCATCTAAATTGTCTGATTACAAGAAATCTGGGTATGATAGAGGTCATCTGGCACCTTCACGAGACATGAGTTTTTCTAGAATAGCATCGAATGAAAGTTTTTACTTGAGTAATATTTCTCCTCAAGATAAGTCCTTCAATAGAGGTATTTGGAAAAAACTTGAATCCTTAGTTAGGGACTGGGCTATTGAATATGGTGATATTTTTGTTGTTACTGGGGGTGTATTAAATTCTTCAAACATAACAATAGGAAAAGAAGAAGTTTCTGTACCTATGTTTTTTTATAAAATAATACTTGTTTACGATGGTCTTGATACAAAGACAATAGCTTTCGTTATGCCTAATGAAAAATCTACTGAAAAACTTTCAAATTATGTTTATTCTGTTGACTACTTAGAAGACTTGACTGGAATCGACTTTTTCCCTGAACTTCCTGATAATATAGAAGAAGATATTGAGAAAAAATCAATATTAAATCAATGGAGTTGGGATTAATTTAATTTGTTGGGTTCAATCACATTTAATTTTATAAAATTCCCTTAATTGATTAATAAAACTCAAAATATAGTTGTGACTGAGACCTAGGTTTATTTAAAATAAGGCTTTAAATTAGTGTAATTTATTTGACAACCTGGCGTTAAATTAGTGTTTTTATTTTTCCACAATGGAATACCCACCATCCAATTGCAGGTGTTATATCTACTAGCGCTAAGATACATTATGGTTCCTACATCAAATTCTTCTGGAGAGTGAGGATGATTAAATTTAGTTACTTTTTTGCTAACTATAAATATTTTTGGAAAATCTTTAAAAATTTCTATTAAATTTTCATCAATTTCAATCCATAAATTATAATAACTTCTAAGTAAAAATATAACATTTACTTTATCTCTTTCATTAACTGAAAATTTGAAATTTTGATAAGTATTTATTTTTTTAAAATAGGTATCAGATAAAATATTAAAATCTTCAACTGTGATTAAGATCTCTTTTTTTCTAGAATTGATAGGCCTTTTAATACCTGATAATACATCTTTATGTAATCTTTCTATCATACCATTAAATAAAACTTAATAACTACTAATTTATGCCTAGATAATCTAAGACGGTCTTCCAATTTGGATAGTCTATCCCTCCAAATTCTATCCACTCTCCATTAAACTTTGGTTGACCCCTAAATTTTGAGTCATCAATCAAATAATCTCCAATATTTAAATCTTTTCTAGCACTTAATATAAGTTTATGTCTAGCGGACTTTCCAAAATATTTCTCAATCCATAGCCGTTTGTGAGTCCATGCATCGGGGTTATCCCATGGAGGAGTCGATAAAAAAAAAGTTTCAAAATTTTCATTTTTCAAAATTTTAGTTACAGATTCAATAGATCCTTCTATAGGTTCTAAATCTTTATATATGTTAGGAATTTTATCAGGTCTTCCTATGAATGGAGTTACTCTACTTAAAGGGTTATTTTTTCTTTCTTTTTCAAAATCTGAAATTACACCATCCATATCTATGTATATTATTTTTTTCATAATATTGGTCTTTGTACTATTTTAGTGAAATATAAAATACCTATTTGATTAATTATAATAATTCATAATGCTTTTTATGACCACGTGTTGAAAAGTGATTTTATTTAATAAATGATCCGTTTTTATCTTAATGAGACCGTTGCAAAACCGACCTAAATTTCAATTTGTATTTTTAGTTTGTTATTTATGGTCTAAATGTTACTATTTTTCAGATTTTTTTTTAAGTGTATACCGCTGTTTTTAGACTCATTTTGCCTTAGTTTTTATAATTAGATGTATTGATCCCCGGACTTCGATATAATTTGTATTACAATGATTCCATCAAATTTTGGGTATGCATTTTATCCACGCCCCTATACAAGCTAACTAGTCAGATCATCCTGGCTCAGTTCTAGTTTGAAGTAAACACATTTTAAACAGAAGCAATCTGTCATAATTTGGCTTGCCAACAGAGTTTTTGTTTTTTTATAGTGTTAGTTAAAATGGACACTCATAGGTTGCTAATCTAAAAGTGTATCTATTTGTTAAAAAACACATTTTTTATTTTTCTTACATGAATACAACAAATACTTTCTTCTAAAGTAGGTTGATATAGTAATTTCATTCTTCAATAAACAAAATATTAACCTTTTTTAACCTCTGTTATAACACCATTTTTCATTTTCCAATAGTGTTTTTTCTTGCATTTTGTGCAAGAATTTGAACCACTACTAATATTGTGGTTAGTTTTAAATGTGAATCCACAATGTGGACAAGTAATAGTTACATTTGCCATACTAATAAAATTTATTATTTATGAAATATAGTGATTTAATTTATCAAAAAATAAGATATTCACCTTGCAACGGTTTTAGTTTGATTGAGAATTAAAAAAATAGATATCGAGTCTGTGTTAGATTTTTGTGCTAGAGAATCCTATGAATTACCATTAAATGCAGGTTTTGTGTTTGAACTAAAAACATCTTCCTTTTTTTTAATAATATTCAAATAAACCTTGCAAAACTTAAAAACTATCGTATATTTGCACACGAAATCGCGGGATAGAGCAGTAGGTAGCTCGTCGGGCTCATAACCCGAAGGTCACTGGTTCGAGTCCAGTTCCCGCTACTAAGCGAGACTCAAGTACTTTTTGTATTTGAGTCTTTTTTATTTCAACATTATAAGCATCTTTAAATGAGTTGGTTAGGTCAAAAATCATATTCATTTTGCTGGTTCGACATTCTTT
>Ga0209710_1000770_pt1 | contig 27319 bp, 34 predicted proteins | sample ArcticOcean_MG_C_5_FD_187436 | JGI IMG/M metagenome (GOLD analysis project Ga0209710, IMG submission 187436) | Marine microbial communities from western Arctic Ocean - ArcticOcean_MG_CB4_138 (SPAdes) (version 2) | ecosystem: Environmental > Aquatic > Marine > Oceanic | place: Arctic Ocean...
TAGATTACTGCTTTTTTCTTTACTGCTTTTTTCTTTACTGCTTTTTTCTTTACTGCTTTTTTCTTTACTGCTTTTTTCTTACTTTGCTCTTCTATTTCTTTCTTTGATAAAAGAGCTAAAGACTTCTCAAGACTAATGGATTCAGGATCAACATTTTTTGCAATGTTTACTTTTATTAAACCTCTTTGGATGTAGAAGCCAAATCGACCTTTGTAAATATCAATTGTCCCTTTGTTATCTGGGTCATCACCAATTTTCCTAATCGGTTTCAAAAGCTCAATAGCCCTCTCTAGAGATATTTTAAATAAATCTTCTTCCTTGGGAATAGATTTAAATTTTCCGTTATGATTTACATAGGGACCAAATCTTCCAATATTTGCAATAATTTTTTTACTAGTGTCGGGGTGTTCACCTAACTCTCTCGGCAATGAAATTAGCCTCAAAGCAATTTCCTCATTGAGGTCCGCTAGTGCGATATCACTCGGAATAGTAATTCTTTTCGGCTTAATCTTTTTATCTTCATCTTGCTCTCCTAATTGGAGATATGGGCCGTAAGGACCTATTAATAGCAATATATTTTTATTAGTTTCTTTATCTATAGTTATTACTTTTGGTTCTTGAGGTAAATCTCCATTAGAGCTTCTTGTAAAATCGCAATCTGGATAACCAGAGCAAGCTACAAAATTTCCTCTTCGACCAAGTTTAGAAAGAAGAGGTTTTGAACACTTTGGACAATCTTCATCAATTAATTTTTGAGTTATTTTAGATCGATCTAAGTCTTTCTTCTCATTAACTTGTTTATCAAAATCTTTCCAAAAATCAGATAAAACTGATAACCATTCTTTTTTGTCAGCTGCAATGTCGTCCAATTGCGATTCTAATTGAGCTGTAAAATCATAATCAACATAATGGGAAAAATGTTCAGTTAAAAAATCGTTTACTACTTTTCCAACATCAGTGGGCATAAATCTTTTTTTCTCAAGAAGAACATACTCCCTCTCTTGAAGCGTTGAAATTATATTGGAGTAAGTTGAGGGGCGACCAATTCCGTATTCTTCTAAAGTTTTAACAAGGCTAGCCTCTGAATATCTAGGTGGGGGTTCGGTAAAGTGTTGATCACCTTTTATTTTTTCAATATCTAATATTTCACCCACTTCTAAAGGCGGGAGGGTTGATGAACTTTCTTTTTCATCGGCACGCTCATCTTGATCTTCCATATAAACCGACATAAATCCTGGAAATTTTAATGTTTGACCAGATGCCCTAAAAATGCTTTCACCTTTACCAATTTCAAGATCAACACTGACAGCGTCAAATATAGCTGGAGTCATTTGGCACGATAATGTTCTTTGCCAAATCATTTCATAAAGTTTAAATTGCTCATCGCTAAGATATTTTTTTAAACTTGAAGGAGTCCTACTTACATCTGTTGGCCTAATTGCTTCATGTGCTTCTTGTGCATTCTTCGATTTAGTTTTGTACCCAATAGCTATTTTTGGGAGATACTCCGGGTCATAATTGGCTTTTAGGTATGCACGAATTTGTTGGATGACATCGTTTGATAAAGTCATCGAATCAGTTCTCATATATGAAATTAGCCCAACTGTCTCACTTCCTGTATCAATACCTTCGTAAAGTTTTTGCGCAGTAATCATTGTTCTTTTTGTGGTAAACCCGAGCTTTCGAACCGCTTGTTGTTGAAGTGTCGATGTTGTAAATGGAGCAGAAGGATTTCTCATCCGTTGTTTTTTATCAACTCTAGATATCCTTGTTTTACCAGCACTTTTTAAAAGCAATTCACCAACAATTTTCTCACTTTGTCTTTTATCAGTAACAGTAAATTGTTCAATTTTTTTATTATCTAAAAGATATAATTTGGAAGTGAATTGAGATTGTTTTTTCTTTGCTTCCAAGTGCAACGTCCAATATTCTTTTGCATTAAACTTTTCAATTTCAGCTTCACGCTCCATTATCAATCTTAGTGCAGGACTCTGAACTCTTCCTGCAGAAAGCCCATAGCGTATTTTTGACCATAATAAGGGTGAAAGATTGAAGCCTATTAGGTAGTCTAAAGCTTGTCTCGACTGTTGAGCCCTTACTAATGCTAAAGCTATGTCTCTTGGCTCTTCAATAGCTTCAATAATTGCTGATTTTGTTATTTCTTGAAATACAACTCTTTTAATTACTTTATTTTTTAGTAATTTCTTCTCGTTTAAGATTTCAGCAATATGCCATGCTATAGCCTCTCCTTCTCTATCAGGATCTGTTGCAAGAAGAATCTCATCACATTTCTTTGCTGCTTTTGATATTGCATCCATATGCTTTTTATTTCTATCAATAAGAGCATATTTCATTTCAAAACTTTTTGTATCAATTCCTTCTGATTTTGGAAGAAGGTTTCTGATATGCCCATATGATGCTAAAACTTCGAATCCAGACCCTAAGTATTTGGATAATGTTTTTGCTTTCGAAGGGGATTCAACTATGAGTAGTTTTGTCATTATTGTATTTTAAATTTGTACTGGTAAAAATTATGCATGATAAGGATAAAGTAGGAACTATTCAAGTAAATCACCGATTAAATATAAAAGTATAGTTAGTTAGCAAACATTTCGTCACTCAACTAATTAATCGCTACTGAAGGATCTACCTCCGTCTACATTCAAAATTTGTCCAGTAATAAAGGGTGAATTTAGCAGTAAGAATTCAATTGCTTTTGCAATATCATCTGCCTCACCAACTTTTTTTAGCATGGTTTGAGATATAACTTTGTTACGATAATCTTCATCAAATTCATTGGAATTATCTGGCCATAAAATAGGGCCTGGAGCAATAGCATTAACTCTAACTTTAGGCCCAAGTTCTTTTGCAAGTGATTTGGTGAGCGTTGACAATCCTGATTTGGCAATTGAGTAGATAATATATTTTTCTTTTGGATTTGTTATATGCGCATCAGTAATATTAATTATAGAACCTGTAGTGAGCTCTAAAAAAGGTGCAGCTTCTTTAGATAAGAAAAGGGCAGCTTTAAGATTGCTCCCAATAAGGTCATCCCAATTTGATTCATCAATCTCATTAATACTGGTGCGGTAGTATGATGACGCATTATTGATAAGGAAATTTAATTGCCCGAAAGTGTTAATAGCCTCATTAATAATCAATGGATAATTATTTGAATCTAATAGATCAGCTTGAATCATAGATGCAGAATCTTTGCGGATGCCGTTTAGCTCATCTTTAAGCGAGCTTGCTTCTTTATCCGAACTTTTATAATGAATAATAATATCAATATTAGCCTTATGGAGCCTCCGGCATATAGCTGCACCAATTCTTTTAGCACCACCAGTAATTATTGCAACTTGTTTTTTTTTATTCATTTTCTGTTTAAGTTATTAATTGAGGTTATTATAATCTATCAATATGAACAAATTGCCAACACTAAATAAATTAGAAACATTAAAGGTGTTTACCTTTTTTAATTTTTTACCCTGAGTTTTTAATGAAGAAATCTATAATCAGACCTATCAGAAGTTATGTCTTAAGGCAGGGAAGACTTACTAAACATCAAGCAGAAGGAATCAAAATTCATTCACCTCTGTATGCTGTCCCATTCAGTGATGATACTCTTAATTGGGACACTATTTTTAGAAATAACGGAAAGAAAATTATTGAAATAGGTTTTGGTATGGGGCATACAACTGCTGAGATTGCTAAAAATTTGCCTGACTCTAATTTTGTTGCAATTGATGTTCATTCGCCTGGTGTTGGAAATCTTTTAAATAAAATAAAAGAGAATGAGTTGAGTAACTTAAAAATTATTCAGCATGATGCAGTTGAGGTATTAGAAAAAATGGTATTAGATGAGAGTCTAGATGCTATACATATTTTTTTCCCAGACCCGTGGCATAAAAAACGGCATAATAAAAGAAGGTTAATTCAAGAACCTTTTCTGGAGTTGGTTAGTAGAAAATTAAAAAAAGAGGGATATGTTCATGTAGCCACTGATTGGCAAGATTATGCTGATTGGATAATAGAGTGTTTTAAGAAAAATAAAATATATAAGACTATGAATAGTGATTTCTCTAAAAAACCTTCATACCGACCTAAAACAAAATATGAAGATAGAGGTATTAATTTAGGACATCAAGTTTGGGATATTATTTTTATTAAGGATTAACCAATTCTGAATGACCTCATCTGCCTCCTCAATACCCTTTTTCTTTAAACTAGAGAATAGCTGAATAGTACATTTAGTTTGGTATAAATCAGCCCATTTGGTTTGAATTATTTTTTTTACATCAGAAAGAGTTCTAAGCGATTTGTCTTTTGATAGCTTATCGGATTTTGTAAGCAGTATATGGATTGGTTTCTGTCTCGGAGCAAACCAATCAAGCATTTGAATATCGAGTATAGTTAAGGGCCTTCTGATGTCCATCACTATAACAAGACCAGATAAACTATTTCTTTCTTGAAGGTATCTAGGTAGTGTTTTTACCCAATGATCCTTCATAGCCCCTGGTACTTTTGCATACCCATAGCCAGGAAGGTCAACCAATGACATATGTTCCCCAATGCTAAAAAAATTTATTAACTGAGTTCTACCCGGCTGTTTACTGACGTAGGCAAGACGATTTTGCTTACTTAAAGAATTGATTGCACTTGATTTTCCAGCATTAGATCTTCCAGCGAATGCAATTTCAATTCCCTCGTCAATAGGTAACTCATCAAAGTGATTTACCGAAATAACAAACTTAGCATTTTGCAAAAAAGCCATTTTTTCCCCTTTTCAATTGAGTTAATGCTATCACGTTGTGCGTATTTTGGTTAAAATAGACCCTCTATAGAATTAACCTCGGAGTTCTAATGATAAGATTTATTCAATTTATTGGTTTTGTTATAACTTTTTTAAGCTTTGCAGTTAGTGCTGAAAGTATTCTTTCTTCATCAGAATTAGCTAGTTCAAAAAAAATCGTTAATAACCTATGTATCGCATGTCATGCAATTGATGGTAATAGTTTAATTCCAGTTAATCCAAAGTTAGCAGGACAGCATGCCGCTTATATTACAAAACAACTTAAAAATTTTAAAAGTGGACTTAGAGAAAATGCAGTAATGGCAGGTATGGTAGCAAATTTGACTGAGAAGGATATGGAAAACCTTGGACATTATTTTTCAGAACAAGTTATTTCATTATCATTGGCCGAAAAAAATGGTGTTGGGTCATTAGGTGAAAATATTTTTCGTGCAGGTATAAAAAATAAGGGGGTCCCAGCATGCGCAAGCTGTCATGGCCCTTCTGGCCATGGAATTCCTGATAAATATCCAAGGCTCAATGCTCAACATTCACAATATATTTTATCTCAACTAAATACCTTTAGGCTTGAGCTAAGAAAGAATGATTCTGATGCGGTTATGAGGACTATAGCTCAAAAAATGACTGAGCAAGAAATGAATGCTGTAGCAGATTATATTCAAGGCCTAAGGTAATTTAATTGCCATTAACTAGTATGCAACTTAAGCAAGTAAGGATGGTCATCTATTCATAATTCAAACACGTGTATATTTTTTGAAAAAATCTGATAAAAATTTAAAAAGTTTTGTTCATCTATTAAGTACGATGAAATTTGCAATCACAATGTTTTCTCTTCTTGCGGTTGCTTCAGTTATTGGTACAGTTCTGAAGCAAAACGAACCGTACAATAATTACATTATCAAATTCGGACAATTTTGGTTTAATATTTTTGAGACAGTAGGACTGTATAATGTATATCAAGCTTTTTGGTTTTTATTGATTTTAATTTTTTTAATTTTATCCACTTCATTATGTATCTCCAGAAATACCCCTAAAATCTTAAGAGATTATAAAAAATTTCAAGATCGTCTTAGAGTAAAGTCATTATTATCCTTTAAACATTCGTATCAATTTTCGATCAAAAAATTCAATGCTAAAAAAATTACTGAATTTTTAAAGTCCAATAATTTTAAAATCAAACATAAGACCAACAACGAAGAGGGTGATTTAATTGTTGCAAAAAAAGGAGATCTCCAAAAATTAGGATATATTTTTACTCATCTAGCAATAGTAATTATTAGTATTGGGGGTTTATTAGATGGAAATTTAGTTTTTAAAGTGCAGGAACTGATGGGAACTAAACAAATTCAGCTATTAGATCAAGAGCTATCTCAAATCCCTTTAGCTGGAAGGATGAGTGAAAAAAATCTTTCATATAGGGCGAGTATTTTATTGTCCGAGGGGGATACAAAAACAGCAGCAATTTTAAGAGCTAAAGAGGGTTATCTTGTTCAAGAGATCCCATTTTCGATCACCTTAAAAGACTTCAATATTGAGCATTACGCAACAGGCCAACCAAAATCATTTAAAAGTGATTTATTGGTAAGGGATAAAAAAACAGGCGAGTCTATAACAAAAACGATCAGCGTTAATAAGCCTTTAACTTATAAGGGGGTAACAATTTATCAGGCCGCTTTTGAGGATGGAGGATCCAAATTAGATTTGTTAGTTTGGAATTTAAATTCTTCAACACCATCTTTTCAGATGAAGTCTGAAATTTTTAAAAATAATAAGCTTACTTTTGAGCGTCAAAACTTAACTCTTGAATTTAAAGACTTTAGAAAGTTTAATATTTTAGAGATAAGTAACAACGAAGAAAAAAAAGCAAAGCCTACTAATGTAGGACCTAATTTCTTATATAAAGTTAGAAACGAGTCAGGTCAAGCCAAAGAATACCAAACTTATCAATTTCCAATAGCTGTTGATGGTAATTATTTTTTCATGAGTGGAACAAGGGACTCACCTCAAGAAGAATTTAAATACCTCAAGGTACCTGCAGACCAGAACCTTAGCCTTGAAGGCTTTATGATTTTTAAATCCTTACTAAATAACGAGCAAAAAGTTAGTGAAGCAATTAATAAAGGTCTTAATGAGTCAGCTTTTCAAACAAATGAAAAAAAAGAGGCTTTTAAATCAGGAACTCAAAATATTATTAATTCTTTTATTGAAGGAGGGTATAACTCGGTTGTAGAAAAAATGGATTTAAATATTCCTGAGAAAGCCTCATTTTTAGAGAAAGAAAAAGCAGTAAAAACCTATATCAATATAATCTATCTGGTTGGCCAAGAGCTTGTTAAGAGTTACGAAGCTGAGAATCAAAATAAAATAATTTTTCCCACAAACAACTCCCCAAGATTTATTCAAGACGCTCTCACTGCATATAGTGATAGTTTTTTTTACGGAGTTCCTTTATATCTTGAATTAAAAGATTTCAAGCATGTCCAAGCGAGTGGCTTACAATTGACAAAATCACCTGGTCAAATATGGGTTTATCTAGGCTCAATACTTTTAGTGATGGGTATATTTTGTATGATTTATATTCAAGAAATTCGTTTATGGATTTTAGTGAAAAATAATAGCAATAGTATGATAGTTTCCTTAGCAACCAATAGAGATCGTATGGATTTTGATCAATATGCAGTAGAACTTCAAGATAAAATTAAAAAAATTACTAATTGATAGGATTAAAAAATGCTCAAAAACACGCAAGATAAATTTATTAGTTATATATTCAGCTTGGTACTTGCAAGTCTAACTATTTTTGCACTGTCAAAATTTAATAGTTTTATGGATAATTATGAAATAATTATTTTAATCGGCTCAGCCATTACATTTGCATGGATGGGAAATGTTTGGTTAAATTTTAGAACATTATTTTCATTTACATTTTTACTATCATTTATCTCTATTTATTTCTACAAAGGTAGTTTGGAGCAAATAGAGCTTAACTTTTTTCTCAAATATTTTTTATCTAGTCAGTCAGCTATTATGTGGATGACTGCCTTATTCCCACTAAGTCTAATTACCTATTGGATCTATTTGCTCAGTAAGCAAGATTTTTATGGAAATCTTGCAACGAAGCTAACCTGGATAGCTACGATGATGGGGTTTATAGGTTTACTGGTTCGCTGGTATGAGTCTTACTTAATTAGCATTGATGTTGGCCATATACCCGTAAGTAATTTGTATGAAGTATTCGTCCTTTTCTGCATAATTACAGCCTTACTTTATCTTCATTATGAAGAAAAGCTAGAAATAAAAAAATTGGGTGCGTTTGTACTTATTATAATTACCGCAGCTGTAGTTTTTATTCTTTGGTATACCTTTGAGAAGGGGGCAAATCAAATACAGCCCTTAGTCCCTGCTCTTCAATCATATTGGATGAAAATTCATGTACCTGCTAACTTTATTGGATATGGCGCATTCGCAATGGCTGCAATGATTTCAGTTGCATATCTGCTTAAAGATAAAGATATCTTAAGCGATCACCTTCCAGAGTTAAATATATTGGATGAAATGACTTATAAAGCCATATCAATTGGATTTATTTTTTTTACAATTGCAACAATATTAGGCGCTGTATGGGCCGCTGAGGCTTGGGGAGGATATTGGTCTTGGGATCCAAAAGAAACTTGGGCATTAATAGTATGGCTAAATTATGCTGCATGGCTTCATCTAAGATTAATTAAAGGGTTAAGAGGGACAGTTTTGGCTTGGTGGTCCTTGGTAGGGTTGGTTGTTACAACTTTTGCCTTTCTTGGAGTTAATTTATTTTTATCCGGCCTTCATTCCTATGGAGAACTATAACTCACCTCCTAAAATTTAATGTAAAATAATATTTATTGAATAAAACTAGAATATTTTTATGACTGATAATGTAATAAAAATTCAAAACCTTACCTTTGGTTATGGGAGTGAACTGCTTCACAAAGGTATCAATATGAACTTTAAAAAAGGAAAAGTATCCGCAATTATGGGTGGTAGCGGTAGTGGAAAGACCACCATTTTGAAGCTCATTGGTGGTCAAATTAAACCAAAATCTGGAAGTATTCTAGTGGAAAATAAGATTGTCCACGAACAAAATCGTTCTGGCATATATAAATTAAGACGTAAGATGGGAATGTTGTTTCAGCACGGCGCATTATTTACCGATTTATCAGTTTATGAAAATGTTGCATTTCCAATGAGAGAGCATACCAACCTTCCCGAAAATATAATAAAAGATTTGGTTCTGTTAAAGTTAAATGCTGTAGGGCTTCGAGGGGCTTATAAGCTAATGCCGACAGAGTTATCTGGCGGGATGGCTAGAAGGGTTGCTTTAGCAAGGGCTATTGCTCTTGATCCAGATATCATTATGTATGATGAACCATTTGCTGGATTAGATCCTATTTCAATGGCTGTTATCTGTGATTTGATTAGATCATTAAATGATGCTCTTGGGGCAACATCCATAATTGTTACACATGATGTTGCAGAAACTTTTTCCTTTGCAGATTATATTTATTTTGTTGCAGATGGAATTGTCGCTGCAGAAGGTTCACCAAAGCAATTAATGGCATCAAAACTACCTTTTGTTAGGCAATTTATTCATTCTGAAAAAGATGGACCAGTACCATTTCATGTTGCGGCACCAACATATAATTTAGATTTGGGACTTTAGGAAGTAACGCTTATGAAGAGCTTAATTAATTTTTTTGAAAAAATTGGATATTCAGTCACTAGTAGAATTAAGCGCCTTGGAACAGCCTCACGATTACTCTTTTTAATTCTTGTGTCCTCTGGGGAAAGTTTTAGAAGATTCCAGCTAACTATGAAAGAAATTTATTTTACTGGAGTAATGTCTTTAGTAATTATTATTGTTTCAGCTTTTTTTGTAGGGATGGTTTTAGGTCTTCAAGGTTACTATACTCTTGAAAAATATGGATCATCTGAAGCGATAGGTGTTTTAGTTGCACTTTCGTTAGTTAGGGAATTGGGTCCAGTAGTGACAGCACTACTTTTTGCAGGTAGGGCAGGGACTGCAATTACTGCTGAAATTGGGCTGATGAAAGCAACAGAACAATTATCAGCAATGGAAATGATGGCAGTTAGCCCAATTCAAAGAATTATTGCACCACGTTTTTGGGCAGGAGTTATTAGTATGCCGATATTAGCCTCTATTTTCTCAATGGTAGGTATTCTGGGCGGGTATGTTATTGCTGTAATTGTAATTGGCGTTGATGAGGGAGCATTTTGGTCTCAGATGCAAGCAAATGTTGATTTTAGATATGATATTGTTAATGGAGTTATAAAAAGTTTGGTATTTGGCGTAGCTTGCACAATAATTGCTCTTTTTGAGGGGTTTGATGCTCCACCAACTGCTGAAGGCGTAAGTCGAGCTACTACAAGAACAGTTGTAACATCGTCTCTAGTGATACTAGGACTCGATTTTATAATGACTTCATTCATGCTTGGTGGTTAACTGATTTTAAAATAAGGAAATTTTATGGATAAAATTAAATTTGATGTTTGGGTTGGAATATTTGTAGCAATAGGAGTTATTTCTCTACTTGGTCTTGCTATGAAGGTTGGAAATTTAACTACTAATGACATCAGGGAGACCTATTCAGTTAAAGCCCATTTTGAAAATATTGGGGGCTTAAAACCAAGAGCTCCTGTAAAAGCTTCTGGCGTGGTGGTAGGAAGAGTGAAATCAATTTCGTTTGATACAGAGAAATACGTAGCTATTGTTAAAATAGATATTGATACGCGCTATATATTCCCAACAGATACGTTTGCTAATATTTATACTGCAGGACTTTTGGGCGAGCAATATATCGGTCTAGAAGCTGGTGGAGATATGAATAATTTAGCTGAAGGGGATAGGATTACTCAGACTCAGGATGCGGTTGTGTTAGAAAAATTAATTAGCCAATTTTTATATAGCAAGGCATCTGAAGAGGAAGACTAAGGTGAAAAAAAACTTTATTAGAATATTTTTAATAACAATATTCCTGTCTTTTAGCTCTTTGGCTGCTTTAGGCCCTCAAGAGCTAGTTAAAAAAACAGCTGAAGATGTAATTTCTGCAATTAATAAAGACCCAGATATTAAAAAAGGAAATAAAGAGAAGATTTATAAACTAGCTGAAGAAAAAATACTTCCGAATTTTGATTTTGAAAAAATTGGTCGTTTAGTTCTTGGTCGAGCTTGGAGGTCTATAAATGATGAACAAAAGAAAGCTTTTATAAATGAGTTTAGAACGCTTTTATTAAGAACATATGCGATAGCACTGACGAAATTTAAGGACCAAAAAATTAGGTTTAAGCCAACGAAGTTTTCGGAGGCAGATAAAATTGTTATAGTTAAAAGTGAGATTAGCCAAGCCGGAGCTCAGCCAATAAGAGTTAATTATGCATTAGCTAAAAATAAAGGTAAGTGGCTTGTTTTTGATATTGTGATAGAGGGAGTGAGTCTGGTCACCAATTATAGAAGTCAATTTTCAAATGTGATTAGAAGAAATGGTATAGATGTTTTAATCAATAAATTGGAAACAAAAAATAAAGGGAAGAGGTAGTTTAAAATGGAGCCAATTGAATTTAGAGATAATGGTTGGTTTATGAAGGGAAATATAACTTTGGCCCAGGTTCCTAGTATTTTGAAATTAACTATCGATTACAAATGGAGAGAATCTATTTTAATTGACTTAAAACAAGTAGGAGAGGTCGATACTTCATTGATAGGATTGATATTTGAATGGAAAAAGCAGGCAAAGAAATATAAAAAATCTGTTAAAATTAAAAATATTCCAGCTAATCTTCTAAGTTTGGCAAGGTTGTACGGCGTAGAAGAATTTATTTCATAAAATTACTTTCCAATAATTTACAAACTATATTTAAAAATTAATCAAAAATTTGATGAAAAAAGCAATTATATTTAAGAATGTTAAAAAAGATTATGGCCAATTAAAAGCTATAAACGGGATAAATTTATCAATTGAACAGGGTGAATTTTTTGGGTTACTTGGGCCTAATGGGGCTGGTAAGTCGACATTAATCAATATGCTAGCAGGTTTAATCAGACCAACAAATGGCTCTATTTCTGCAATGGGATTTGATGTTATCAAGGATTATCAGAATGCTAGGCATTCTCTTGGGATTGTTCCACAGGAACTAGTTTTTGATCCATTCTTTAACTTAAGAGAAATGCTCCGCTTCCAAGCGGGGTATTTTGGTAAAGGGAGAAGTAATGATGTATGGATTGATGAAGTTATCGAACGTTTAGATTTAACATCAAAAGCATCAACAAATATGAGAATGTTATCAGGTGGTATGAAGAGAAGAGCCTTGATAGCTCAAGCATTAGTTCATAGACCACCTGTAATTGTATTGGATGAGCCTACTGCAGGGGTTGATGTTGAACTAAGGCAAAGATTATGGGAGTTTGTCAAAGAGTTAAATAAAGAAGGACATACAATTGTTTTAACTACTCATTATCTTGAGGAGGCTGAGGCATTATGTAATCGCTTGGCAATGCTCAGAACAGGAAAAATTGTTGCGTTAGATACAACCAAGAATCTCCTTAAAAAATTTGCAGCAAAAAATTTAAAACTTAGACTATCCACAAAAGAATTATTTAAGTTGCCAACTAGTATTAAGGGGATAAATTTTACCTTTGACGATGAATTTTATATTTTTGAATTAAAAAAAATTACCGATATAGGAAAAATAATATCAGCTTTAAATGAAGCATCTATAGAGATATTAGATATGGAGACTGTAGATCAGGACCTAGAGAATATTTTCTTAAAATTGACAGGGAATAAAGTCTAGTATGAATACTTTGAGAAACCAGTTAGTAGGAACTTGGACTCTTCTAAGAAAAGAGCTTCTTAGGTTTTGGCGTGTTGTTTTCCAAACAGTCGCAGCACCTGTTATTACCGGAATATTGTATTTATTAATTTTTTCTCATGTTCTTGATAGTCGTCTCGAAGTATATGAAGGTGTAGCTTATATGGCTTTTCTTATTCCTGGCTTAATTATGATGTCACTTTTACAAAATGCTTTTTCCAATAGCTCATCAAGCTTAATTCAGGCTAAAGTAATGGGTAATATCGTTTTTCTTTTACTGACTCCACTAAGTTACATTCAGTTATTTTTTGCATTCCTTATTTCAGCTATAGTAAGAGGTATGTTTGTCGGTATTTGTATTTATCTAATAGCTACCTTATATATTGATTTGCCAATCAAACATCCATGGATAGTATTTTCTTTTGCCTTTTTTGGGGGAGGTCTTATGGGAGCATTTGGAATAATAGCCGGAGTGTGGGCGGAGCGTTTTGATCAGATGGCAGCTTTTGGAAATTTTGTCATCATGCCTTTATCAATGCTATCGGGAGTGTTTTACTCAATCCATTCATTGCCGCTATCCTGGCAAAAAATTTCACAATTAAATCCTTTTTTCTATATGATTGACGGTTTTCGATATGGATTTTTTGGGCAATCGGACGTGTCACCATATTTTAGCTTGAGTATTGTCATTTTATTTTTTATTGTCTTATCTTATGTGACTATCAAAATGTTAAAATCTGGGTATAAACTGAGGGGATAAATGTTACTAGCTAGCCAAATAGAAGATGTAATTAAAGAAAATTTAGATTGTACTTTTATCGAAGTAAAAGGAGATGACGGGACCCATTTTGAAGCTGTTATTGTTAGCACTTTTTTTGAAGATAAATCTATGATTAAACAACACCAAATAGTATATCAGGCCTTGGGAGACATGATGCGACAGGAAATACACGCATTATCAATGAAAACCTTAACCCCAGAACAATGGAAGAATAATTAATAATCTAAAATGGAGATAAATAATGACTGAAAATATAAAAATTAAAAAATTAATTGATGATAATCAAGTTCTTCTCTTTATGAAGGGTAACCCAAAATTTCCACAATGTGGATTTTCAAGCTTAGCCTGCCAAGTTTTAGATGCATGCGAATCACAATATGAAACATTTGATGTTTTGCTTGATCCTGAGGTGCGAGAAGGAATTAAGCTTTATTCGAATTGGCCAACAATCCCTCAACTTTACATTAAAGGAGAGTTTGTGGGAGGAGCGGATATCATAAAAGAAATGTATGAATCTGGAGAGCTTACCAAATTAATTTCACAAGGTTAGTCGTTGGATAAACTTATAATAAATGGCCAAAGGAGTTTGTATGGGGATGTTCATATTTCTGGCGCAAAAAATGCTGCATTACCAATTTTAATAGCTTCTCTGCTGACCAAAGAAGAGTTAAATCTAAAAAATGTACCCAATCTTTTTGATATTAAAACAACAGAGAAGTTATTAACCATTATGGGTGTAGAGATAGTAAAAACTAACTCTTTGATGAAATTGATAGCTAAAGAGATAAAAGATTTTAATGCCCCTTATGACCTCGTTAAAACTATGAGAGCATCTATTCTAGTTTTAGGACCTTTGTTAGCAAGGTTTGGGAGTGCAAAAGTTTCATTACCAGGTGGTTGTGCGATAGGCTCGAGGCCAGTTGATATTCATATCAGAGGACTCGAGGCGATGGGGGCCAAAATTAAAATCGAGAATGGAGACATAATTGCCTCTAGTCATGATTTACCAGAGCATAAGTTAGTAGGAGCAAAGATTAATATGAGTCAAGTAACAGTTACTGGAACTGAAAATCTAATGATGGCAGCTTCACTTGCTAAAGGAAAGACCATACTTAAAAATTCTGCTCGAGAGCCTGAGGTCATTGATTTAGGAAAATGTTTAATTAAAATGGGAGCAGACATTAAAGGTCTGGGCACTGATATAATCACAATTAATGGCGTAGATGAATTATACGGCGCCGAACACTCAATTATTTTTGATAGAATTGAGGCTGGAACATATATGGTAGCTGCAGCAATGACATCTGGTGACCTTAATTGTATTGGAATTGAATCTAACATGATGACCTCTGTTATTGATAAGCTAAGAGAGACAGGCGTGGAAGTTATTGAGTCAGATAATATGGTTACAGTTAAAAGTAATGGGAAGCTAAAATCTGTAGATTTTGAAACAGCTCCATTCCCAAACTTTCCAACAGATATGCAAGCACAATTTATGGCGCTAAATACAGTTGCAGATGGCACGAGCAAGATTGAAGAAAATATTTTTGAAAATAGGTTTATGCATGCGCAGGAATTAATTAGAATGGGTGCTGACATTCAAATAAGTCAAAATACAGCGCTTATAAGAGGCGGTAAAATATTAGAAGGTGCAAATGTGATGGCAACAGATTTAAGAGCATCGGCCTCCTTAGTTCTCGCTGGTCTTGTAGCTAGAGGAACTACTGTCATTGACAGAATCTATCATTTAGATAGAGGCTACGAGAATTTAGAAAAGAAATTTAACCAAATTGGGGCTCAAATAGAAAGAGTCAGTTAAACATGATTACTATTGCTTTATCAAAGGGAAGAATTTTTTCTGAAACTATACCTATTCTAAATGCAGCTGGTATTCAATGCAAAGAGAATCCAGAAACTTCTCGAAAATTACTCTTAAAAACAAATGATGAAGAAATTCAGCTCATCATTGTAAGAGCTTCCGATGTACCTACATATGTTGAATGGGGTGGGGCGGACCTTGGCATAGCTGGTAAAGATATTCTTGACGAATATAAAGGTGTAGGACTTTATCAACCATTAGATTTAAATATTGCTAAGTGTAAATTAATGGTTGCTTGTCGAAAAGATTTTAATTACAAAGAATGTATAAAAAATGGCACCCGCTTAAAAGTTGCTACAAAATATGTAGATGCAGCAAGAACTCATTTTACGAAGAAGGGCTTGAATGTGGATATAATTAAATTATATGGATCCATGGAGCTCGCCCCCATTGTGGGGCTTTCAGATATTATTGTAGATTTAGTTAGCTCAGGAAAAACATTAGAGGCAAATCAACTTGTAGCCGTTGAAGAAATAGAGCAAATAAGTTCTAGGCTAATAGTAAATAAAGCCTCATTAAAAATGAACCGTGAAATAATTCAGCCGATGATTGATAAATTTTCTAAAGCAGTTTCAAATTAAATTTTGGATATTAAGAAACTAAAGTCTAGCGATAACAACTTTTTATCAGAGCTGAAAAATCTTTTAACTTTTGAAAATGATGCTAACGAAGCAATTATTAAAGCCACAAACGAGATTATTAATGAGGTAAAAAAAGTTGGTGATCAAGCAGTTTTAGACTTCACTAAGAAATTTGATAATCTAGACACTAATAGCGTCCAAAGTTTAGAGATACATCAAGACGAGTTGACGGCCTCATTAAATAAAATTCCACCAGAAACAAAGAAATTCTTAGAAATTGCTGCACAAAGAATTAATGAATATCACTCCAAGCAAAAAGCTGAATCATGGATTTACAAAGATGATGGAGCGTCAAGTTACGGGCAAAAAATTTCTCCATTAGATCGTGTGGGGTTATATGTTCCTGGAGGTAAAGCTGCATACCCATCTTCAGTTTTAATGAATGCCATACCTGCAAAAATTGCTGGAGTGAAAGATTTAATCATGGTGGTTCCTACTCCTAATGGGAAAAAAAATGATCTAGTTTTGGCAGCTGCAAAAATTGCAAAAGTTGATAGAGTTTTCACAATAGGAGGTGCGCAAGCAATAGCTGCTTTGGCATATGGTACAGAAACTATCCCAAGAGTTGATAAAATAGTAGGCCCAGGGAATGCATATGTAGCGGAAGCAAAAAGAAGGGTATTTGGAACTGTTGGTATAGATATGATTGCGGGACCTTCAGAAATAACTATTATTTGTGATGGTAAAACAAATCCTGACTGGGTCGCAATGGATTTATTTTCTCAAGCAGAACACGATGAATTATCACAATCAATTTTAATTACGACAGACTCAGGCTATATGGATTTAGTTATGGTGAGTATTGATAAATTGATTATTGATATGCCAAGAAAAAGTGTAATTACCTCATCGTTAAAAAATAGGGGAATCTTTATTCTGTGTAAGGACCTAAAAGAAGCTGCTGCAATATCAAATTATATAGCCCCAGAGCATCTAGAACTCTCAGTGGAGGACCCTGAAAGTTTATTAAAAGAAATTAATCATGCAGGCGCAATTTTTATGGGAAAGAATACTTGTGAAGCAATTGGAGATTATTGTGCTGGGCCAAATCATGTTTTGCCAACATCAGGAACAGCGAGATTTTCATCTCCATTGGGAGTCTACGATTTTCAAAAAAGATCAAGTTTAATATCTTTATCTGCAGAAACTGCAAGTGAGTTGGGTCATATTGCATCAGCCCTTGCGGAAGGTGAAGGATTGCATGCGCATTCGCAATCTGCAAAATATAGAATTATTAAAAAAAATGAATAAATATTGGAGTGACATTGTTGAAAAACTGACTCCATATACTCCAGGTGAGCAACCCAAAGACGAGATTTTGCTCAAATTGAATACAAATGAAAACCCATACGCTCCAAGTAAAAGAGTCTTAGATGCTATTAAATTAAGTGCTACAGAAAATTTGAGATTGTACCCAGACCCTGAAAGCGAAGTCCTAAAAAAAACAATTGCTAATTATTATAACTTGTTAAAATCAAATGTCTTTATTGGTAATGGGTCTGATGAAATTTTGGCATTTATTTTTCAAGCGCTGTTAAAAAAAGAAGATCCTGTTTTGTTTCCAGATATTACTTATAGCTTCTATCCAGCCTATTGTAGCCTTTTTGATGTCAAATATAAAAAAATTCCTTTAGATAAAAATTTCAATATCGATCTAAAAAAGTATGAACTTAATAATGGCGGGATTATTTTCCCAAACCCAAATGCTCCAACTGGAATTCCTAAAAAATTAGCTGATATTGAAAATTTAATTAATATGAATAAAGATAGTGTGGTGGTTATTGATGAGGCGTATGTAGATTTTGGAACGGAGTCAGCAGTGAAGCTAATTAATCAATATAAAAATTTAGTCGTAACACAGTCATTCTCAAAATCTAGATCATTGGCAGGGATAAGACTAGGATGTGCTTTTGCTAACGAAGACTTAATAGAAGCACTCAATCGGATTAAAAATAGTTTTAATTCTTATCCAGTTGACCGTTTAGCTCAGGTTGCAGGTGTCGAAGCAATTAAAGATGAAAATCACTTCAATGAAATTACTAATAAAATTATTCAAGCTAGAATATTTTTAGAGAAGGAATTACTCTTGATGGGTTTTAGTACCCTGCCTTCAGGCGCAAATTTCATATTTACAAAACATAGGTCAATAGATGCAGTTACAATTTTTAAAAAATTAAGAGAGTCAGGAGTGATAGTCCGTCACTTTGAAAAACCAGAAAGAATTTCTCAGTATTTAAGGATTACTATTGGTACTAAATCAGAGATGAGGAAGTTTGTTTCAATCTTAAAAGTAATAATTTAGATGAAAAAACAACATCTCGATACAAAAATATGTAAGGTATGTAATAAATCATTTACATGGAGAAAAAAATGGGAAAAAGTTTGGAGAGAAGTTAAGTATTGTTCAGAGCGTTGTAGAAGGTCAAATTAACCAAACTCATGATAAAATCATTAATATGGACAGAATAGCTAAAGTATCAAGAAAGACAAAAGAAACTGATATTAATGTAGAAATTAATATCGATGGTAGCGGTAAGTCATCTCTAGATACTGGTATTGGTTTTTTAGACCATATGCTTGAACAAATTTCAAGGCATGGGTTATTTGATTTAACGATTAAAGCTAAAGGTGACCTTCATATTGATGCACACCACACTGTTGAAGATATTGGTATTACTTTGGGCCAAGCTTTTGATAAAGCCATAGGAGATAAATTAGGTATCCGCCGTTATGGTCATGCCTACGTGCCTTTGGATGAAGCTTTATCAAGGGTTGTTTTGGATATATCGGGTAGGCCAGGACTGGAATTAAATGCAGAATTTACTAGATCAAGAATTGGTGAGTTTGATGTTGATTTAATCCATGAATTTTTTCAGGGATTTATTAATCATGCAAACATCACATTACATATTGATAACCTAAAGGGCGAGAATTCTCACCACCAAGCTGAATCTATTTTTAAAGGTTTTGGAAGAGCTTTAAGGGTGGCGGTAGAATTAGACGCAAAAATAAAAGGCATTATGCCCTCAACCAAAGGCTCTCTTTGATTTATAAAACCTTTTAAATTCAATTTATGATTGCAATTATTGATTATGGAATAGGTAACTTAAGGTCAGTCCATAACGCTGTCAGCTTTATATCACCTAAAACTAAATCAATTATTACTAGCGATCCAGATATGGTTGCCAGAGCGGATAAAGTCATTTTCCCTGGACAAGGAGCGATGCCGGACTGTATCTCACAACTAGATTTAAGAGGCCTTAAAGAATCAGTAATTGAAGCAGCAAAACAAAAACCTTTTTTAGGGATTTGTTTGGGGCTCCAAATGCTTCTTGAAAAAAGTGAGGAAGGAAGTGTTAATGGGTTTGGATTGCTACCAGGAATAGTCAAGCGTTTTCAACCAAATAAAAATGAAAGAATCAAAATTCCACACATGGGTTGGAATAAAGTTGATGTATTAAACCCTCATCCAATGTGGAATAAAATATCTTCAGCAAGCAGGTTTTATTTTGTGCATAGCTTTTATGCCGAGGTTAGAGATAAAAGTTTGGTTATGGCAACATCCAATCATGGAGAAAAGTTTACATGTGCAATTGCAAAAGCTAATATTTTTGCGGTTCAATTTCATCCGGAAAAAAGTTCTGAATTAGGACTGCAATTATTAAATAATTTTATTACATGGGACATTTAGATTATAAATTATGATAATTATTCCAGCGATAGATCTTAAAGAAGGAAAGTGCGTTAGGTTGAAACAGGGACTAATGGACCAATCAACTATTTTTTCTACAAATCCGGCTGAAATGGCAAGAAGATGGGTAAATTCAGGGGCAAAAAGATTACATTTAGTTGATCTTGACGGGGCTTTCGCAGGTAAGCCTGTCAATGAAAATGCGATTAAATCGATTGTTGCTGAGGTTGGGGGTGAGATACCGATTCAACTAGGAGGGGGCATTAGAAATTTAACTACCGTAGATAACTTCTTAAATAGTGGAGTCAATTCAATAATTATTGGAACAGCTGCAGTTACTAATGCAAGTTTTTTAAGTGAGTCCTGTGAAGCATTCCCTGGCCAAATTATAGTCGGTCTTGATGCGAAAGATGGAGATGTTGCAATAAATGGTTGGGCAGAACTTACTGGGCTTAACGTAATTGATTTAGCTCAAAAATTTGAAAGCTATGGAGTAGAGTCAATTATTTACACTGACATTGGCAGGGATGGGATGATGGCAGGAGTGAACATTGAAGCGACTGTAAAATTAGCACAATCCCTAAAAATTCCTGTAACAGCAAGTGGTGGAGTTTCAAATATAAAGGATATAAAGATGCTCTGCGATTTTTCGAATGTAGGGATTAGAGGGGTTATAACTGGTACTGCTATTTATGAGGGCACTTTAGATTTTAAAGAAGCTCAAGACTTAGCGGATCGTTTAACTGAAAAAAAATGACTGTAGCTAAGAGAATTATTCCGTGTCTTGATGTAAACGACGGCAGAGTCGTAAAAGGAATTAACTTTGTTGAATTAAAAGATGCAGGCGACCCAGTAGAAATTGCTAGAAGATATAATGATGAAGGTGCTGATGAGGTAACATTTTTGGATATAACTGCTAGTGCTGATAACAGAGGGCTTTTGTTCGATATTATTGAAAATGTAGCAAAACAAATATTTATTCCATTAACAGTTGGCGGCGGAGTAAAAACATGTGACGATATTAGAAACTTATTAAATGCTGGAGCAGATAAAGTAGGAATAAATACTTCAGCAATATTAAATCCAGATTTAGTTGCTGAGTCAACAAGCCGCTTTGGATCTCAAGCAATTGTAGTTGCGATAGATGCAAAAAAAGTTGGTAATCATTGGGAGGTCTTTACCCATGGAGGAAGACATGCAACAGGAATAAATGCTGTAAGTTGGGCAAAAAAAATGGCTGACCTAGGAGCGGGCGAATTGTTAATTACGAGTATGGATAGAGATGGAACAAAAAAAGGCTTTGACAATATTCTGACCAAGTTAATTTCAGACATTGTTGAGGTCCCAATAATTGCTTCAGGAGGTGTTGGAAACCTTCAGCATCTTGTAGATGGGGTGAATGATGGTGGTGCCGATGCTGTCCTTGCAGCAAGTATTTTTCATTATGGTGAATATACAATCCAAGAGGCTAAGCAATATATGTCTGATAAAAAAGTAGAGGTAAGATTATGAGTAGCTGGATAGATAATATTCGTTGGGATATGCATGGACTATTACCAGTGATCGTTCAGGATGTAACTACTGAAAAAATTATTATGTTTGCGTGGATGAATCGCCAAACTCTAAAAGAGTCAATAAAGCAAAAAAAAGCAATTTATTGGTCTCGCTCTAGAAGTAAAGTATGGCTTAAAGGGGAAGTTTCTGGACATTATCAACATATAGAAGATATATTTCTGGATTGTGATAATGATTCATTACTAATTAAGGTTACTCAAGAAGGTGGTATAGCTTGCCATACTGGAAGGGAGGGTTGCTTTTATAATAGAATTAATATGGAAACTAATCAAATAGAAGAGAGTGAAAAAATTATTAAAGATCCTAAAGAAATCTATAAGGATAAAAAATGAAGGATGAATTTTCAGAAAATTTATTAAATATCATTAAGTCAAAAAAAAGGAATGATTCAAAAAAATCATATACAGCTTTTTTACACCAAAAAGGTTTGAGTGAAATTTTAAACAAGATTTCTGAAGAAGCTGAAGAGACTATAAACGCTGCAAAATCTGAAGGAAATGAAGCATTAATTCATGAAGTTGCTGATTTGTGGTTTCATTGTTTGGTGCTGTTATCACATAAAAATCTGACAGTTGATGATATCACCACAGAATTAAAAAGAAGGCAGGGCACTTCAGGGATTGATGAAAAAAATAATAGAGAGAAAGACGAATAGTTATGGAAGATTGTATATTTTGTAAAATTTATGAAAAGAAAATACAATCAACCATAATATATGAAGATGAAGAATTATTAGCATTCAAAGATATCAACCCAATAGATAAGGTACACTTTTTAATTATTCCAAAATTACATATTGAAAGTTTAATTGAATGTAATGAAGAGCATCAGGGTATTTTAAGTAAGATGTTATTATTAGCACCAAAGTTAGCTAAAAATCATGGTTTAAGAGGATTTCGAACTATGATTAATTCTGGTAAAGAAGGTGGGCAAGAAGTTTTTCATATTCACTTTCATGTGTATGGCGGAAGTGAAAAATTAGCAAAATTGTAATTAGGAGAAGGTTATGCCTGGAATAAAAGAATGGTTATTAATTTTATTGGTTGTTTTAGTGGTTTTTGGGGCTCGAAAGCTAAGAAACATAGGTGGCGATTTAGGCCTAGCGGTTAAAAGCTTTAAGGAAGGTATGAGTAGCCAAAAAAAAAAGAAAAAAAAGATAACTAAAAAATAGGTAAAAAAAATAACTATGTTTGATATTTCGCTTGCAGAATTAATTATTGTTTTATTAATCGTTATTTTTTTTGTGTCACCAAAAAATATTCCAATATTAGCAAGAGGGGCTGGAAAAGCCACGAAAAGAGTTAGAATTTTTATTTCAGACATTAAAAAAGAGCTAGAAAGAGAAGGTAAATTTAAAGAATTAAAAAATATTGAAAACGAAATTAAAAAAAATTCAAAATAAGTCGTGAGTAGATTAAATATATTTTTTGGTCATTTTTTAGAGTTTAGATCGACCCTAATTAAATTACTCATTACATACTTCATAATCTTCTTAGCAATGATGCCTTTTGCAAATGAAATTTACTATTTTTTCTCTGAGCCATTATTGGCTGAATTAATGGAATCAAACGGAACTGTAATCTCAACTAAACTTACTTCTACCTTTATAGTGCCCTTTAAAATAACAGCGTATTGTGCGTTATTAACCTCATTACCTTTCTTATTTTTTCATATTTGGAACTTTATTTCACCTGGGTTATATAAAAATGAAAAATTTTTTGTTATTTTGACAATGATTTTTGGGTTTTTCCTATTCTTGATAGGCACTTTATTTGTATATTTTTTAATCTTTCCTGTCATATTTAGTTTTTTTATAAGTGCTACCCCTGATGATGTGGAATTAATGATTGATATATCAAGTTACTTACAAATGATAATTGCACTTTTCTTAGCTTTTGGATTGGCTTTTGAAGTTCCATTACTATTAATTACCGCTGTAAAATTTAACTGGATTAAGATAAAAACATTAGAAAAAAATAGGCCATATATCGTTGTGGCAGCATTTATTTTTGGGGCTATTTTTACACCACCAGATATAATTTCTCAGGTATTGCTTGCACTACCAATCTTATTTTTATATGAAATAGGATTATTTATTTCAAAAAATAAACTAATTAAAAGGTATTAGGTCTATCAGTTCATTCGGTAATTTTATATAATGGTTACCTTAAATAATTTTAACCCCCCAGTATTTAACAAGGGCCTTAATGGCAAATAAAAATAAGAAAGTAGACGTAGACAGAAGACGATTTATAGTCGGAGCAACTTCTATAACTGGGGCTATAGGTGTAGCTGCAATGGGAGTTCCTTTTGTTTCAAGTATGCTTCCAAGTGAAAAAGCAAAAGCTGCCGGTGCATCAGTTGAAGTTGATATTAGTCAAGTAAAGCAAGGAAGTGTCTTAACAACGGAGTGGCGAGGTCAACCTGTTTGGATTTTAAATCGCTCAGATAAAATGATGCAATCACTGGAAAGTAATCCAAAAAAATTAGCGGATCCAGAGCTTAAAGTTAAATCTCAACAACCTATGTATTGTCAAAATAAAACTCGCTCAATAAAACCTAAGATGCTAGTAATTGTTGGTATATGTACACATCTTGGCTGTTCGCCATCACCTAGACTCTCTCCAAAAGGTGACATGGGCGACAATTGGGAGGGTGGTTTTTTCTGTCCATGCCACGGATCAAAATTTGATCTCGCTGGCAGGGTTTTTAAAGGCTCACCTGCCCCAACTAATCTTATTGTCCCTCCTCATAAGTATCTAGATGAGAATGTTATTATTATCGGTGAAGATGATAAGGATAAAGCATAAAATGACAAAGCAAGATGATAGTCAAAACTCAACTGGATTAATTGGATGGATTGATGAAAGATTTCCACTTTCATCCTTTATAAAAAATCATTTAACAGAGTATTACGCACCTAAAAGTTTTAATTTTTGGTACCTTTTTGGAGCACTTGCACTTTTTGTTTTTGTTATGCAAATTTTGACGGGTATTTTCCTAACTATGCATTATAAACCTGATGCGGCTCAAGCATTTGCCTCTGTCGAATATATAATGAGAGATGTTTCTTTTGGATGGCTTATTCGTTATATGCATTCCACTGGGGCGTCATTATTTTTTGTAGTTATTTATCTTCATATGTTTAAAAGCTTAATGTATGGCTCCTATCAAAAACCACGTGAATTACTGTGGATTTTTGGTGTAGCAATTTTTCTTGCCTTGATGGCGGAAGCATTTTTTGGTTACTTATTGCCATGGGGTCAAATGTCTTATTGGGGAGCGCAGGTAATTGTAAATCTTTTTGCATCCATACCTTTTATAGGTCCAGACTTGGCTGAATGGGTTCGAGGAGATTATTTGATTTCTGATGCGACATTAAATCGATTTTTTGCATTTCATGTAATTGCTCTTCCATTAGCTCTTGCAGGTTTGATTTTTACTCATTTGATTGCTTTACATGAGGTGGGGTCAAATAACCCTGATGGAATTGAGATTAAGAACTTTAAAGACAAAAAAACAGGAATTCCTCTTGATGGAATTCCTTTTCATCCATACTATACTGTTAAGGATTTGGTCGGACTTACAATATTTTTAATTGTGTTCGCAGCTATAATATTTTTTGCTCCTGAGATGGGAGGCTATTTTTTAGAAGCAAATAATTTTGTCCCAGCGAATCCACTAGTTACTCCTTCACATATCGCACCTGTTTGGTATTTTACTCCTTTCTATTCTATTTTAAGGGCAGTTCCACCAATTTTGAATAGTCAATTTCCGGGAGTTGCTGCAATGGGCTTATCTGTAATAATTTTTGCTTTTGTACCCTGGTTAGATAAAAGCCCTGTTCGATCTATTCGTTATAAAGGCTCACTTTATAAAAAATGGTTAGCCGCTTTTGTCGTTAGTTTCATCGTTTTAGGCTATCTAGGAACTGTTCCATCAACTATTTGGGGCCAATTTTCAGGCGTTCTTCCCTTGCTCGGAGGTAGTGATGTCGCCACAATAATCTCTCGAATTTTTACAATTATTTATTTTTCATTTTTTCTTTTAATGCCCATATATAGTAAAAAAAGTATTACAACAACAGTTCCTACCAGGGTGAAGATGTAATGAAAAGAATACTAGTTTTTTTTCTGTTTTTAGTTCAATCATCATTTGTTTTTGCAAGCGATCAATCTTTCATTGAGAGGGCTCCCATAGATTTATCAGATCAGCCATCACTTCAAAAAGGAGCTAGAACATTTATTAACTATTGTTTAAATTGCCACAGTGCAAAATATATGCGCTACAACAAGCTTCTAGATATTGGTCTTTCAAAAAAAGAGATTAAAAAAAATTTACTGTTTACTGGCAAAAAAATTGGCGACCCAATGGAGATATCTATGCAAACTGAAGAATCGAAAAAATGGTTTGGTGTAACTCCACCAGATCTTTCAGTTGTTGCAAGGTCAAGAGGTTCAGACTGGATTTATAGCTACATGAAAGGTTTCTATCGGGATAACTCTAGAGAAATTGGATGGAATAATGTGGTTTATGTTAATTCTTCTATGCCTCATATTCTATGGGAGCTTCAGGGTGAGCAAAGGTTAGATAAGGAAACAGGTAAACTTATTACAAACAAGCCTGGAAAATTAAATCAAAAAGAGTATGATTCTGTCATTGCTGATTTGACAAATTTCATAACATATATGTCAGAGCCTAATCAGTTAAAAAGAAAGCAAATCGGATTATACGTTATTGGCTTTTTACTCGTTCTACTTGTGCTAACAATCAACCTTAAGAAAGAATTTTGGAAGGATATTAAATAATTATGATGAAACTTTACTCAAATACGACGGATCCATTTAGCCATAGATGTCGAATAGTGTTATTCGAAAAAGGAATGGATTTTGAAGTTATTGATGTTGATTTAGCAGATAAATCTGAAGACTTATCAATTTTAAGTCCATATTCTGACTCCCCCGTTTTAGAAGAGCGAGATTTGATCTTAACAGACCCTAATATAATAAATGAATATATTGACGAGCGATTTCCACATCCTCAACTAATGCCAGCTGATCCAGTAATGAGGGCTAGGGCTAGATTGTTTTTAAAAGATATGGAAAATGAGTTATTTATTCATATGAAGGATCTTGAGTCGAAAGAGGCTAAAAAAAGAGAGAGCGCAAAAAAAATTGTAACTAATACATTGGTTATGTTGAGTCCAATATTAGATAAACAATTATTTTTATTGCATGACGAGTATTCAATGCTCGATGTTGCAATGGCTCCTTTATTATGGCGCTTAGATCATTATGGAATTAAATTAGGAAATCAAAGTAAGGCATTACTAAAATATGCAGATAAAATATTTACAAGGCCATTATTTGACGAGGCCATGTCACCAGCAGAAAAAGCTATGAGGCAAAGTATTTAAATATGACATCGAGCACTAAACCTTACCTTGTTAGAGGTATATATGATTGGTGCATTGATTTAAATTTAACTCCTTACATAACAGCGAAAATTATTCCTGGTGTGATTGCGCCAAAAAATTATATTAAAAATAATGAAATTGTTTTAAATTTATCTCAAGAATCCACTAACAAATTAATTTTTGATAATGATTTCATTTCCTTCTCTGCAAGGTTTGATGGAAAAAATTATGACGTTTTTTTGCCCATGAAATCAATAGAAGGTATTTATAGTAAAGAAAACGGTGAGGGATTATTTTTTGATCGAATTTGTATTACTGGAAAAAAAACTAAAAAACCAAAAAATATAGATCAAAAAACTAAAAAACCACATTTAAGTATTGTAAAATAATCAGATAAAACTGGTTTCAAATAAAAAAAATTGATATAGTTACGTTTTTTCAAATATGCCCTCTTAGCTCAGTTGGTAGAGCAACGCACTTGTAATGCGTAGGTCGTCAGTTCGAATCCGACAGAGGGCACCATTTATTTTACAATAACTCATTATTTTTATTGACAATATTAACGAAGTATCCCATAATTTTGGGTTCGGTTGGGAGGGGTGGCCGAGTGGTTAAAGGCGACGGACTGTAAATCCGTTCTCTCTGAGTACGAAGGTT
>Ga0209710_1000773_pt1 | contig 27244 bp, 34 predicted proteins | sample ArcticOcean_MG_C_5_FD_187436 | JGI IMG/M metagenome (GOLD analysis project Ga0209710, IMG submission 187436) | Marine microbial communities from western Arctic Ocean - ArcticOcean_MG_CB4_138 (SPAdes) (version 2) | ecosystem: Environmental > Aquatic > Marine > Oceanic | place: Arctic Ocean...
GTGCAGGTGATTGTGCTTGATTGCTGGCGAACGGTTGTGATTACGAACTCATGCTCTCTAAAGGGGCTATTGTTTTTAGTTGCGTGATCGATTGCTGAATCAAGCAATTCGCAGCTTAAAAACACCTCTGAGAGATGATTGTTTGCTGTTTGGGTAGCGCTCAGCTCAAACAAAGCCTCTGCACTTGGGTTCATATAAATGACTTGCCTTGAGGCATTCAGCAATATGACCGAAGTGGCGAGATGTTCTAGGCCCGTAAAACAGGCTGGGATTTTTTGAGGCATTGGTTAAATATTAGCATTAAATGTGATTAATACTTGATGTATAAGCAAAATATACGCCACCTTTGCTTGTGCTGTTAATGTTTTAACGGCATGGCGAAAACTAACGAATGTTGCTAATTTCTTTTTCTAGCAGATTAACATTGCGCTGATACATATTAACAATATCTTTCAACTTTTTCATTTTTTCTTCATATTTAGCAACGTTACGACTGGTGCTCCCGTTGGCATTCTTAAAAGTTTCAGGTTTTTCCGCCCCTTCATCATAAGCTACTTTGGCTGTCGATAAGGCTTGTTTTTCAGATGCGAGTTCAGATAAGAGAATCTCTTTAGGAGATGCATCTCTTTGTTGCTGCGTATTTTTAGTCACTTCAGGAAAGTAGTCTGGCGTCGATTCTTTTGTAGATGGTTTATATTTCTTTTGTGCATTAGTGCCAAAGCTTGTATTGGCAGGCGCTATATCAAGTTTTTTTGAGCCTTTAATCTTCACGTTTGAATTGGTAACGTGACCCTCTTTATCCACATGTTTATAAATGGCCGCACCACTAGTGAGCGGAAAAGCACACGATGCTAAGTATGCGAACAATAAAATAATTTTTATTTTCATTACATGTTTCTTCATTTAATATTTAAGATGAGACGTTTACTGTTAGCAACGCTGTTCTTGATATATTGGTTGACGCTTGTATCGCGAGTAAATAGTTGAATGCAAAAGAAAAGGGCAGCGGTGCTGCCCTTTATTAGCTTGATTATACTGGCTTGCTTAAAACGTACTTAGCAACTGTAGTACATATCAAATTCTAGTGGAGTTGGTGTTTGACGTTGTGCTGTCACCTCTTCCATTTTGAATGCGATGTATGAATCTACCCAATCCTGAGAGAACACACCGCCACGGGTTAAGAATTCACTGTCCGCTTCTAATGCGGCTAATGCCTCTTCTAGTGAAGCTGCAACCGTTGGGATCAATGCATCTTCTTCAGGTGGAAGATGGTATAGGTCTTTAGTCGCAGGCTCTCCTGGGTGAATTTTGTTTTGCACACCATCAAGGCCAGCCATGAGCAATGCTGAGAATGCCAAGTATGGGTTAGCCGTTGGATCTGGGAAACGTGCTTCAATACGACGTGCCTTATCGCCGTGTACAAATGGTACGCGGATAGAAGCAGAGCGGTTTTTAGCAGAGTAAGCCAATTTAACTGGCGCTTCAAAGCCTGGTACTAAACGTTTGTATGAGTTTGTACTTGGATTAGTAATCGCATTCAATGCGCGCGCATGTTTGATGATGCCGCCGATATAGTAAAGGGCAAATTCGCTTAAGCCAGCATAGCCGTCGCCTGCGAATAAGTTTTTACCATCTTTCCATACAGATTGATGTACGTGCATACCTGAACCGTTATCACCTAGTAATGGTTTTGGCATGAATGTCGCTGTTTTACCATAAGCATGCGCCGTGTTTAAGACAACGTATTTAAGAATTTGAGTCCAGTCAGCACGTTTGACCAAGCTTGAAAACTGCGTACCAATTTCACATTGACCAGCTGTCGCTACTTCATGGTGATGCACTTCAACAGGCACTCCCATTTCTTCCAATGTCATACACATTGCAGAACGGATGTCGTGTAATGAATCAACTGGTGGTACTGGGAAATAGCCACCTTTCACTTTAGGACGATGGCCTGTGTTGCCACCTTCAAATGAATCACCTGATTGCCATGCGGCTTCTTCTGAGTTGATCTTAAGGAAGCTGTTCCCCATGCTAACGTCCCAAGCCACGTTATCAAAAATGAAGAACTCTGGCTCTGGACCAAAGTAGGCCGTATCACCAATACCGCTAGCTTGTAAGTAAGCTTCAGCGCGTTTAGCGATAGAGCGTGGGTCACGATCGTAACCTTTTCCATCAGTTGGGTCGATCACGTCACAAGTTAAAATTAATGTTGGCTCATCCATAAAAGGATCAATGTTGACAGTCGACGCATCTGGCATCAATTGCATGTCTGATGCTTGAATGCCTTTCCAGCCACCGATAGAAGAGCCATCAAATGCATGGCCTTCAGTAAACTTTTCTTCATTAAAGGCTGATACTGGCACAGTGGTATGCTGCTCTTTACCTCGTGTATCAGTGAAACGGAAATCAACAAATTTGATGTCGTTTTCCTTAATCATCTTCATTACATTTGCTACGGACATTACAATCTCCTAATATTGAGTCATTTAATGAGGTTTGAACTTATAATGGATACTATTGATAGTAAACTTCAGTATGGGTTATTAGCAGGAATTATGCCACTATAAAAATGGTAAATGTGACCATATTTAGAGCTTGTTTTCAATCACTCAGTAACAGGCGCACCAATACTGAGCACTCAGCCTGATATTGCACTTCTTTGGTGCGTTTTTGGTGGATGTCATTAGTGAGTGTGATGCGTGTTCGGAAATAACGATATACTCATGGAGAGGCTTGCTCAGTTTAAATCATGTAGCTAGCCTCAATCTAAATTAGAAAAAGTCATTGGAGAAAAGATGGAAGCGATTAGTGCTGTTTTAGAGTTAGGGAAAAAACGTGGCGGTGATGCGGGTTTGCCATATGCTGGTGCATTAACACCAAATGAAGTTTACGATGTACTACAAAAAACGGAACAGGCTGTTTTGATTGATGTGCGGACAAAAGCAGAACTTGAGTTGGTGGGTAAGATACCTGGTGTGCGTAATGTCGAGTGGGCAACTTATCCAGGTATGGCCGCCAACCCTGATTTCGCTAAACAGTTAGAAATGCAAGTTGATAAAGCGTCATTAGTCGTATTCATGTGCCGAACAGGTGGGCGCTCACATCATGCTGCTACATTGGCTGCATCATTAGGGTTTGAGGCATACAATATGTTAGAAGGCTTTGAAGGTGAAGCTAATGCCGAACGTCAACGAACGTTGATTAATGGCTGGCGGCATGCTGGTTTGCCTTGGAGTAATTAAGCTGATTCAATTGAAGTTGGTTCAGTTGAAGATGGAGTAATTGAGTAAATATGACAGATAAATATGCTGTGTTAGGCAATCCGATTGGCCATAGCAAATCACCAATGATACATGCTGAATTTGCTAAACAAACCAAGCAAGATATTAGCTATGAGGCGATATTGGTACCATTAGATGGTTTTTCTGATACGGTTAAGCGTTTGATTGCTGAAGGTTACAAGGGGGTGAATGTTACCGTGCCATTTAAGTTTGAGGCTTTTGACATGGCGAATCATATTAATGCGAGTGCTGTAGTCGCTGAAGCTTCGAATACACTTGTTTTTCATGAAGGAAGTGCGGCTGCATACAATACAGATGGAATTGGTTTAGTAACAGATATTCAGAAAAACTTAGCCACACCCTTACAAGGTAAGCGCGTACTGATGATCGGTGCTGGTGGTGCGGCGCAAGGCGTTGCAATTGAAATTGCGAAAGCAAACCCTGCTACATTTGTTGTTGTAAACCGGTCTGTTGAAAAAGTGCATGATATGCAGAAGAAATTAGAAGGTGCGAAAGAGCAGGACATTGTAGCAATCACCGCTTCATCGTTTAATGGGTTGGATGGGCAAGTTTTTGATGTTGTGATTAATGCGACTTCAGCAGGATTAACAGATTCTGTGCTACCCATTCCAGATAGTATATTCACATCAAATATCCTCGCGTACGACATGATGTATGGTCGAGAAACGCCGTTTATGTTGCAAGCACGATCTGCGGGTGCACAAGTGGCTGATGGCTTAGGAATGTTAGTAGAGCAAGCGGCAGAGGCTTTTTCTATTTGGCGTGGTGTCAAGCCTGACACAAATCCTGTTATTGCAACAATAAGAGCGCTTTAATACTAATGCGCTGGAGTAGCTAATGCGTAGTTTCTTTCGGCGATTGCTCCAATGGTGCTTTGACTGGTTATTCAATCGGAAGCCACAAGCTGAGCCATTAAAATTGGGCGGTTATATCAAACGTGCTGTCATCTTATTCATTACATGGTTCTTTTTATATCAAATATGGATATTCCTGCATATTGTTTGGTGGATCAAGTTTAACCCAACTTCAACTGCTTTTATGCAAACACGGCTAGCTGAGCTTCTAGTAGAAAACCCAAAAGCAGAATTGAAACATCATTGGGTTGATTATGACAAAATATCTAACAATCTTAAGCGGGCGGTCATGGCGAGTGAAGATGCTAAGTTTTTACAGCATCAAGGTTTTGACTGGGATGGCATAGAGCATGCGTTTAAGAAGAATATTAAACAAGGTAAGTTGGTGGCAGGCGGCTCTACGATTACGCAGCAATTAGCTAAAAACTTATTTCTATCAAGTAATCGTTCTTTATTCCGTAAGTTTCAGGAAGTCATTATTGCAGTCATGTTAGAGCGGATATTAAGTAAACAACGTATCTATGAAATATATTTAAATGTCATCGAATGGGGCCGTGGCGTATTTGGCGCTGAGGCTGCTGCAAGGCATTATTACAATCAGGGTGTGCGTAGTTTATCGACAACACAAGCAGCCAAGCTGGCGGTGATGGTGCCTAATCCTCGGTTTTATGACAAACACCGTAACACAAGGTATTTAAACAGGCGAGCTGCAACAATTAGGGCACGCTTACGTTTAGTGAAAGAGCCGTAATAAGTAAGTGTCGCAAAAAGGGGAGACCTAAAAAAGGAAAAGCATGGATTGGTATTGGATTGTTGTTGGATTGTTAGTCATAGTAGGATTTTTGGGTTTGTTAGTGCCTATATTGCCAGGCATTGTTTTTATTTTTTCTGGCTTGTTATTGGCCGCGTGGCTTGATGACTTTTCTCGTGTGAGTGAGGTAACGATGATGGTTATTGGTCTCCTCTCGTTGATGGCATGGGCAATCGATTTTTTTGCTTCTTACTTTACAGCCAAAAAAGCCAATGCCAGTAAGCTCGCTTTGTTTGGTGTGATGATTGGGGCGCTGGTCGGTATTTTAGGGGGTGTGGTCGGATTGATTATTGGCCCTGTCATAGGCGCAGTGATTGGTGAATTTATAGCCCGCAAAAATTCTGGGGATGCCGTACGCGTTGGTGTTGCCGCAGGGTTAGGGTTTTTGGTGGCATTGGTGGTTAAATTAGTGCTAGCGATCATGATTACTTCTATTTTTGCTTATGCTTATTTTTATTAAGCAACGTATCCATTAATTAACTTCAGTTTTCCCTATTTGTTTGTACAATTAATAGTAAGTAGTAACGGTTGAGCTTTGCCTAATGTTTTATAAATATAACGATAGGCGAGGGTGCGGCAGTGAAGTTAATTGATGATTTTTTTTGAGCAAACACAGAATATGCCGATACTGCCGAAGGTCGTGCAAGAGATGATGCAGCTACTGAATGCTGATGATGGCGATGTGAAAACATTGGTCGATAAAATCAATTATGACCAAGTGCTTTCGGCAAAAATATTACGGATATTGAGCTCAGCCTACTTTGGGCGTAGTGGAAAAATGAGTACGATAGAAGAGGAGATTTCTTTGATTGGCTTAGGAAAACTCAATACATTGGTGGTTGCTTCAGGTGTTACCTCGGCTTTTACAAAAATACCTAATTTAGATTTAAAGCGATTTTGGCAACATAGCTTGACCACCGCTAGTGTTGCTAGGTAACTAGCGACGGAATTGAAAATGGAAGCTGATACTGCTTATATCGCAGGACTAATGCACACCATTGGTCAACTGCCGATTCATATGGTGTTCCCTAAAGCAGGCGCAGACATTGAGGAGGTATGTAAGGGCCGCAATGTGTTAGAACGCTATGAAGTTGAGCATACAATTTTAGGCACTGACCATAATCTTGTTGGAGAGAAGCTGGCTAAACATTAGCACTTTCCTGAAGAGATTTCACGTGTGATTCAATACTACACGGTTCCATTAAGCAAAGAGGCTTGTCGTTTAGCTCCAGTTGTTTATGTGGCTGCACACATTGCATTTGATTTGGAGTCGAAACAAGAGGCGCAATATATTGCAGAAACATTAAGCGAAGATGTGGCGGCTACATTGGTGCTGGATGACGCGAAGGCTTTAGCAGAGCGCATAGAAACCTACCGCGTGTTTGTCGATAAAGCAAAAGCTTATCTATAAAAGGAAATTAAAAGCAGCTTAAGAAAACTACCGAAAGGAGTGCTTGATTTACTTGAGTATTTCTTTCAAGTATTTTCCGGTATAGCTCTCTTTATTAGCGGCAACTTGTTCAGGTGTCCCTTCGGCAATCACCATGCCGCCACCGTCGCCACCCTCAGGGCCCATATCGATAATCCAGTCAGCAGTTTTAATCACATCTAAGTTATGTTCAATAATGACGATGGTATTACCTGCATCACGTAGACGATGAATCACATCTAATAGCAATTGAATATCTGCAAAATGTAATCCAGTCGTCGGCTCATCTAAAATATACAGCGTGCGACCTGTATCGCGTTTGCTTAATTCTAAGGCTAGTTTGACCCGTTGTGCTTCACCGCCAGATAGCGTCGTCGCACTTTGACCTAATGTGATATAGCCTAAGCCCACATCCAATAAGGTTTTCAGTTTTCTGGCAATCGTCGGTTGTGCGCTAAAGAATGGATGCGCTTGTTCGACAGTCAGGTTCAGAATCTCGCGAATATTTTTACCTTTGAAATTAATTTCTAAGGTTTCACGGTTATAGCGCTGCCCTTTACACACATCACAAGGCACGTACACATCAGGTAAAAAGTGCATTTCAACGCGAATAACACCATCGCCCTGGCAAGCCTCACAGCGACCACCTTTAACATTGAATGAATAGCGACCAGGTCCGTAACCACGTGCGCGACTTTCTGGCACAGCAGCAAACAAATCACGAATCGGTGTAAATAAACCAGTATAGGTAGCTGGGTTAGAACGCGGCGTACGGCCAATCGGGCTTTGGTCTACGTCGACGACTTTGTCGAAGAAAGATAACCCTTCTATCGTACTGTGTGGCGCAGGTTCTGCATTGCTACGGTACAAATGCTGTGAGACAGCGCGGTAAAGCGTGTCATTAATCAACGTCGATTTTCCACTGCCTGAAACGCCAGTAATACAGCTTAACAAGCCAACTGGAATTTCAACCGATACATCACGTAAGTTATTACCAGTCGCATTGCTTAACTTAACTAAGCGTTCAGGGTCGCGTTTGGTGCGCACCTTATTGTAAGTAATTTGTTTTTTGCCACTTAAATATTGTCCAGTGAGCGATTCTGGATTGGCTAACACCTCTTCCGCCGTGCCTTCAGCCACGACGCTACCACCATGCTCACCAGCACCTGGGCCGATGTCGATGACGTGGTCTGCAGCAAGGATGGCATCGTGGTCATGCTCAACCACAATCACACTATTGCCAATGTCACGTAAGCGACGTAAGGTTTCTAACAAGCGGTCATTGTCACGTTGGTGCAGCCCAATAGAAGGCTCATCTAATACATACATCACGCCAGTTAATCCACTACCAATTTGACTGGCTAATCGAATCCGCTGTGCTTCGCCACCCGACAGCGTTTCTGCTGAACGAGAAAGCGATAAGTACTCCAAACCCACATTGGTGAGAAATTTTAGACGGTTGCTAATTTCTTTCACAATTTTATCGGCAATGGCTAATTTAGCACCTTGCAGTTCCAGCGAATCAAAAAATGTGTGCGCCTTCTTTAATGGCATTTCACAGACTTGGTGGATGTTTTTACTGCCCACTTTTACATGGCGTGCTTCACGACGTAAACGCGTGCCATCACAATCATGACAACTAGAAACATTGATATATTTAGACAGCTCATCTTTAACTGCAGTTGAATCGCTTTCTTTATAACGGCGTTTTAAGTTGTTTAAGATACCTTCGAAGTTGTGTGTTTTGGTGAAGAATGATCCACGTTCATTGATATATCTAAACGCGATTTGCTCTTTACCTGAGCCATTCAGTAGCACATCTCTGGCTTCATCGGGTAACTCTTCAAAAGCCGTTTCTAAGTCAAAGCCATAATGCTCAGCTAAGCTAGTCAGCATCTGAAAGTAGAATTGGTTGCGCTTATCCCAGCCTTTAATCGCACCGCTGGCGAGTGAGAGAGTTGGAAAAGCGACGACACGTGCAGGATCAAAGAAGTTAACATTACCTAAACCATCACACGTTGGGCAAGCACCTAATGGGCTGTTGAAGCTGAATAGACGCGGCTCTAATTCCGCTAGTGAGTAATCACATTCTGGACACGAGAACTTGGCAGAGAATAGGTGTTCTTTATCAGTGTCCATCTCTAACGCAATGGCTTTGCCATCGGCAAGGCGGAGTGCGGTTTCAAAACTCTCGGCAATACGTTGCTTCATGTCATCACGAATTTTTAAGCGATCAACGACCACATCAACGCTATGCTTGGTGGTTTTGGCGAGCTGAGGCAGTTCGTCCACTTCATAAATCTTGCCGTCCACACGTAGGCGCACAAAACCTTGCGCTTTTAAATTATCAAATAAATCGAGCTGCTCACCTTTGCGGTTAGAAACCACAGGTGCCAAAATCATGACCTTGGTATCTTCAGGCAGTTTCAGAATGTGGTCGACCATTTGGCTCACCGTTTGCGCTTCTAATTTTATACCGTGCTCAGGACATTCAGGGTCACCAGCACGCGCATAAAGTAAACGCAAGTAGTCGTGAATCTCAGTGACAGTGCCAACCGTAGAACGCGGGTTATGAGAAGTCGCTTTTTGCTCGATGGAAATTGCAGGTGATAAGCCTTCAATTAAATCCACATCGGGTTTGTCCATCCGTGCTAAAAACTGCCTGGCGTAAGCCGACAAGCTTTCCACATAACGTCTTTGTCCCTCTGCATACAAAGTATCGAAAGCCAAAGAGGATTTTCCAGAACCTGATAAGCCGGTAATCACAACCAGTTTATTGCGAGGAATATCGAGGGAAATGTTTTTTAAGTTATGGGTGCGCGCCCCACGGATTTTAATAAATTCTGTCATTGCTTTAACTAAAATTGGGTAACCTGCTAATATACGCAATTATTTTGAATTCAACTAAGGTTTCATGCAAGTTTCTGAAAAGATGTCGTCTACGGAGCGTCGTGCGACGATAAGTCTAGCCTCTATCTACGGGTTACGCATGCTCGGCATGTTCTTGATTTTGCCAATATTTGCGATTTACGCGCAAACATTAGAAGGTGGTCAAGATCATACGATGGTCGGTTTGGCATTGGGCGCTTATGGTTTAACGCAGGTGTTATTGCAATTGCCGTTTGGTATTGCCAGTGATAAATACGGACGTAAAAAAGTCATTTATATCGGCATGCTAATCTTCATCATCGGTAGCGTCGTAGCGGCTATGGGGACTGACATTATCACGGTCATTATTGGACGTGCGATTCAAGGTGCAGGCGCTGTATCAGCTGTTGTGATGGCGTTGGTGGCTGACTCGACTAGAGAAGAGCATCGCACGAAAGCCATGGCCACCATTGGCGGCACGATTGGTGTGACGTTTGCATTGTCATTAGTGGCTGGACCTTTACTCAATCAATCTATCGGTGTGCCTGGTATTTTTTGGATGACGGCGATTCTGTCAGCTTTTGCCATTGGCGTGGTGAAGTTTTTAGTACCAGACCCTATTCAGAGCCAATTTCATTCTGATGCGGAAACTGCCCCAACTAAAATTAAAGAAGTCATCCGTAATACGCAATTACTTCGACTTAACTTCGGTGCTTTTAGTTTGCATGCCGCACAAATGGCGATGTTTGTCGTCGTGCCGTTTGCCTTAAAAGAAACCAGCGGTATGAATGAAAATCAACATTGGATTGTTTATCTGCCAGTATTGACCATTTCTTTTGTACTCATGTTGCCTGCCATTATTTATGGTGAAAAACGTGCGAAACTAAAGCCGGTGTTTATCGGCGCAGTCGCGACTATGCTATTCGCACAACTGATGTTTGCAGTGAATATCCATTCATTCTGGGGTGTGGTTACTGCCTTGTTTTTCTACTTTCTGGCATTTAACTTACTAGAAGCCACTTTGCCATCACTGATTTCTAAACTGGCGCCTGCTGCATCAAAAGGCACAGCCATTGGTGTACATAACACAGCGCAATCATTTGGTATATTTGTCGGGGCGGTGTTTGGTGGCTATTTGGCAGGCAGCTACGGTTTTTCCAGTGTCTTTATCTTTTGTTCAATATTAATGGGTATTTGGTTAGTCGCTGCGCTTGGTATGAAAACACCGCCTAGTGTTAAAACCAAGATGTATCATGTAGAATCACTGAATGAAAATGAAGCGGGTGTGCTTAAAGCAGAAGTAGAAAAAATGGTGGGCGTGGAAGAGGTTGCCGTGCTTGCACAAGAGAGCACGTTAATTGTTAAAATCAACAACCAACAAACTGTTGAAGTACAAATTGCAATCGAACAAAATATATTGAAATTGATAGGGAGATAATAATGGCATCAGTCAATAAAGTGATACTGGTTGGAAATTTAGGACGTGACCCAGAAGTGCGTTACATGCCGAACGGTGAAGCTGTCTGTAATTTCAGTATTGCGACAACAGAAAACTGGAAAGATAAGAGCGGTGTTAAGCAAGAGAAAACGGAATGGCACAATATTGTCATGTACCGCCGTTTAGCTGAAATAGCTGGTGAATACCTGAAAAAAGGTCGCCCTGTTTATATTGAAGGCCGTTTACAAACCCGTAAGTGGGAAAAAGATGGTGTGACACGTTACTCAACAGAAATTATTGGCGACCAGATGCAAATGTTAGGCAGTAAAAATGACAATGCTGATGGTGGAGCCAGTTATGACGGTGGGCAAGCTAGCGCTCCAGATGATTTCAACCAAGCCCCGGCAAGAGATGTGGCCGCTAAACCAGCCGCTTCAACACCTGCCGCAACACCAGCAGGCGGGGCAGCTTTTGATAACTTTGATGATGATATTCCGTTTTAATTAACATCAACATCGACTGTAAAAGGCCTTCACTATGAAGGCCTTTTTTATAACACGGATTAGATGGTAGCTTGATAAGTCTAAACGCTTGAATAAATTAACTAATTGACTGACATCAGTTATAATCTCGCTTTTGATTTGCAACGTAAGCCATAAAACCATATGCCAATATACGATTTTAAATGCACAGAGTGCGACCATCAGGATGAAATGATGCGTAAATCCAGTGCGGATAGCACCATGGAATGCCCTGCGTGCCACCAAGAAACATTTTCAAAAATGCTTTCTGCGCCTAAGTTTAAATTGAATGGGACTGGTTGGTATGAGACGGATTTTAAGAACAAAGCTAAGCTAGCGGCTAAAAGTGACTCAAAAGCTGATTCAACTACTGCTACTGCTACTGCTACTGCTAATGCTAAAACAGAAACCAAAACAGTCGCACCAGCAGTTGCAAGTTCGGATGCGACTTAAGTTGCGATGAAAAAATATTTCATTACAGGTTTACTTGTACTCGTGCCAGTGGGGGTGACCTTTTGGGTTGTTAACACACTCATCGAAACCTTAGACCAAAGCTTATTATTGCTGCCTGCAGAGTGGCAGCCGCAAGTGCTATTTGGTTTTAGCATGGCAGGATTAGGGGCGATTCTCACGTTGGTGGTTATTTTCTTAACGGGTGTGATTGCGACGAATATTTTTGGGCAACAAATCATCCTGTTATGGGAGGCGGTGTTGTCACGTGTGCCAGTGGTGAAATCGATCTACGCCAGTGTGAAGCAAGTGTCAGATACCATTTTTTCAGATTCAGGCAATGCGTTTCGTAAAGCCTTGTTGATTGAGTTTCCACGTAAAGGCTCATGGACTATTGCCTTTTTAACGGGTGAGCCAGGTGGTGATGTGAGTAATCACTTGAAAGGCGATTTTGTCAGCGTGTATGTGCCGACGACACCAAACCCTACGGGGGGTTACTTCCTTATGATGGAAACAAAAGACATTGTTGAGCTGGATATGAGTGTTGATCAAGCCTTGAAATATATTATTAGCATGGGTACTGTAGCGCCTGAGCTTAAGTCAGCATTAGCAGCAAAGAAATAAAGACATTTTAAATATACCGAATTAAACATTAACCTTAATTAAATTGATTAGAATATTATGAAGCGTACACATTACTGCGGCGAAATGAGCCGCGAACTTATCGGACAAACAGTGACCCTTTGTGGTTGGGCGCATCGCCGTCGTGACCACGGTGGCGTGATTTTTATTGATTTGCGTGACCGTGAAGGTATTGCACAAATCGTGATTGATCCAGATACGGTTGAAGCTTTTGCAGCAGCAGAGACAGTACGTAATGAGTTTGTATTGCAAGTGACTTGTAAGGTGCGTGCGCGCCCTGAAGGCACTGTGAATAAAAATATCCCAACAGGTGAAGTGGAAATGTTGGCGAGTGATATTGAGATTCTTAATCCATCATTAACGCCGCCATTCATGTTGGATGATGACAACCTGAGCGAGATGGTGCGTTTGCAACATCGTTATATCGATTTACGTCGTCCAGTAATGCAAGAAAACATGAAATTGAGATACCGCGTATCTAAAGTAATTCGTGATTACCTTGATGAAAAAGGCTTTATCGAAATAGAAACACCAATGCTAAACCGTAGCACGCCAGAAGGTGCGCGCGATTACTTGGTGCCATCACGTGTGCATCACGGTGAGTTCTTTGCATTGCCACAATCACCACAGCTATTTAAACAGCTACTGATGGTGTCTGGTTTTGATCGCTACTTCCAAATCACTAAGTGTTTCCGTGATGAAGATTTACGTGCGGATCGCCAACCAGAATTCACACAGATTGACTTGGAAACTTCCTTCTTAGAAGAAGACGACATCATGGACATCGTGGAAAACATGATCCGTGACATGTTGAAAAAAGTACAAGACGTCGACTTGCCAGCTGAGTTCCCACGCATGCCATATGCAGAAGCGATGGCACGTTATGGCTCTGATAAACCTGATATGCGCGTGACATTAGAAATCACTGAGCTTTCAGATGTGATGAAAGACGTAGACTTTAAAGTATTCTCAGGCCCAGCGAATAGCGACAAAGGTCGCGTTGCAGCGATTCGTGTGCCAGAAGGGGCGAAGATTAGCCGTAAAGAAATTGATGCTTACACAGAGTTTGTGAAAATCTACGGGGCTAAAGGCTTGGCTTATATCAAGGTTAACGATGTAACTAAATTGAACGAAGAAGGCTTACAAAGCCCAATCGTTAAAAACATCCATGAAACTGCATTAAAAGCCATCATGGAACGCACTGGCGCACAAGATGGTGACATCATCTTCTTCGGTGCGGATACGACTAAAATTGTGAATGAAGCACTTGGCGCATTACGCCAAAAAGTCGGTCACGATAAAGGCCATGTTGATGGTCGTGTATGGGCGCCATTATGGGTGGTTGATTTCCCAATGTTTGAACGTAATGAAGAAAATGATAGCTGGAACGCATTGCATCATCCATTCACCAGCCCAAAAGACGGACACGAAGAATTGTTAGAAACAGACCCAGGCGCCTGTTTATCAAAAGCCTACGATATGGTGCTAAACGGCTGGGAAGTCGGCGGCGGTTCAGTGCGTATCCATAAACAAGACGTGCAAGCCAAAGTATTAAAAGCACTTAATATTCCAGATGAGGAAGCACAGGATAAATTCGGCTTCTTGCTAGAAGCATTACAGTACGGTGCGCCACCACACGGCGGCCTAGCATTTGGTTTAGACCGTTTAGTGACGTTGATGGCAGGGGCAGAGTCTATTCGTGAAGTGATTGCTTTCCCAAAAACACAAAAAGCACAGTGCTTGATGTCGAATGCGCCAAGCCCAGTAGGTGAGAAGCAGTTGAGAGAGTTGCATATCAGAGTCCGTCAACAAAACAAAGTTGAGTAAAATGCATTCACTTCACGATAACGTCGTTACATCCACTTACCGTACTAATCATACTGTCTGCGCGGATGCGCCTAGTCCTCGTATCGTGAGCTACATTTTGGCAGGCGTATATATCCAGAAGGCATAGCCGCCTTTCTGTTAAGCCGCATTTGGAGCTGTCTAGAGGGTTTAACTATTACAAGCAATATTACTCATCGAGATGCGTAATAATGGAATATGGCCTGCATTAATCACGAAAATTCAATTATTTATTGACGATGATTTAGTTGGTGTGCAAAGTTCGGAAGCTGTTAGAGATGTTATTCCGACAGTATTCTATGAGCACACTTACAATCTAGACTATATGATTATTTAGAACTCTTATATGATGAAGCCAAGTGCGCGTGAAACTTACATTAAGGTTACGCTTAATGATTCAGTAGTTACTTTTCCTGTGAGTGAAGGTGAGGTTGTTGATGCAATTCCAAATAGGCTTCTAGTCTTAATAAGTGACGAGTCAATGTGTGGTGAAAAATTTAAGTGTAAGGGTGGTTAGGCTGTGCCTCTTAAATCCCTAATCCGCACTATTCCCAACCACCCTAAACAGGGCATTATGTTCCGCGACATAACGACTTTGTTGCAAGACCCTCAGGGTTTGCGCATGGTGGTTGATGGCTTAGTCGCGCAATACGAAAATCAAAAGATAGACAAAGTCGCAGGCATAGAAGCGCGCGGGTTTGTGATTGGTGCGGCATTGGCTTATGAGTTGGGGGTAGGTTTTGTGCCGATTCGTAAGGCGGGTAAGTTGCCAGCGGAGACGATTTCACAGTCTTATGAGTTGGAATACGGCACTGACCAATTAGAAATCCATACTGATGCGATTGCTGTGGGTGAACAGGTATTGTTGGTGGATGATTTAATCGCGACGGGTGGTACCGCATTAGCGGCTGCGGCGTTGATTCAGCAGTTGGGTGGCATCGTCATCGGTAGTGCTTTTGTGATTGATTTACCTGATATTGGTGGAACGGAACGATTGCGAGAGGTTGGACTCAAATCATTTTCATTATGTGCATTTGAAGGCGAGTAGTTTGGTATGAAGGTAGTTGTTGTAAATGACAGGATGCAAGATGATTACACCTACGACCTCACAGCAGTTGTAGGCAAAGATTTTCATCCAGACTTCGCACCTGAATTAACGCCAAAAGAAATGTTAGCGCTGGGTGTGTTTGGTGGCAAATACCTGAATGATTGCCAGAGAGAGTTCCCTAGTGATTGGTTTGTCGGTGCTAAATTAAGCCCAGTTAAAAAAGACATCAGCCTTAATTTTTTCTCAGTCGATGCTTCTCAACCATTAAGTGAATGGGTGAGAAAAGGTTGGATACATGCGCAAGATCCACGCGGTTGGTTTCAATGGTATTGCCGTTATTACATGGGGCGGCGTACAGATGACGACTCGAGACAAATTAAACGCTGGTTTGCTTTTAGGCGTCATCGTGGCGCGGTGCAAAAGTATTGCGAACGTTATGATTTTAATTGCCGCAAGAAGCAAAAGCAGGCTTTATTGCATTGGGCGTATGATGCTAGAGAACTGTAGCAGGTTGACGTAAGTCTACGTCGCATCCAGCAGTTTAGCCGTTAAAATGACTAAACTTATTGTGCTATACCAATTTAACGGGGAATCGTTTAATTTTTCGCTGTTGATGATGATATTTGAAGTGAGTATAGACGGTGCTTGGTATCAAGTTAAGGCTTAGGATTGATTGAAGTAGATTTGTTTTTTGTACTATACTGCCTGACTCGTTAAGTCTATATTTTAACCAATCATCAAGAGTGAGTTGCTATGCCTGTCACCGAAATTAATCACGTTAACTTTCGTACCGATCGCGAGACCATGCATCAGTTGAGAGACTTTTACTGCGATATTATTGGTCTAACAGTTGGTAAGCGCGTAGCGAGTACCTCATACGGTTATTGGTTGTACATCGGGGATAACGATGTTGTGCACTTGGCTGGCTATAAAACACCAGAACCACCGCCATTACATGTGCATGGGCCTTTTGATCATGTTTCCTTCACGTTTACGGATATGCCAGCGATGGAAGGGCACCTTAAAGCCAATGATATTGTCTTTACGACAAGAATCTTAGCCAGTGGTGTGCGTCAAATTAACTTAAAAGATCCAGCAGGTAACGGAGTGGAGCTGAACTTTGAAGAGTATGGCGACCCAAGTTATGAGATGAGGCCTTCAGGTGAACCAAGTCATATAGCTTAAAATATTGATTGGTCTTGGATGTTGGCAGCTATGTGATGGCAGTCACATAGTTTTTTGTTTAAATAAAACTAAAATGGCAGCCTAGTAGACCTAAACTTTAATACAAGCGTTAATGTATTAGGTATTAAAACAATGATGATCGTAATTTGAGTGGGGTGAACGATGGGTATTAACAAAACATTAAGTATCATTTGGATAGTGGCTGCAATGCTGTTAACAACTAGTTTGTCGGCATTTGCTGAGGCGGATCCTAAGTTGTGGCCTGTCATGAAAGAGGCTTTCTTTGAAAAAAGAGCGATGAAAGATGTCGACTTCATAAAAGTAGATGCGCCTAAGCGTGCAGAGAGTGGTGCGCAAGTGCCAGTGACTTATTCTATTGATACGTCAGCGGCAAAAGCAGCCGGTGTGAAAATTGTGAAGTTGTATGCATTTGTCGATGCCAATCCAATTCCATTGACAGCGACGTATCATTTAACCGATGCCTTAGGTGATTTCCAATTGTCGACGCGTATTCGTTTTGAGACGGATGGGTTTGTCCGTTTAGTAGGCGAAGATGCAGCTGGTAAGCTTTACTTAGCCTCACGCCCAATTCGTGCGGCTGGTGGTTGTGGTGGTATCGTTTCGAATGATGAGGCTGCAGTTAGAGCTGCAGCAGGTAAGATTCGCATGAAGGTGGCAGCACCTAAGAAATTTGGTACAGCAATATCAGCTAAAGTGAATATCAAGCACATTATGCGTACTGGCTTGCAACGTGATTTAGTATCGCAAGGCTTCTTGCCAGCGTTTTATATTAAGAAAGCAACATTTACCTATGCTGGTCAGCCATTGATGACGGTTGATGTAAACGTGGGTACAGCAGAAGACCCATACTTCAAATTTAACTTTATCCCTAAAATGGCAGGCAAGTTTGAGTTAGTTGCCAGTGATAATGAAGGTAAACAGTTTACGAAAGCCATTGATGTGAAAAGCTAGGTAAGAACTGTTTTTTAAAAAGGCCTCCTTGGAGGCCTTTTTTATTGTTCAGCTTTGTAGTGGACTTATATTGAGTGCTAATACAACCATATAGTAACTTTGGGAATAGGAGTGAAAAGCTATAAAAAGGAACTTTGGTTCAACATTACAGCTTTTAAAAATAAGCCTCACATACTACGAGTATGCTTAGTTAATTGTTTAAAGCTGCACCTTGCTTAGCTTGACTGTTTAAACTGATGGATATTTGAAAGCTAAAGAAAGAGAGTATGAAACCCTCTGAATTATTAGCTCCAGCTGGCGATTTAGATCGTATGCAGACCGCGTTTGATTGCGGAGCCGATGCGGTGTATGCGGGGCAGCCTCGGTATAGTTTGCGTGTGCATGAAAATGATTTTTCGATGGCTAATTTAGCCTTTGGTATCAGTGAGGCACATGCGCGTAGTACGAAGTTTTTTGTCGCCAGTAATACCTCGCCACATAACTTACTAAAGTAAAAATCTATATGCGCGATATGGAGCCAATGCATTGCTATGCAGCCAGATGCGCTGACTATGTCTGACCATGGTTTGATTATGATGGTGCGTGAGAAGTGGCCAGAAATGCCAGTGCATCTTTCAGTACAAGTCAATGCTATCAATTTTGCTTCAGTCAAATTTTGGCACAAGATGAGTTTGACACGGGCCATTTTGTCTCGTGAATTATCCATTGATGAGATTAAAGAAATTCGACAAGAATGCCCAGAGGTGGAGCTGGAGGTTTCCATTCATGGCGCGTTGTGTATCGCTTACTCTGGCCATTGTTTATGATCAAGCTACTTTAATTCACGTGACCCGAACCAAGGCTCTTGTACTAACAGTTGTCGTTTGGATTACAAAGTGCATGATGCCAAAGACGATGCAGCTGGCGTGATGTGATTAAAAGATTTTGATTTTCAAGCGGAAGAAGAGCAATCGAATTTATCTGCATGCGGTAGCTTGCCCAGACACCCTGAAGCCGATAAAACCTTTTTGATTGAAGAAAAAGGTCGGCCGGGAGAGTTGTTACCGATCATGGAGGATGAGCACGGTACTTATATTATGAGTAGTAAGGATTTACGGGCGATTGAACATGTAGAGAAGCTGGCGTGGATTCACTTAAAAATGAAGGGCGTACGAAGTTGCGTTATTACGTTGCACGCACCAGTCAAAATTACCACCAAGTTATTGATGATGCTGTTGCAGGGCAGTCATTGGATTGGGGGCTGTTGGGAGAATTGGAAAATTTGGCAAACCGTGGCTATAACGATGGTTTTTATCAGCGGCACCATACAACGGAACATCAGAACTATAAGCAAGGCTACTCAAAGTCTAACCGCAGTATCTATGCTGGTGACATTGTCGCTTTTAATGCCAAAAAAGGGTTGGTTGATGTCGAGGCACGTAATAAATTTGGTATAGGTGATAAGTTGTAAATTATTCATCCGTCAGGCAATCAAGATGTTGTGGTGGAAACAATACTGAATAAAAAAGGCAAGCCAATACAATAAGCGAAAGGCAGCAGCTATTATGTGCGTGTACCCGTTCAAGCACAGAGCTGACAGAATGCGATGGTTGCTAAATATTTAGGCTAGTCATTAGCTTGATGGGAACAACAAAAAAGGGCGCATGTTGCGCCCTTTTTTAAACATTAAGCAAAAGCTTATTTATTCATGACATACATCGTTACTTCAAAGCCAAAACGCATTTCTGTTGCTGCTGGTGTTGTCCACATGATATTTCTCCTTAGTGTTAAGTAAACAGCATATTGTCATGCCGCATAAGTATTATGCTGAAACAGCAAGGCTAGGCATAGATTGCATTCATGATTACAGGGTGACTAAAATCATGAGCCAAGGCTCATGATTTATGGTGTTGTCATTAAGGATTTATGCAGCTTTAGCTAATGATTTGAATGCGAAATGACTTAACTGCGAATATAGCTCTCTAGTTGTTCGATTGACTCTGCTTGATATTCAATCGTCGCTTTGACTAAGTCACCAATTGATAGCATGCCAATCATGTTGCCATCTTCCATCACTGGCATATGGCGAATGCGTTTGTCCGACATGGTGCTCAATGCGCTATCAACCAAATCAGTTGCTTGGCAAGAAATCAAATTGGTTGTCATGATTTCTTCAATGAGTGTTGTTTCGGCTGCTTTCCCTTTTAAGGCAACGTCTCTTGCATAATCACGTTCAGAAAAAATACCGACTAATTTGTCTGATTTAATTACAGCTAATGCACCAATATGTTTTTCCGCCATCAGTTTCAGCGCGTCATAAACGGTATTTTCTGGTGCAATGCTAATGGTTTCTTGATGTTGTTTTTCTTTTAATATTTGTTGCAATGTTTTCATGCCACTCCTCCCAAACACTTGATGTGAAAATATACACCCTAAAAGCCTATCTGCAAATAATTAAGATGCTGTAGTGGTGTAAATTCGCTTTATTACAGCATGCATCGTGCAAGATTAGCGAGACAGCATTAACAGCATGGTAGAATTTAGCTTTTGGAATGATTGTTAAGGTTAGGGAATATGGCTGGGCATAGTAAATGGGCGAATATTCAGCATCGCAAAGGACGTCAGGATGCAAAGCGCGGTAAGATTTTTACCAAGCTAATTAAGGAGATTACTGTTGCTGCGCGTTTGGGCGGTGGTGATGCTGCGATGAATCCGCGCTTACGCGCTGCGGTGATTGCGGCTAAAGATGAGAACATGCCTTTAGATAACATTACGCGTGCCATTAAGAAGGGTACGGGTGAGTTGGAAGGCGTTAACTATGAGGAAATTCGCTACGAAGGTTATGGCATTAATGGTGCAGCCATTATTATTGATTGCATGACGGATAATAAACAGCGCTCTGTTTCTGATGTGCGGTTTACATTAACTAAAAATGGCGGCAATCTTGGTACTGACGGTTCTGTGGCCTTTATGTTTGACCATTGTGGTCAATTGGTTTTTGAGCCCGGTGCAGATGAAGAAGCGATTATGGAAGTGGCTTTAGAGGCTGGTGCTGATGATATTGTGACCGACGAAGATGGCAGTATTGAAGTGATTACCTCTCCAGCAGACTTTCTAGCAGTTAAAGAAGCGTTGGAAGCGGCAGGATATGCAGCCGTCGTTGCTGAAGTGACCATGAAGCCACAAAACGAAGTGGTGTTGACGGGTGATGATGGCGCTAAGATGCAAAAAATTCTCGACACCTTGGAAGATCTCGATGATGTGCAAGATGTCTATACTTCTGCGGTTATTGAAGAGTAATACTTGTTGGCGATTAATCACTAGTGAGTAATGTAAGAATTCTCGGTATCGATCCAGGGCTGCGTTTCACAGGCTTTGGTGTGATTGAAAAAGTCGGTGAAAAACTTCAATATATTGCCAGTGGGACGATTAAAACGGCGAGTGGTAAAAAGACAGATAGAGAAGATCTGCCAGCTAGGTTGAAGATTATTTTAGAAGGCTTGTTTGAGGTGATTGAGATCTATCAGCCGACACAGGTTGCGATTGAGAAAGTTTTCGTGAATGTGAATCCGCAGTCAACGCTATTGTTAGGCCAAGCGCGTGGTGCGGCTATTAGTGCGGCAGTGATGCGTGATTTGGAAGTGGCGGAATATACGGCTTTACAAGTGAAGCAGGCAGTCGTTGGTAATGGGCACGCTAAAAAAGAACAAGTGCAGGAAATGGTGAAGCGATTGCTTGCGTTACCTGCGACGCCAAATGAAGATCCTGCTGATGCACTGGCTTGTGCGATTTGTCATGTGCATGGTGGGCAAGGTTTAGGGCAGTTAGTAACCAAGGGTTTCCGCGTTAAGAATGGCCGATTAATTGGCTAGAATAAAGAGATAGGATAAACATGATTGCTCGCCTGAATGGCTTATTAATAGAAAAAGCCCCGCCGTTGATTGTGGTGGAATGTGCTGGTGTCGGTTATGAAGTAGAAGTGCCGATGAGTACTTTCTATAACTTACCTGATGTCGGTACACAAGTGACGCTGCTCACCCATATGGTGGTACGTGAAGACGCACAGCTCCTCTACGGATTTGGCTCAGTACAAGAAAAAAGCACGTTTCGACAGCTGCTTAAAGTCAATGGTATTGGCGCTAAGTCGGCGTTGTCTATTTTAAGTGGCGTCTCTATTGATGATTTGGTCGAAGCCATTGGTAGCCAAGAAGTCGCTGTGTTAACTCGCATTCCTGGTGTTGGTAAGAAAACAGCTGAGCGTTTACTGCTTGAGTTGAAAGATAAGTTTGAGGCGACTGGTTTGAGCAGTATTACGGGACACGCTAAATCAGCCACTCAAGATGTACTGAATGCTTTGCTGGCTCTTGGCTATAACGAGCGTGAAGCGACGGCTTCTGTTAAGTTGCTGGATAAAGGTATTTCAGTTTCAGAAGGCATTAAACAAGCACTCAAAGCGCTGGTAAAATAAATGCAAAACCAAGTCATTAAACAAGCCTTAGCCATTAAATCAAACGTTATGGATAAAATTCAATGATTGAAACCGATCGCTTAATCGCGCCAGCTACCGAGAATACGCAAGAGGAAGTCGTTGAGCGTGCGCTACGTCCTAAAGTATTAGATGAGTACGTCGGGCAAGAAAAAGCCAGAGGGCAGTTAGAAATTTTCATTAATGCAGCGCGTGGGAGAAGTGAGGCCTTAGACCATGTGTTGCTATTCGGGCCGCCGGGTTTGGGTAAGACCACATTGGCGCATATTATTGCACGTGAGATGGGCGTTAATCTACGTCAAACTTCTGGTCCTGTATTAGAACGCGCAGGTGATCTAGCCGCTTTGCTAACTAATCTAGAAGCGAATGACATTTTATTTATTGATGAAATTCACCGTTTATCACCAGTGGTCGAAGAAATCTTATACCCGGCGATGGAGGATTATCGGCTTGATATTATGATTGGCGAAGGCCCTGCAGCGCGATCTGTTCGCTTAGATTTGGAGCCTTTTACTTTGGTTGGTGCGACGACAAGAGCGGGTATGCTGACGAATCCATTACGCGATCGTTTTGGTATTGTGTCGCGTTTAGAGTTTTATACGGTAGAAGAGCTGAGTCGCATTGTTTCACGTAGCGCTGGATTATTGGAATTGAAAATGACCGATACTGGCGCGGTAGAAATTGCTAAAAGATCACGCGGTACACCGCGTATTGCAAACCGACTACTTAGACGTGTGCGAGATTATGCACAAGTAAAGTCAGATGGTGTAGTGAGTGCTGAGATTGCCGATGCTGCGTTACAAATGTTAGACGTGGATAAGCTTGGTTTTGATGTGATGGATAGGAAGCTATTGCAAGCGGTATTAGAAAAATTCGGTGGTGGACCTGTTGGTTTGGATAATCTGGCTGCTGCGATTGGTGAAGAACGGGACACGATTGAAGATGTGTTGGAGCCTTATCTGATTCAACAAGGCTACTTGATGCGGACGCCTCGCGGCCGCGTAGCCACAAGCCAAGCCTATCAACACTTTGGTCTTGCTGTGCCAAGTCATTTGGCGAGTGGCGAACTGTGGATGCAGACTTAATGTTAACCGTCGGTACTTGAAGTTGAATTAACGACCTTTATGCTAAAATCCCCGCATGATTAATCAGCCAACTTTGCCCATTTTCCAATGGTCTGTACGCGTCTATTACGAGGATACCGATGCAGGTGGTGTGGTCTATCACAGTCAATATTTGAACTTTATGGAACGCGCGAGGACTGAGTGGCTGCGTTCTCTAGGTTTTGAGCAAACGGCCTTGCGAGACTCGGAAAATATTCTGTTTGTTGTACACAGTATGCAGATGCTTTTTAAAAAATCAGCAAAATTTGATGACATGCTGTTAGTCGAAACACAGTTGATGGAATTGAGGCGGGGTAGCTTTGTTTGTACCCAAAAAATTATAAGACAGGCTGCCTTGTTAATCCAAGCACAAGTTAAAATAGCTTGTGTAAATGCAGTGACTTTTAAACCAACGGGTATACCAACCCAAATAAAATGCAAGATGGAGTCTATATGAACGCAGTAAATGACATGTCATTAATTACCTTGGTGACTGGTGCTAGTTTGCCAGTGCAGGTGGTGATGATTATTTTGTTAGTCACTTCACTGTTGTCGTGGTGGTATATTTTTCTTAAGTTATTCACCATTAAAGATGCGCAAAGTAATGCAGAGGAATTTGAATCTGCATTTTGGTTGGGTGGTGATTTGGATCAACTATATGGCTCTGTGACATCTAATAAGCGGCGCGGGAAATTGCAAGGCATGGCAAGTATATTTGAGGCGGGCTATGATGAATTTATCAAGCATCAAAATGATGGCGATCAAGATGCTAGTGATATTGTAGCAGGCGCACGTCGTGCAATGCAGGCAACATTTAACCGTGAGTTGGATAACTTGGATGCACACCTGCCATTCCTCGCCTCTGTTGCTTCGGTCAGTCCATATATTGGTTTATTTGGTACGGTATGGGGCATTATGAATTCATTTCGAGGCTTATCCAATGTTGCGCAGGCAACGTTAAGCCAAGTGGCGCCTGGTATTGCTGAGGCGTTGATTGCAACTGCGATTGGTTTGTTTGCTGCGATTCCTGCTGTGATTGCTTATAACCGTTATGCAGCGAGTGTCGATCGACTAGCTGTGCGTTATGAGAGCTTTATGGATGAATTCACCAACATTTTGCAACGTCGCGTTTAATTGTTCGTTAAACACCATTCGCTAAAAGGATAAACAATGGCAAGAACACGTAAACGTCGCATGATGAATCAAATCAATGTCGTTCCATATATCGATGTGACATTGGTGTTGTTAGTTATCTTTATGGTAACAGCGCCGATGACAAACCCAGGGGTCGTCGACTTACCTTCTGTCGGACAAGCGTTGAGATCAACTGCAGCCCCATTAGTTGTGACGGTTAAAAAAAATGGAGAGGCTGAGATTGAGGGTAATATATTGCCTAGGGATCAGCTATTGGTTGAAGTGAAACAGCAGATTGAAGAAGCGCCGCGTGCAGTCGTCGTGGCTGCAGATGAAAAAACTGAGTATGGCAAAGTGGTCGCTATCATGGATTTGTTGAAACAAGCCCAAGTGGAAAAAGTAGGCTTGCTGTTTACACCAGCGCCTTAATTTATGTTTAGAACGCACGAAACTTCAACCGCATGGAAAGCTGGCTTTCTAGCAGTCGCAGTACATGTGTTGTTACTGGGTGCTTTATTGTTTTCATTCAATTGGAAAGTGGCACACACCATTGTGAGTGTGAATGAGGTTGAGTTGTGGGATGCGTTGCCAACTGCTAAACCGGCACCAAAAAAACAGATCGCAAAGCCTAAACCGAAAGCACCTGAGGTTGAACAGCCAGAATCTGAACCTGAGCCTAAGCAAGAAGTGGAAGAGCCAGAGCCTGAGCCAGAAACAGCTAAAGTCGATATAGAGTTAGAGAACAAGAAAAAAGCAGAAGCTGAGAAAAAGAAAAAAGAGAAAAAAGAGAAAGAAGAGAAAAAGAAAAAAGAGAAAGAAGAGAAAAAAGAGAAAAAAGAGAAAGAAGAGAAAGAAGAGAAAGAAGAGAAAGAAGAGAAAGAAGAGAAAGAAGCTGCGCGTAAGAAGCAATTGGCAGCATTGCAAAAAGAGCTGCTAGATGATATAGACCCAACCAAAATAGCGCTTAAAAAATTACAAGCTCAAATTGGCAATGAAGACACAAAACCTGCGCCCGCTGTGAATCAAGGTGTGGTGAATGAGTATGTGTCTAAAATCATCGCTAAAGTACATGGTAATGTGAATAGAGGGTTTTGTACGGATGGGAACCCAGAGTTGGTGTTTAAAGTGAATTTACTGCCAACTGGCGACTTTGGGAGTAGTCCAGTATTGAGCAAGACTAGTGGGAATGCTGCTTGTGATGACGCAGTTGAACGTGCGCTGATTGCATCAGAGCCATTTCCGTTGCCAACTGACCCTGGTGCTTTATCAGAATTTAGAAATTTAAACTTAACATTTAAACCAAATGAGTAGTACATGCGTTATTGTCATTTAAAGCTTGAAAACTGGCATCATTACTCATTACAATGGAAGCACGATATTGAAGTGAAATTAGTGGTAGTCAGATAAGGTCCATCTCATTTTTTTACAGATACTTAATACATATGCAAACTTTTAAATTAGTCATTATTCTTGTTGTTGGATTTTTTGCAATCACAGCAAACGCCGCTTTAGATATTGAAATTACGGGTGGCGGTGCACAGCAAACGCCAATTGCCGTCGTTCCATTTGGCAACAATAAAATTGTTAAATACGAGATGGCGAAAATCATCAGTGACGATTTGTACCGCAGTGGTTTGTTTAGATCACTTAGCACGCAGGGCATGGCAAACTTGCCAACAAATGCATCAGATATTAAGTATGCAGAATGGGCTGCTTTGCAGGCGCAGGCGGTCGTTGTTGGCAATGTAACGCCTTTGCCTGATGGGCAGTTCAATGCTTCATTCCAGTTGGTTGATGTGTTTAAACAACAACCATTGGTTGATATGGACTTTCAGTTCAAAGCGAAGTATGTGCGCTTGACTGCACATAAAATTGCTGACGTGATTTATGAAAAGCTAACAGGACACCCTGGTGCATTTGCAAGTCGGATTGCTTATGTCAAAAAATTAGGGGCAAGGCATTACCTCTATGTTGCCGACTCAGATGGCTACAACCCACAAGCGCTGGTCAATTCAAATGAGCCTGTTATTTCTCCATCATGGTCGCCAGATGGTTCGAAAATGGCTTACGTTTCCTTTGAAAAGAAGAAGCCTATTGTTTTTGTGCATACGCTTAAAACAGGCTCTCGCAAGATCGTGGCGAATTACAAAGGTAACAATAGTGCGCCTTCTTGGTCGCCAGATGGGAAGAAATTAGCTATCGTATTAACTTACGGTGCCAACTCGCAAATTTATACGATTAATGCAACTGGCGGCGGTTTGAAACGGATTACAAGAAGTCGCGGCATTGATACTGAGCCCGCATTCTCGCCAGATGGCAATTGGATTTATTTCACCTCTGACCGAGGCGGTAGACCACAAATTTATAAAACAAGTGCAAACGGTGGAGGCGATATTAGTAGGGTGACATTTGAAGGTGCTTATAACGTGAGCCCGCGATTCTCAGCAGATGGAAAAATGTTGGCGTACATACGGAATGATGGCGGTCGATTCAGGGTGGCCGTCCAAGATTTAACGAATGGACAAGTACAGTTGTTAAGCACAGGCAGTCAAGATGAATCACCTAGTTTTTCACCAAATGGACGTGTCGTGCTGTATGCAACTAAAAAAGGTTCACGTGGCTCTTTGGCATCTGTATCAATTGATGGTACAGTACGTCAACACTTAAGTGAGGCGCGAGGCGACGTTCGTGAGTCAGCGTGGGGCCCAATGCTTAAATAGATTTTAATTTTTGCAGTATCGCAAGGTAATGTAAGTAAATAACTCTCAGGGAAAAGGGGAAATATATGAAAAATGCAACAAAACTTCACTCTAAATTTCTAATGGTCGCGGCCATTTCAATGTTGGTAGTTGCTTGTTCAAGCACACCAATGAAAGATACTGCACTAAGTGCAACAACAGGCGAAACAACAGGCGACAGCTCTGATGTTAAAGGCGCTGTGATTGATGGTTCAGCAAGCAGCACTATGAATGAGCTTAATGACCCGAATAACATCCTATCAAAACGTAATATTTACTTTGATTACAATAGTGATGCAATCCGTGTTGAGTTCCGCCCAAACATTAGTGCACATGCTAAATACTTGAAAGCACATAGTGATGCAAAAGTTATGTTACAAGGTAATGCGGATGAGCGTGGTACACGTGAATACAACTTGTCCTTAGGTCAGCGTCG